>Ga0315279_10006772_pt1 | contig 14382 bp, 11 predicted proteins | sample YL17G06_20_MG_FD_203694 | JGI IMG/M metagenome (GOLD analysis project Ga0315279, IMG submission 203694) | Sediment microbial communities from Yellowstone Lake, YNP, Wyoming, USA - YL17G06_20 | ecosystem: Environmental > Aquatic > Freshwater > Lake > Sediment | place: USA: Wyoming | collected... | reverse complement strand
CCGGAGGCAGTTCCTCGCATAATCATATCGCTGCCCGCCGCGTTTGTCAACCGCCGCGCGCGCTGACGGTGGGACCGTACAGGTTGATTGTTACCCCCTGGGGGAGGCGCAAGCCTGCGGATCAAGCCGACAGGCGGCTCAGCGTGCGTCCGCGCGGCTTCATTCGCGGGCCGGCGCCGGCGGAGCCCTCACGGCGTCAGCCGCACCTCCACCGTCCAGTCGGTGAGGTCCAGGGCGGGGATGCCGGTGTCGCCCTCCCCCTCAGGCGCGATCGCGTCGCTGTTCGTGTACACGCCGCCCACGTCTATCGGAATGATGAGATAGCTGTTGCCGGTCGGGCCCAGGGCGTCGTAGTTGAGCTCGATGAACTGGCTGTGGGGCGGCAGCAGGCGGTCGGAGGTGATGATGTTGAGCTCGATTTGCTGCGCGGTGGTCGTGATCTGGTCGAGGTCCATGACGACGGCGATGGTTAGGCCGTCCTGGGACACGCCGGCCTGGTAGGGCGGACCGATGAACTGGAGCTCCCTGTATTGGAAGAACGCCCCCTGATGGTACTGCACGTAGAAACCGGGCGGCAGGTCGGTATCGGAGATGATGAGCGGCACGCCGGTAGCGGGGATGGGCGCCGAGGGGTTGGCGACAATCGGCACGGGGCCGTTGTTGGGATTGCCGTTCGTGTCAATGGCAATGAAGTAATAGTAAGCCGGGTTGACCGGCGCCGCCAGCGTGAAGCGGACGATTAGCTGGCGAGTTGGCACGGGGATCGGCGTGCCCCCGGACGGCATGCGGGCGCAGCCGGCCGCCAGCACACACAGGGACAAGCAGGCGAAGGCAAGCAGGCGTCTCATTGCAGGCAGCCCCATTATAGCCGTCCCGCACTTGCCTGCCAAGGGTTCGGTGCAGGCGCGGCACGGTCGCGAGGCGAAACTGATCACTACGGGCGCGACCCCTGTGGGGACGCGATCATTCCGCGCCCGACATGGCCTGTCCCGCCAATGCGAAGCATTGCAACTCTGCGAAGGCTCCGTCGCCCCTTCGAAGCAGGGCTATGGAGCCCCGCGAAGGAGGGTGGCGAACTCGCTTCGCTACGTAGCACGAGCGTCAACCTTGCCCTGTGCCTTGCATCCGGCGTGCTGCTGGCACTCGCATACCCGCGCGCGGGGATATGGCCGCTGGCGTGGGTGGCGTTGGTGCCGTGGCTGGCGGTGGTTTTCACGGCGAGCTGGCCCGCAGCCCTCGCGGGCAGTTGGCTCGCCGGCTTCGCATTCCTCGCCGCCCACATGTACTGGATCGCCATCTTCGGATACCTGCCGTGGGCCCTGGTGGCCTTGCTCGAGGGGCTGGCGTTCGTTCTGACCGCACTGGTCGCGCGCATCGCCGCGCCGCGCTCGGGTTGGCGCGTGCTCGCAGCGGGCCTGGCCTGGGTGACGTGGGAATTCGCGCGTGGGCAAGGACGGTTCGGCGTGCCGTGGGGCCAGGTCGGCCACTCGCAAGCCCCGTTCACGGCTTTGGCTCAGCTCGCCGCCTTCGGTGGCGTGCCGGCGATATCTTTCGTCGTGGTCCTCACCAATGGCGCCATCGCCCACGCTATCGTCGCCCGCCGCGAGCCACGCCGTGCGTACCTGCCGCTGGTTTGCGCCGCAGCGCTTGCTCTCGCCGCCGCCGCGCTGGGCATGGCGCATGCCCGCGAGGCGAACCGGCCGACGGCGCCTGACGCGCGGGTCCCGGTGCGGGTAGCCGTCGCCCAGGCGAGCGTCAAGACCTGGCTGACGGTAGAGGCGCTCAACATGCCGCTGACCGCCGACCAGCAGCGCGACGAGCTGGCCGCATACTCGCGCCTCACGCGGCGAGCCGCCGCCCGCGGCGCCCGCGTCGTCATCTGGCCCGAGAGCGCGGTGCCCGGCTCTCTCTCCGATGGCCCCGGTCGCGAAGCGCTGACCTCGCTCGCGCGCGACCTCGACCTGTGGCTGGTCGCCGGGGGGCCGGCCTACAGGTTTGACACCGGCGACCCGCCGGGGGTATTCGAGTACAATTCGGTTGAGGCCATCTCGCCGGCAGGTCAAACCGTCGGGAATTATGACAAGGTGCACCTGGTGCCCTTCGGCGAGTATGTTCCCTGGCGCGAGAGGCTGCCGCTGCTGCGCTACTACCGGGTGCGGGACACGGACGTCAGCCCCGGCAGCGAGTTCCGCCTCCTGCGCGCGAACGGGCTGTCATTGGGGCCGATGATCTGCTTCGAGTCGGTGTTCCCGTACATCGCGCGGCGCGAGGCGCGCCTCGGCGCGGACGCCCTGCTGGTGGTCACCAACGACGCGTGGTTCCTGCGCACCGCCGCCGCGGCCCAGCACCTGCAGATCGACAGGTTCCGCGCCATCGAGGAAGGACTTCCGATCGCGCGCGCCGCCTCCACTGGCATCTCCGCGTTCATCGACCCTCTGGGCCGCGTCACCCAGTCGCTGGGCCTGATGAAGCGCGGCGTGCTGATTGCGGAGATCCGCCCCCGCCGGGCGGATACGCTCTATCGGCGAATCGGGCCTGCGTTTTCGCTCGTGTGCGTCGCGGCGTCGGCGTTGTGGCTGCTGGGGGCCGTGTTGACGCGCCTCCTGCGCCGCCGCGCCGCACGTGTAATCCAAGCCGACCGACCGGCCATCAAATGAAGAATCTGGAGAGACAGCGATGAGAGACAGCACATCTGACCACCCAGGCGCGCTGCGAGGCGCGCTGCGCGCCGGCGCCGCGCAGGTGGAAATCACGCCGAAGGCAGGCGCGCACCTGGCCGGCAGCATAGGCGTCTTCCGCCCCGCCCAATCGGTGCTGGACCCGCTGTACGCCAAGGCTCTCGTCCTCGAACGCGGCGGCCGGAAGATGTGCATCCTCACGCTCGACGTGACCATGGTGACCCGCCCCTGGACCGAGAAGATTCGCGCCGCCGCGGTGGAGCTTGGCTTCGACCGGTGCGCCGGCTTCGACCACGACGCGGTGATGGTGCACGCCATCCAGACCCACTCCGCGCCGTCGATCGGCCACTTCATGCTCGATCAGGATTTCCCTGATGTGCCCGCTGAGCACGAGTGGATCCGCGGCGGGCAGACGCATTACTACGAGTTCGCGGCGGAGCGGGCGATCGAGGCGATTCGGCTGGCCAACGAATCGCTGCGGCCGGTGCAGGTCGGCGTCGGCAGCGCCGTAAATGACCGGGTGGCGTTCAACCGGCGCGGCATCCTGCGCGACGGCAAGGCCTGCATGCCCTGGCCGTACTCCTCGCTGCAGCTCCCCCTGGGGCCCACCCACATCCGCTGCCTGGAAGGGCCGACGGATCCCGAGGTGGGCGTGATGTGCCTGCGCGACGCCACCGGTGCGCCGGCTGCGGACGGGCGCATGGTGGCGATGATCTTGCATTACACCTGCCACCCCGTCAACGTTTTCGCGCATACGCCCAACCTGGCGGTTTCCGCCGACTGGCCCGGCGCGTGGGCGGCCGGCATGCGCGCCGTCTATGGCGAGTCGTGCGTGCCGCTGGTGCTCAACGGCTGCTGCGGGAATATCAACCCGTGGCCGGCGTTCGAGGCCGACTTCGAGCCGGATCATCGCCGCATGGGCCGCGAGCTGGCTGAGACCGCTTGCCGCGTCGCCGAGCGCATGACCTTCGGCGACCCTTCGACAGGCTCAGGGTCGCCCCGAGCGCGGTCGAGGGGCGACGAGACGGTCCTCGCCTGGAAGATCCGGGAGGTGCCGCTGGCGGTCAGGGAGGTCGCCCCCGACGCCCTCGAGGCGGCGCGCAAGATCATTGCCGAGCACCCGCAGCCCAAGTGGGCGAGCGACAACCCCTCGCAACCGGCGCACCGGCCCCAGGTGGACCCGCAGTGGATGTCAGCCGCGCTGACTCTGAGCGTTGACCTGATGCGGCGGCGCGAGCCCGAGATGGCTTACGAGATACAGGTCTTGCGCATCGGCGACGTCGCGCTTGTCGGCCTGCCCGGCGAGCCCTTCGTCGAGGGACAACTGCGCATCAAGATCGGCTCGCCCACATATCCCACCTATGTCGCTCACTGCACTACCCACTATGTTGGGTATGTTCCGATCAAGGAGGCCTTCCAGCGCGGCGGGCACGAGGTCAACACCTCGTACTGGGCGAAGCTGTGCCCCGACGCGCTCGACGTGGTCGTGGACAATGCCATCGAGGTGCTCAACGAAACCTTCCCTCCCCGGCCTTCCACCTAGCCGCGCGCAGCAGGTGGCCGGCGGAGATGGCCTAACTGACACACGGGGCGGTGTGTGACCGAGCTACGTTGGTTTCGGGTGCGCAGCCGCATGGAGCGGCTAGGCCTGTGGCCGCCGTGGCGGCCCGCGTCAGCGGGCCTAGCCACCCATCGGGCCGGGGTGGCGGTCGCCCCCGGCGACCTAGCCACGAGGCGCCTGCCGCTCCATCCTTGGGCGCCTAGCCATCTGGGGCAGGGCAACATCAACGTTACGCCGTCACGCCCACGCGGCGAAGGACGACCATGGCGCAGATGACCAGATGCCCGCATTGCGGGGCGGACAACAGCGTCCGGCGGGCGACGTGCTACGCCTGCAATGCGCCGCTTGCGGCCGGCGACCCGAAGGCTCCGTCGCCCGACGCCCGCGGTGGGCCGAGCGACCGTTTCGCCGCGGTGCTCCGGGAGCGGAGCGGCTTGGCGCACGAGAAGGCGGCCGCGGCGGCGTATTCGCCTGCGCCTGGGAGCGCGGCAGCGCTGCCGCCCTTCTACACCGGCATCTGGCAGGTGCGGCGGGCGATGATGTTGTTCCGCCAGCTCCATGCCATGGTGCAATCCGCGCTGCCGCTGGCGCAGTCGCTGGAGGACCTGGCCGCGCGCGGGGACCCCATTGCGCGTAGAGCCGCTCGCGCCATGGCCAAGCATGTGGCCGCCGGCGGCAAGCTCAGCGACGCCATGCGCAGCTACCCCGGCGTCTTCCTCGAATACCAGGTCGGGCTGGTGCAGGCGGCTGAGCTCGCCGGCGCGCTCCCCCAGGCGGTGGATCAGATCGCCGCCGACTGCGAGGCGGAGTTCAAGCTGCGCAAGATGATAGCCGTGGCCTTGCTGCCAGCTTACGCGGTGAGCGTGATCATGCTGTTCGTCCTACCCGTGGCGCTGGTGCTGCGCTCGACGCCGGCCCACGACTGGACCCTGACCGAGATCTGGTCCGGTTACCGCCGCGCTTTGCTCACCGTCTCGCTGCCTGTCGCCCTGGGTTTGGGCGGAACATGGATCGCCTGGATGACGGCGGCGCGCAGCCGCTCTCTCGCCCCCCTGCAGCACCGCCTCACGCTGTACATGCCGATCGTCGGCGGCGCGCAGCGCCGCGCAGCCATGATGAGGTTCCTCGGCTCCTTGTCGCTGCTGCTCAATGCGGGCGTCCCCATCGCCGAAGCCTACCGTTCCGCCGCCGCCGCCACCGGCAACCAGGCTCTGACGCGCACGCTCCTGCGCGAGGCCGACAACCTCTACGCCGGCCGCGGCCTGGTGGATACCTTGCGCCGGCTGCGACCGGTGCGCCGGCTGCGCCTGCTGCGCGGGGTTGCGGTTGACCAGATGGTCATCGGCGAGACCGTCGGCGAGCTGCCAAAGGTGCTGGGCCAACTTGCCGCCGACTACCGCCGCGAAGTTGATCGGGCGGCCAAGTACCTGCCGTATTTGCTGCAGCTCGTCGCCTATGCCGTGATCGGCCCCCTCGCGGTGCTGCTGTGGTACGCGCTGCTCGGCGTTTACCTGCATCTTCGATTCTACGCGCCGCTCGATCAACTGTTCGACGTGCCCTAGCCGGTCCTCGGCGCCCCGCTTCGCCCGGCGGGCGCAACCCTTGCCGCGGGCGCAGGGAGGGATTTGCGGGCCGCACGCTGAAGCCACTTTGTCACACACCCCATCCTTGGAGACTGCCCATGAACGTCGTCGTCATCGTCACCGACAGCCTGCGCGCCGACCACACCGGCTACATGAACCTCGGCGGCAAGGCGCGAACCCCCAACCTCGACAAGCTCGCCGCGGAAGGGACGGTGTTCGAACATTACTACCCCGAGGGCCTGCCCACGCTCCCCGTGCGCACCGCCTGGTGGACCGGCCGGTGGACTTTTCCGGTGCACGGCTGGCGCCCGTTCCAACTCGACGACGTGCTGCTGGCCGAAGTGCTGTGGGACAAGGGCTATACCTCGGCCCTGGTGGCGGATACCTACCACCTGCACAAGCCCGTGTACGGCGCGGGCCGCGGTTTCGACAGCGTGTTCTGGATTCGCGGGCAGGAGTACGATCCGTGGATCGTAGGGGCGGACGTCTCGCTCGACGCGAGCCCTCACCACCGCCTGCGCGGCGATGAGTCCGACCAGCACTGGCGCCCGCTGTTCGAGCAGTACCTGCGCAACGCCACCACCTTCAAGGGCGAGCAGGATTACTACGTCGCGCGCACGGTGCGTCAGGCCGTCGAGTGGCTCGATCACATCACCCAACAGCAGAAGGACAATCTCTTCCTATGGGTGGACTGCTTCGATCCCCACGAGGCGTGGGATCCCCCGGAGCCCTACTGGAGCATGTACAAGCCCTCCGGGTATGACGGCGCCGAGCTGGTGGATCCGGTTCCGGGCCCGGTCGAGGGCTACATGACCCCCGACGAGGTCGAGCGCACGCGCACGCTCTATGCAGGCGAGGTGACCCTGGTGGACAAGTGGGTGGGCGTGCTGCTCGATCGCGTGCGCGAGCTCGGCCTGTTCGACAACACGCTCATCATCCACGTCAGCGACCACGGTGAGCCCTTCGGCGAGCACGGGATCATCCGCAAGGCGCTGCCGCTCAACTACGAGGAGCTGGTGCGCTCGCCGCTGGTCATCCGCCATCCGCAGGGCGTGGGCGCGGGCAAACGGGTAAGCGCGCTGGCGCAGAGCGTGGACCTCATGCCGACCATCCTCGACTTCCTCGGCCTGCCGCTGACCCTCGAGCAGAATTACCGCGCGCCGGCGAAGGACCTCTTCCCGCAGGATATGATCGCGGCCTCCAAGACGGTCGAGGTCGAGGGCCGGAGCCTGCTGCCGCTGATGAGCGGGGACAAGCGGAAGATCCGCGATTTCGCCTGCATCGGCCACTACGGGCGCTCGTGGACGGTGCGCACGCACGAGTGGTCGTTCCACCTCTCCCTGCGCACCGGGGAGCGCCGCCTCTACAACCTGCGCCAGGACCCCGGCGAGCAGCACGATGTCGTCAAGGACAACGAGCCGGTCGCCCGCGACCTGGAGCTCGAGGTGCGGCGATTGGTGGACACCGTGAGGCGGCGACGCGGAGTCGTGGAGTAGAACACACTCGGGCCGCGAATCCCCGCACCGCGCGCGAGGTCACGCGTGGTCGGCGGGGGCGCCGGCATGGTCGCCCCCACGCCAGAAGCGCGAGGGGCGAGGAAAACCTCGCCCCTCGCGACCGAGATGGTCAAGCCTGGCGCGGCTATTAGACCTAGTCGCCCTTTTCAGCCTTATCCTTGGCCTGGAACCAGCCGCCGCCCTTGCTGTTGCCCTTGTTCTCCTTGGGCTCTTCCTTCTTCGATGACGGCGGCGGGGCGGTCACCTTCTTCGTCGGGCTCGGCTTGGCTGCCGGCGGCGCGCTCTTCGTCTGCGTCATCCAAGGTCCGTGTCCGCGACCGGGCTCCGCGCCGGGGCGCTCCTCGGAGCGCATCCACGGCCCGCTCGCGCGCCCAGGCTCCGGCCCGCGCTGGGTCGGCAGGCCGATGCTCGACCTCTCGCGCTCCTGGAAACCATAGACGTAGCCGGGAGGGGACGAAGCAAGCTTGAAGTCGCGCCACCCGGTGTGCCCCTTGATCTTGAGCACGCTGTCCCCGCGCTCGACGGGGACCTTCAGGTGCCGATCGAAGAACTCCGATGGGACATACATTTGCCCCCCGACCACTACCGGCGGCGCCGGCAGGACGATGGTCTGCGTGCCGTAGTACACGTAAGGGCTGCCGATCACCAGGCCGAATTCGCGGCCGCTGTACGTTATCACCGCGCGGTTGCGCAAGTCGTCCCACAGCAGCGCCGCCCCGATGACATCCGTGACGTCGCGCAGCGGGACATACGTCACGCCGTAGTACACAAACGGGGCCGGCACGTACACCGTCGGCCCGTACTGGCCGCGCCACCCGTGCGCCGGGGCCCACGGCGGCGGCGCGTAGCCCTGAATGACGGTGATCATGTAAGGGGGCGCATACGGCAGCACCTGGTAGTAGCCCCATCCCGGCGGGCCGAGAATGAGCACGCGGTTGTAGTCGGGCTCCCAACGCACCGGGACATCGAAGTAGCGGTCGAGGACGATCACCGGCACCAGCATCTGCCCCTCGACGATGATCGGAGGCACCGGCAGAGCGACCGGCCGGCCCATGTAGTACGCGCTCGGGCTGCCCACAACCAACCCCAGTTCGCGACCGCGGTACACCAACGTCGCGCGGTTATGCAGCGAATCCCACAACAGGCTCGCGCCCAGGAAATCCGCGGCGCTCTTCAACGGAATGTAGCTGTACCCGGAGTAGACGAACGGCGTCACACCGTAGCTGTTGATGATCGTGACCTGATGATTGTCGTAATCGCGGTCGCGGTCGGCTGCCGCGCCCGTGATCATCAAAGCCACCAGCAGCACCGCCCACAACGCAGAGATCCTCATTGTTCGCTCCTTTCCGGCCTACCGCGCTCCCTGGGATTATACTCCTCGGCGCCCCAGCCGGTCATGTCGCTTATGCCCGGCGCTGGCCGTTTGCACTTCCTCCGCTATGTTTGACGACGCGCGCGTCGCCATTGTTCCGCCTCGCACGGCGTTTCGCCCGCTGCCGGCCGGAACCCGGGGCCCACGCCATGGCCACCACGCGGGAGCAGGCCGCTTGGGGTGTGACCGAGTCTCTTTGGTCTGCCCCGCACGCCCCTCCACCCCTCTCCCTCACAGGGTGAGGGTGCGGACCTACGGCATTTCACCCCCACCTTCATCCTCCCCCTGGAAGGGGGAGGAGTTGAGCTCCGCGTCCCCACTTTCCGCGAACACCCCCCCGCCGCGTGGTTGTTGACTGAGTGGTCGGCTTGTGGTACACTCCGTCTGCCTACCTGATCACAGGATGGAATCGAAGCCATGGGTAAGGCAGCGGCAGCCCGGATAGCAGGCGTCCCTCGTGGTGGTCGAGGGGCGCTTTTCATTTTAGCGAGCAGGCGCTCGCCGCAGGAGGCAGGACGTGGCGTGGCGCCTTGAGGCGATCGAGTGGGAGGACGTGACCTGCGTGTCGCGCTTCACGCTCGACCAGGACTTCGAGGGGCAGCGGCTGTACAAGCTGTCGGTGGGGTTCGTCATCAAGGAGGCGCCGGAGTACGTGGTGCTGGCGGATGACGTGGATGTGAGCCGCCGCCTCGACTCGCCCAACAACTTCGGCACCATCATCCCCAAGGGCTGCATCCGAAGCCGGCGCATTGTTCACGGCGACGTGGTCGCCGAGGTGACCCAGGGACGCAAGGGGCAGCGCGCCGGCGGCGAGCTGGTGCGCGGCTTCTTCGAGCGCAATCCTCACGTGGTGGCGGGCGCGCACGACATCGGGCTGCGCCTGGGCGTCGAGCAGTCGGAGGCGCAGTGCGAACTCGCCGAGCTGGAGCGCACCGGCGAGGTGAGGCAGGTCATGCCGGGCCTGTGGCGCAAGACCCGACAGGCCGCGCGCAAGTGCGGCTGATGCGGGGCCGCCTCGCCGCCCGCGACCTCAGCCGCGCCTCCACGCGGCGCAATTCGTTGTTTTCCTCGCCTCCCATCCGCAGGTCGCTGCGGTCGCCGTTGTGCAGCCGCGAGCGGGCTCTGCGGGGCCCCAATCATTGGAGGATGCATGCACTTGACAGCGTGGGTCGCCGTTGGTAATCTAGCGGTTGCATCCGAACTGCGCCCAGGAGGACGAGTTTGAGCTTCCGCCATGTGTACAACCGCCGCGGCCGAGCCCGCCCAACGGCCGGCGGCCGAGCCTGGGTGGTGGCGCTCATACTGATCATAGTCGTGGCCATTGCCGTGGGGGTGGTGGCGTGGCTGATGACGCGCGGGCGCGCGGGGCGGCCTTACGTGGAGGGGCCGCTTCGGGCGCCGCTGCAGGACATCAGCCAGGTGGCGGCGCAAGTGGCGCCGGCGGTGGTGCGCATAGACACCACCATCGGCGGCGGCGCCAAGGGTATGCTGCAGGGGCTGTTCGGCGCGCCGCAGCAGCTCTTCCCGCTTCACGGCGAGGGCTCGGGCATGGTTATCAATGGGCGCCGCGGGTACGTGCTCACCAACGCCCACGTCGTGAGCGCTGCTCGCGCGATGCAAGTCACGCTGCCCAGCGGCCGCCACTATCGCGGCAAGCTGCTCGGGGCGGACCCCATCACCGACATCGCGGTAGTGCAGATCCCCGCCCGCAACTTGCCCGAGGTGAGACTGGGCAGCTCCGACGACCTGCCGGTTGGGAGCTGGGTGGTCGCGGTCGGCAACCCCTTGGGGCTGCAGAACACGGTCACCGCCGGGGTGATCAGCGCCAAGGGGCGCACCATCGTGGGTGAGGGCGGAATCGCAGTCACCGACCTGCTGCAGACCGACGCGCCGATCAACAGCGGCAACAGCGGGGGCGCGCTGGTTGACCTGAAGGGCGTGGTGGTGGGAATGCCCGCCGCGATCGTCCCCTTCGCGCAGGGCATTGGCTTCGCCGTCGCCAGTGACACGATCAAGGTGGTGGTGCCGGAGTTGGTGCGGGAGGGGAAGGTTGCGCATGCGTGGCTGGGCATTGCGTACGCCACGCAGTCGACGCAGCGGGGAGTGGTCATTCAGCAAGTGCTGGCCGACACGCCGGCGGCGAAAGCCAAGCTGCAGCCGGGCGACGTGATAGTCGCGCTGGACGGCCGCAAGATGCGAAGCGCCCAAGAAGTGGCGCGCGCGATCCGCGCCAAACGCCCGGGCGACGAGCTCGCGCTGACTATCCAACGCAAGGGCAAACAGCACAAGGTCACGGTGCGCCTGGCGCAGGCGCCAGAGCCGGGCTAAGCGGAGGGGCGCCGATGCGCTACGGCCACTTCAGCGACGACGGCAGGGAGTTCATCGTCACCGCGCACTCCCCGCCGCGCCCGTGGATTAATTACCTGTCGAACGAGCACTACTGCGCGCTGTGCTCCCACACGGGCGGCGGCTATTCCTTCTTCGAGAGCGCGGGCTACGACCGCGTCCTGGGCGAGTACCCGTCGCTGGTAGTGCTGCGCGACCGGCCAGGGCGCTACATCTACGTCCACGATGTGGATGACCCCAAGCGCTGCTGGGGCCTGACGTGGCAGCCGACGATGCTGGAACCGGAGCGCTGGGAGAGCGGCCACGGCCAGGGCTACACGTGGGCGCGCTCGCTCTATTTTGAGATCGAGGGCGAAGTCACCTATTTCGTCCCCCGCCAGGACAACATCGAGCTGTGGCTGGTGAAAGTGCGCAACGCCGGCGCGCAGCCCCGCCATTTCAACCTCTTCTTCTACGCCGACTGGGCGCTCGGCAACTACGCCCAGCACCTGACCGAGCATGCCTTCGCCGAGCTGTTCACCGTGACGTGGTTCGACGACGGCATCATCCATGCCACCAGCCGCTACTGGGAGAAGCCGACCCTGGACGGCTCGCCGCCCAACGAGGCGTGGGACAAGATCGCATTCTTCGCCGGGGATTTCCGGGTTGCCGGCTTCGATTCCTCGGAGGAAAACTTCATCGGCATGTACCGCTCGTGGCACTGCCCGATCGCGGTCGAGCGCGGATCGTGCTCCAACACCGCGGCCAACGGCCGGGCGGCGGCGGCGGCGCTGCAGCACAACCTGTCGCTCGCGCCGGGTGAGGAGCAGCAGCTGACCGCGATCCTGGGCGTCGCCTACGACGAGGAGGGTGTCCGGCGGCTGGTGCGCAAGTACCGCGCGGCGGGGCAAGCCCAAGCCGCCTTGGGGCAGGTCAAAGCCTACTGGGACTCCTACCTCTCGCGCGTGCAGGTCAAGACGCCGGACCCGCGCTTCGACCTGTCGGTGAACATCTGGAACAAGTACCAGGCATGGGTGACCGCGCGCTGGTCGCGCATGGACTCCTACTACATCGGCGGGGGCTCGATCATCGGCTTCCGCGACAGCTGGCAGGACCTGCTGGGGGTGCTGCCCAACGATCCCGCCTGGTGCCGCCAGCGGGTGCGGTACCTGCTGCGCCACCAGTTCTCCGACGGCAGTTGCCTGCACAACTGGGATCCGCGCACCGAGACCGGCGCCAAGACCGGCCACTCCGACGATCCCCTGTGGCTTGCCCTGTGCATGGTGTTCTACCTCAAGGAAACCGGCGACTACGGCATCCTCGACACGCGCATCGCTTACCAGGACGGCGTGGAGGGCACCGCGTACGAGCACATCGTGCGCGCGGTGGATCACGTCTTGGGCCGCTTCAGCCCGCGCGGCTTGCCCCTCATGGGCGCGGCCGACTGGAACGACGGGCTCAACTACGTGGGGCGCGACGGGCGCGGGGAGAGCGTGATGATCGCCGGGCACCTGTGTTGGGTGCTGAGCGAAGTGGGGCCGCTGGCGGCGCGCCGCGGCGACGAGCGCCGCGCGCGGCGTTACGCCACCGAATCCGCCCTGCTCGCCGATCGCGTCAACGACCTGTGCTGGGATGGCGAGTGGTACGTGCGCGCGACCACCGACGAGGGGCGCGTGCTCGGCTCCTCCCGCAACGACGACGGCCGCATTTACCTCAACGCGCAGACCTGGTGCGTCATGTCAGGCATCGCCACCGACGAGCGCAAGACGCGGTGCATGGAATCGGTCGAGCGCCACCTTGAGACGCCTTACGGGCCGTGCCTCTTCCTGCCCGCTTACCGGGAACCCGATCCCGAGATCGGCATCGTCACCCGCTTCGCCCCCGGCTACAAGGAAAACGGCACCATCTTCAACCACACCGTATGCTGGACCATCATCGCCGAGTGCGCGCTCGGCCGCGGCGACCGCGCCTACGATCTGTGGCGCCGCACATCCTTCCTCACCCGCGGCGAGGAGCCCGACGTCTACAAGGCCGAACCTTACGTCTATTCCGAGTACGTGTGCGGGCCCGACTCCGATACCTTCGGCCAGGGTGAATTCTCGTGGGTCACCGGCACCGCGGCCTGGATGTGGCGCGCCTGCCTGGACTGGATCCTCGGGGTCAAGCCGACCTGGGATGGGCTCATGATAGACCCGTGCATGCCCGGCGATTGGGAGCATGCGGAGGTCACGCGGCCCTTCCGCAACGCCACTTACCACATCGTCATCGACAAGCCCCAGGGCATCTGCTGCGGCGACGTCGAGCTGACGTGCGACGGCAAGCAGCTCGAAGGCAACGTCATCCACGCGCACGCCGACTCGGCTCGGCACGAGGTCGTCGCGGTCATGCGCCCCCGCAGCTGATGGTCTTGACTCACCGCAGAGGGCGCAGAGGGCACAGCGATGGATGTTAGGGCTCAGTACGCCGTGCCCTACGACTGCGACGCTGAAACAGGCGGCGCATTCACGGCGTTTGGCGACAAGGAAGTCCCCAGGTGAGCGAGGCCTACCACTGCGACCCCTTCGTCCACCGAAGCGGGACTTCGTGGCCCGCGAAGGCGGAAGAGTCGGTGAACGGCGCCGGCCGGGCTGCTTCCAACAGGGGTTTGCAGCGCCCGGCGACCCCCACGCTGATCGCCCTCGTTTGCGTCCTCTTGCCTTTTTCTCTCTTCCTGGCGTCGCATCGATTCCTGAAGACAACCCGGGTGGAACTGCAGGCGGACCTGGAAGGGGACGGGCTTTGCGAGACCCTGATTCTGGCCGCCAAGGGCCGTCATTCGCTGACCGTCTGGCGAGATGGCGAGAGAATCTGGCAGGGGATTCCCCGGAAATGGCGCGCATGGAAGTTGCAGGCTGCCGATGTGGATGGCGACGGCGTCAAGGAGATCGTCCTCGGCGTTCATAAGACAACGCGGTTCTTCCCCGAGCCGCACAACTGCCTTTTCGTTTTCGGCTGGGACGGGAAAAAGGCTTTTCCGCGGTGGCTCGGCTCCCGACTTTCCAAGCCTTTCGTTGACTTTGCCTTCGCCCAACTTGATGGCGAAGCGGGCGAAGAACTGGTGAGCCTGGAGGTGACGCGCAGCGGGGGCCGGTGCCTGGTGGTTTACTCCTGGTGCGGGTTCGGGTTTGTCGGCAACTGGCAGAGCCAGGGCTTTGCCCGCGCACGACTGTCGAGGAGCGCGACGGGCCAGGTGATGCTGGCCCTGCCCCGCGGCCGGCGCCTGGCGCTTATGCGAAAAGGGCAATCATACCGCCTGGCGAACATGCAAGCGCGTCCGTCTAACACCTTCCGCGACCGGCCGTGAAAG
>Ga0315279_10006771_pt1 | contig 14382 bp, 7 predicted proteins | sample YL17G06_20_MG_FD_203694 | JGI IMG/M metagenome (GOLD analysis project Ga0315279, IMG submission 203694) | Sediment microbial communities from Yellowstone Lake, YNP, Wyoming, USA - YL17G06_20 | ecosystem: Environmental > Aquatic > Freshwater > Lake > Sediment | place: USA: Wyoming | collected... | reverse complement strand
TTCCCCATCACCCTAAATTTAATTTAACCAATGAAATAACAATTCAAACATGGTTGAATGTATCAAAAATTGGAGCACAGTTTCCAGGTAATGTGTCAGAATTATCTACAAAAAATATTTCTGATATCATAGGGAATTCCTGTTTTGAGCCTGATTTAATTCAAATAATTGGTACTATGTACGCAATAGCCTATCGTGACAATTCTTCTGCATATGTGACAACCTTTCAAATGACTGATGACGGTGTTTTCCTTGGTACTATTGATACAAAATCAATAGCAGTTCCTCATTTTTTTGAACCTGATATTATTAAAATTCATAATAACATCTATGCAATAGTATATGGAGCGGCTGATGATCAAACTGAAGCAAAAAGCCATATTGTTTCACTCTCGCTCTATGGGAATGGGACTATTGGTGATATTATCGATACATTTGATATGCCAGAATACTATGGACGAGAACCTAATATCATTAACATTGGAACAGATATTTATGCAATAGCTATTGGTGGAGCATCCTATGAAACTTTTCCAACGGGGTACTTGGTTACCATATCGATAGACAGTCAGGGAGATATTGGACCAACCATCATTGATAAAATAAAATTTCCACTAACAACAAGTTGTTCAGAGTCGTCACTAGTACATATCACGGGTGATATGTATGCTATCACCTATAATGGGTTTGGGGCTACAGCGGGTAATGGATATATTATCACAGTCCATATCTTAAATAATGGATCTATCATTGAGCCATTAGAAGATACCTATCAATTTGGATTACCTGAGAATGGGTTAGAACCAACGATGATCCATGTCACAAACGATATTTTTGCAATTGCATATGGTGCTGATTCGAATGATCAACTCCGAACCGGATTTATAAAAACATTAAGTATTAGTCCCTTAGGTCATATAGTTAATGGAACTATCGACATACTTCCATTCTACACTTATCTTTCACCAATCGATTATAATTTTGAAACCGATATACTGCATATTGATGATGAACTCTATGCTATTTCTTTTACCGGTGGTAATAATAGTAATTGGCAACGTGGATTTTTAACTACGATTTCAATAAATGATACAGGTAATATTTCAGATTCTGCATTATTTATCTATGAATTCAAAGGTCGCTCAGCTCTTGGTGGTTCTACTGCTCTGAATCTTTTAACCCATATAGATCGGTTAATTATTGTATACGGATCTATCAATTCGAGCGAAAGTGGTTTTCTCACAATGGAAAAAATTGATTTGATTGGTGATGAAAGATCTATCATCCAGAAGGGTGATGCATATACGATAATGGTAAATTATAATTTACTCACTGCTCGGATGGCCATTGGAAATACAACCTATACCGTTTCAGGCACTGTTTCCTTTGATAACTGGACAAAAATTGACTTAACATATGGGAGTGGATTTTTAAAATTGTATGTAAACGACGTTATACAAACGGGGGGGAGTGAACCATGTTCAGGTACAATAAAAACCAATACCGATCATCTCATTTTCGGAGGTGGAGTATACGGATCAATTGATGAAATAAAAATTTTTAGGAGTGTCTATGTTCCAATTTAGAATGGTTCTTCTTAGGAAGAGAAGAATTATAAATCAAAATTTTAAAAATGTGATAAAATGATGAGAGCGATAAGAGAATTAAAAATTAGTAATGATCTCTTGGGGAAAAAAAATCAACGAAAAAACAAAGCGGCCTCTGAGGTATTGGGAACACTTTTGCTTATAGGTATCGGTGTTTCACTTTTTGTCTTATTAGCGATTGTTACATTTTCTTTGCCATCCGTATTCTTTTCTGATACACCGCCATCAGTTAATATCATCGGAAGGATGGAAGGAAATTCTGTTGTTTTTGAACATCATGGTGGTCAATCAATGCCCCTTGATACAGAAATTACCGTGATGTTTGCAGAAACACCAGTTGTCATGACGGTTGGTGATGTTTTAGACTCAGCTTCAAAAGCGGATGGTGAATGGAATATAGGTGAAAAAATTGTTATTCCATATAATAATCCAAACCTACCGATAATGCAAATATCTGTGACCATTACTGATAAAGCGAGTAATTCTGTTGTCATGCGAGGTGTCCTCCAAGAGGGATCTCAAGGCGTAAATCCAATCGCAGTTACCTTAAACGCAGATTCTATTACTACAAACACCGCAAAAATATATATGCATTATGATTTTCGTTACTACATAGGAACGAAAAAAGTTTGTTTTACTTATATTAAAGCATCTGTTTATACCGCAAATAATAGTGCTCCTTGGAATTCGACTGGTTGGGTGCAAGTGTTTAATCACAATGGATCGTATAATTTCAATCTTATTGGTTTAAACGAAAACACAGAATATTTCTATCAAGCCTGGGTTCAATATAATTCTTCAACGAATGCAACACTGAAGATTAATTCCTCTGGATCAATCAATATGTTTCGAACGCAGAGTTATTCGAGTGGATATTGGCATTTTGATGAAAATTCTGGGTTGATAGCAATCGATTCATCTAATAGTGGAAACAACGGAACTTTATTTCCCCCGGATGTAACGCAAGCACCTCAGAGACTCAATCGAACCGATCTCGTTGTAAATAATAGATCGTTACGTTTCGATGGTTACAATGATTATGTAGTGGTTAATCACGCAGCGAGTCTTTCTCCCGTCAGTGAGATAGCGATAGAAGGATGGGTAAAACCAGAGTTTAAAAATGAATACAAGGGAACTAATCTTCAACGAATAAATGGCACAATGTTTGGCACTCAAACATATGGGTGTTACGAGCCTGACATTATTAACATATCCAGCGATAGATATGCGATTGTCTCAAGGAATTCAGTTTTAGGTGGTTTTGTTATCACCACTCAAATCTCTGATGAGGGAAACATTACTGAAAATGCAACAACAAGCGTTTGTGATATTTACCAATTTGAAACAGTACGATGTGAAACACCGAAAATTATAAAAGTTGCAGCAAGCAGTGATATATATGCCATTGTATACAGAGGACAAAACGGATTTTTATATATCGCAACTGTTCAGATATTATCAAACGGAAAAATAACGAAATCTACTCAAGGGAAAGTTGCTATAGATTCAATCAGTTGTTACTACCCTGATATTATCTTCACTGAAGGTAATTATTACGCTGTTGTGTACTCATCATATGAATTCTATTTGGCTGCGAACCGGTATGTTGGACGCATACAAACAGCTGAAATAACTTCTGCGGGGGTAATCACAGCACAAAAATCGTATTACAATTTTGGCAGTATAAGTACCGCGGCAGGTATCATGCTGTATCCCGATATCATTCATGTGAAAGACGATTACTATTCTGTAGTATTTAGAGATTCTGATACCGATGGTTCTTTAAGAGCTCTACAAATCAAGAATGGTTGGAATATCTTCCCTGATAACACTATTTATAAATTTGATAATAATAATATCACTGATCTCCCCCTCCGAATAATACATGTCTTTGATAAAATATATGCAGTATTCTATGGGGATAAAATGGGAAATATGATACAAGGTGGAGCGATAATAACAATAATATTATCCGATACCGGAACATTTGAAGATTCAGTGGATTACTCAACACTGTTACCTCCTGTTGATTGGAATCAATTTACGAATCCTGAGATCATTCATATCACCGGTGATATATTTGCTGTGACCTACCGTCTTAGCACGCGCGCCGAGGTAAAGACATTTGAAATCTCAAATCTGGGAATTATAAACAATCATACGAATGACCCTGCTTGGAAATATGTTTTTCAACCGACATCATTGTATACTATTTTTTCTCCAAAGATTATCGAAATAAGTTCAGTGAAAGATACCTATGCGATTGTTTACCTAAAAAGTATCAGTTATGATACAAACAATGGTGTTTTATTGACCATTAAAATCCCTGATAATGGTTCAATACTGAAAAAAATATACGATTCAGTTCTCTTAGGCCCTGTAAATTTCTATGCACCTGACATCGTTCATGTTTCTAATGATATCTATGCAGTGGTGTGCAGAAAGGTTCTCTATGGAAGTATGTCTCTTCACACGATTCGTATATCCAATGTTGGAAAAATAGAAAACAGTTTTATTGACACGTTGGATATCCCAATGCCGGAGCTTACTCCTGGTTTATCCATCAAAATTGTTTACGTTACAAATAATATTTATATGATTGTTTTTGATAATTATGGGAATCCAGCGATTACTTTAAAAACAGTTGAAATTGCAGATAACGGAACCATACGAGATTCAGTTCTTTGTTCGTACAATATCACGAAACCAGGGTATTCAAATTTTTGTTCGCCAAATGTCATACGTATAAAAGATGAAATTTTTGCTGTCTCCTATCATTCAACAAACTATGCCAGTAAAAGTGATTTTGTAAGCACAATACAAATATCATTGACAGGAAATATTACTCTTATCGATACCTTTACTATGAATGCATATTTCTCGTCAGTCTTTGGTTACGACGAATATTCAGATTTAATACCAGTTGATGGAAGCAATCATCTGTATGCTTTACTTTATGGTTATGATTATTTTATTCCTGGACAGCATCGAGGTTCAGGAGTCATGATCACAATCCAGATTAACGACACGGGGGTTATCAATCAAAATCCATTTGCTACTTTTATCTTTGAAACTTATGGTTGTAGCAGACCTGATATAATCCAAATCAATAACGGTATTTATGCTTTAGCATACTCAAACTCAGTGTGGGTTAACCCCTATAAGATATCTGGGTATATACAAACAATGAGTATTTCGTCCAATGGAACGATAATTAAAAAAATCGATGGTGTTTCTTTTACGGTTGTTAACTCTAATTCCGATATTGCGCATAGTCAATTTCTCGACCATATTTATCAGGATATTTATGCCTTGATCTATACCGTCCCCTCTGGATCAACAGCCAAAGGATACATTAGTACGTTTTGCATCGCGATAAATGGATCAATTTATCGAACTGTTACTAATGCTATTTTTGATTTTACGTTAGCCTTAAAATCTGCTGCTAATATTTTACCATCGTATACGAATATCACCAATGACATTTTTGCCGTATGCTATCAGGGAGATTATGATGATGGGTACATTGAAACCATTAAAATTACCATAACTGATACAAGTACAACATTAAAAAATATAATTTCAAAATCAGGTTCGTACACAATTCAAGGAAATAAAACGATTTTTAAAGCAACATTAAGGACGACGAGTGGAGATAAAACCCTTACATTACCTGTTCATCAAGGTTGGAACTATCTTGTGCTCACCTATGACCATACGAGAATTAAATTCTTTAATAATTTAACAAACGTGTCTTTACTTTGTAATGAAAATATACAGAGCTTTGCCACGTCTCTTATATTTGGAGGATATAGTGGTATCTACGATGAATTTGCTGTCTATAAAACCCATCTACGGGACGATGAAATTTATGATCATTATACAAAATATTAAACTTTATTATTAAAAGAAAGGTAGGAACCATGAGAATAAATAAAAAGAAATTATTACATCTATATTTCAAAAGAGAAAATAACTCAAAAAAACGAACCAACAAAGCAGTATCTGAAATTATTGCGACGATATTACTTTTATCCATTAGTCTCTCTCTTTTATGCATTGTTTATGTACTCGTTTTAAACAACGCAACAAGTCCATCATCAACATATCACGTGTCATCAGCACAAATTATTGCTACTGCGGACGAAAAAAATGTTGTTTTGCAAAACAACGGAGGAGTTCCCTTATCACTGAATACCAAACTTGTTATCACTGTTGGTGGACAAGATTTTTTTGTTACTGCAGAGGATTATATTATTGATAGCAATGGTGATGGAATGTGGAGTATCGGTGAACAGATAAAATTTACTCCTCCGGCTATCGCTAGTTTATTTGGTTTAGAAATCCAAATTAAAATTATCAATCCTGACACAAATTCTATGATTATGGCTGGTCTTGTACAAGAAGGCGCTCGGGGTGACTTTCCATATGTTCAAACATTAAATCCCTATGATGTCTGGCCTCATAGTGCGACTATGAAATCATTTTACAATTTTGTTAAGGTTAATTATCTTCCTGGCAAACTTTGGTTTCAATGGAAAAGATCTGATGACCCTCTATGGAATCGCACTCCAATGTTAAATATCACAGCTGCGCCTCTCTCCGGATATTGTGAATTTACTCTCTTTAATCTCACATCGAATAAAAATTATCTCTATGAAGCCTGGATTCAATATACTTCAGGTAATTCTACATTCAACCAATCTGGAGGAATAAAACTTTTTACAACTCAGATTGATGCGATGGGAATTTGGCATTTCGATGAATCTTCAGGAATAAAACTCTTTGACTCCTCTGGGCAGTTTCCGCCTAATGATGGTATTCTCAAACCAAATGAAATACGTGGACCTCAAAGGTTAGATGCAGAATTAAACCATTCGACGAAATGTTTAAGTTTTGATGGGATTGATGATTACGGTCAAGTTGTTAATTCAAATTCCTTAAGCGTTACTAATGAATGTACCCTCGAAGCATGGATAAACCGTTCTGAACACAGTGATGGATTGGTCGGTACACCTCTTCAGTCATCTTTATCACAATTTGGGAATTATACATTAGGATGTTATGATCCTTGTATAATCCATGTCAACGGGGACATCTATGCTCTTGTTTCGACAAATGAAAATTCGTTAGGTTACCTGGGTACGATTAATGTAACAGATGCTGGAGATATTATTGAGAATCCCTCTACATCTTCGTGTTATCTCGATCTTTTTAATTTTGAAGCATCTTGTAAAACACCAAAAATTATTCAAGTAAATGTAATAAATGGAATAGTAGCTATTGTTTACACCAAACCAAGTGTGGGAAACCAATTATATATTAAAACGGTGCAAATTTTTAATGACGGCCGCATCAATAAAACTGTAATTAACACTCGTGTTCTCGATGCAGGTCTTTCATCTACTCCTGATATTATCTATAAAAGCAACAACGTCTATGCGATAGTATACGGGATAACTGCGGTTAACACCGGGGTATTAATTTCTGTAAATATTTCCAATGTTGGAACGATTTCCCCAGTGAATAAAAAATTAATTTTTGGGGATATCATGATAGAACCAGAAATTATTAAGGTTGTTGACAGTTTTAATATCTACGTCATCGTTTATAATTGTATAGGGGATGATGGTGGATTACGAACAGTGAAAATTACAAATACGGGTATATTATCTGATATTTCTTTCCATGTTTGGTTTGATGACGATGATGGTGGGAGTCCAGAAATCATCAATATCCATGATGATATGTATGCAATTGTCTACGCAGGTCCGATTTTAAGGCAGTCAGGATTTTTAAAAACGATTGAAATATTGTCTAACGGTGATATTACACTCAGCCGCACTGTTCCACCTCTTGCAAAAGCATTTGATCAAATAGCATTTGAAATGAGTGCAGGTAATAGTATTCGCTATCCTCATATTCTTCCTTTACATGGATTTAATGACTTTTATGGTATTTCCTACAGCATCGATTCTCCTACTGCAAATCTCTGGGGAAAAATAGTCACAATCATGATTCTTGATAACGGAAACATTGTTTCTTTTTCAAAGAAAGATATGACTTTCGAACCATTCCTCTGCTCAGCATCGTATTTCATTCCAATTCATGATGAGGTGTATGGGATTGTGTACCGAAGCGATGCTGGAGAAGGTATCATTAAAACAATACGGATACATGACGATGGACATATCCACAATAATCCTATTCTTGATATGGAAGAAATCGGTGGTCTTAAAGTCTATGCAGACGATGAAATTCTTACTTCAGACAGTCGATATGTCGCGGATGTTTTTAGAGGTGTCAATTCGAAATTGGTGTTAAAAACAGTAAAAGTAAACATTACGAACAAAACCATAGCAAACACTTTTACTGATTCTTTCACCATCGAGCTAGGCTATACCTCAACTAACGGAACATTTAATGCATCATATGCACCAACAATTATCCCGATTCATAATAATGTCTATGCGATTGCATATTGTCAATATATGATATCTCCTGTGCACCATGATGGTAAAATGGTTACTGTTAAAATTGACGCTGCGGGACGTATCACACTCATTGAGCGATATACGTTTGATGCTGACTGCATGAATACTCCTTTCTCATTTATTCCGATAAACAAGAGCAACGGCTTCTACGCGGTTGCATATCAAATGTCTAGTACATCTCAAGGAAAAGTAAAAACAATAAAAATAGGGGACAACGGACATATTTTTGGTGTCCAAGACTCTTATATTTTTGATAATTTATTTCGCTGTCGAGAACCATCGATGATTTCTGTCAGTGGAGACATTTATACTATTATTTATCGTGACTCCCTTACTTCTAGTACCTATGGACGATTAGTTATTCTGAAAATCTATGGAAGCAATGGTACAATTAAAAAAAGTGTAATCGATTCATGGACATTTGCTACCTCATGCTATCATCCAACTCTCATAAAGGTTGATAACAACATTTTTGCCTGTGTGTTTTCTGTCTATGATGGTGGTGCTTGGCGGTATATTGCTTATGTTACTACCGTAAAAATAGCGGACAATGGCATTATCAGTAAAACTTGGATTGATTACTTAGAATTCATCAGACGATATTACACTGACAATTATATGTCTCATCAACCAGAAATTATTCATGTAAACGACCGAGTCTATGCCATTATCTCGAAAGACCTCATCGACCCTTGGAATCTGTATCAATACAATGGCTGGATTACAACCTTGCGGATTGGTGAAAATGGTGATATCATAGATACCGTTGATGGTGCAGCTCAAATTTCAACGAATCCGAGAATAAACAGCTATGACATAAAAATAATACCATTTATCAATGATAGTTATATCGCTATCTATGGTGGGAAAAACTATGATTTGTACCAATGTGTCATTCGAATTCCTTTAAGTGAAACCAACCGTACAATATTCTCAAAATCTGGATCCTACGTCGTCAAAGCGAATAAGACAAAGGTTTTCGTAACTTTTACGGATTCAAATAATATACCATATACACTCTCAGCGCTACTTAAAAACAACTGGAACTATATTGTGACTACCTATGATAAAACTACAATGAACCTCTATATCAATGCCAACCTTAACGGCTCTCTTGCTCTTGGTTCAAAACCAATACAAGTGACAACAAATCAATTATACTTTGGATTATACAACGGTTACTATGATGAATTTTCTCTTTATGCTGCAATACTTTCACCAGCAAAAATAATACAAAATTACAATTATTATCGTCCTCCATAAGAAAAATAAAGGTGATAGCGTGAAACATATACGAAAAATAATAAGAAATATGAAAAAAAAGGATGAAGCAGTTGCTGGTATCGTTGTCGCAGTCATGATCGTTGGACTTGTTCTTGCAGTGGTTTCAATTATTCAAACGATCTATGTTCCCAAATGGATGGAATCACGAGAAGCTGAACATATGGGTGTTGTGTCAGATCAGTTTTCACAACTTAAATTTTCTATTGATACCCAGATTGCTCTCAAAGAAAATGTCCCAATATCCTCCTCAATTACCTTAGGCAGCAGAGAACTAGGATTTTTCATGTCAAATAAGGCGTTTGGTCGACTCGCGTTAATCTCCAACGGATGGGCATATAGAATCACTCGAACGTTAGGAGATACATATGAAGATAATTTTGAGATCCTTCGCTATACATCAGAAAATGCATATTTCCTAAACCAAGCCTATAACTACGAAATTGGGGGGGTCATTCTCAATCAAACCCAAGGAGCTGTGTTTATTATTAAACCAGAATTTTCAGTGCTCTATAATACTTCAAATCGTCAAGTAGACCTATCTTTAACTTGTATTGATCTTCTGCCTAATGACGAAAAAACATCTATCACCGGTTATGGAACCTATCCCGTGCGAACTAAATATATCACATCAACAAACAATACAATAACTTTAGTAAAATCCTTAACGATAATTACCCCATTTCCAGCAATATGGTTCAATTTTCTGAATTCAACATTATCTGATGCAAATCTCGTAAAGAACACAGATTACACCATAACAAAATCTTCAAATCAAGTAACCGTATCTTTTAATTATCCCCCCCTTAGTAACGTTATTTTAAACCTCGAGAAAATAACCATTTCAACTCAGATTACTCCTGGATGGACTGAATAAAAATATACTGAAGGATAATGATCAGAGGATGCCATAATTATATCACGAATTGTGAATCATATATACACACTAGGAAAATACTATCTTATACTACTAATACTACCAAAAATCTATTTGAATTCACTCAATGATACTCCCGTATGTATTTTTATGGTAAGGATGAGGAAATGCCGCTAATACGGATGACAAGGATATCTGGGAGACGTATTATTATTACACTTCCCAGTCAGATTATGGACGCCTATGACATTAAAAACAGTGATTTTCTTGAGATCACCCCGCTCCAACAGGGTGAAATCCTGATGAAGAAGACCGAGGAGAAGGAGTTGGTGCGGTGAAGAAAAAACTCGCTGCTCTCATAATCGGGTTAACGATTCTTATTATGCTAGGGGGAATTCAGGCCACATTTCTCTATGGGGCAGAGTTTCTTACCACGAAACCAGGCTTTACTTTCTCAATAACCCACAACGATCTCCCAATAATTAGTAACGAAGGACCAATAAATGAGAGCACGGACATTCCAACAACTCCAACATTGAACATTACGGTCAATGATGCAAACGGCGATACGATGACGATTTCGTGGTATAGCAACTCGAGCGGCTCATGGCAACTCTTTGGTGTTAATAGCTCGGTTGTAAACGGTACTTTTCATCAGGAAAATAATAACTTCAGCATCAATAACAAAACGTATTGGTGGAATGTTTCGGTGAACGACGGAAAACAGGTCAGTATCTCTGGTATCTATCACTTTACTACGAGAGTGTCTTAGATAAAACCTTCGAGACCTATTGGGATTTTTTGCCTCTCTAAAATTAATGTTCTGAATAGAAAATTAAAAATTGAATATCGATCTCGCTATAAAAAAAGAAAAAAAGAAATAGGGAGAGGGGGGTTCCCCCTCGACGATTTCGGTGCTCCCCTTTTTGACTAAGGTGTTTTTATGAAGATGAGGAGGACCGTCGCGTTCTGCGTCTTCGTAGCTGTGTCTGCAGTGACTGTGATGACAGTTTTCCCGAAACCAAGGATGAGTTTCGAGGTGACCGTTTGCTCTCCACTTGCATTGAGAGACGCAATAGTTCCCGAGGTATCTTTCCCAAGGATGATGAGACCACCGGTCAACTTGATGCTCCACGAGACGTTGGTTGCTGCTCCACCACCAGTGTTCTTGATCACTGCTTTAACTTTGAACAATCCGCCGGTAATCGCTCCGATCTCGATGACTGGCCCTGCGGTGATGGTGATGGCATGCGCTGGTGACGAGCCGCTCTCAGCACCGTTGCTATCCTTCGCTTTGACTTTCACATTGTAACTGCCCGCAGACGCCCATGCATATGAGGTAGTCGCAGTTGCGCCAGAGGCAAAAGGTCCAAGCCATCCTGAATTGTTCCCATTGCCCCAGTCGAACATGTAGGAAATATTATCTCCCTCAGGGTCGGTGGTATTTGCACTAAATGAGTACGATACTCCCGTGGAACCGCTCGTTGGTCCGGTTGGTGCAGCTGGAGTATCTGGTGGTAGATTACCGCCGCCTTCGCCGTATATTAAAATATCATCAAGACCCATTTGTGCACCGTCAGACCCCTGATATTGGAACCCAATCTTTACAGAAGCTTGTCCAATATATGCGGCAAGGTCGACAGGGGTACCAAGAGTGGTATTGTACCATTGCCAGTTGGTGAACGTGCCGATGGTGTCCTCATTCCAGATGAGAGTCCATATGGTTCCACCATCAGTGGAAATCTTCACATTCAGGTCATAGTTATCGTACGGGGTGACACCCCAGTAGTAACTCATCATCCACCAGAACGATAAGTGGAGGCTTGTGTATCCTCTAAAATCCATGCTAGGGGTGATGAGCCATTCATTCTGTGGAACGAGAGCAGGATCGTATTGACAATCCGCACCATATGTTCCCGTATGTATGTTCGTGGTTGAAATAACCCATGTGTAAGACGGATTGGTTATAATGCGTGTCCATCTCGCTGGCGGAAGTACTCCTCCTTCAAATCCTTCAGTAAGTAATACACCTTTCGTTGGCACATTTGTAGGGGTGTAACTTACCATGGTGGATTGTGGCTTTTGTTTTAATTGATCTTTATTTGTATTTGCTGTTACAGCAGTTGCAGATAAAAGCATTACTGCTGAGAGAAACAAAACACCAGCTAACTTGACAATGTCACATTATAACCGATATTTCGCACCCTTGACATGGTGTAATAAATATTTTTCAACTGGAGTAAAACGTAAGATGATAGACAGAGAATCCCTTCAATCATATCCGAACATTTGAGTTTGTTGGTAAAAGTTACCAATGTTACCCATATTTTGCTAAAACTTCCTGGATAGCCTTCATGATTTCCTTCTTGTCTTCCTTTTTGATCCTTACATGTCTCATTATTGTGCAATAGAGTTCTCCCTTCAACTTTTCTGAATCGATTCTTTTCTCCGTTCTTCCTTGATATTTCCAGATTTGTTTCTTCTGTTTAGGATCCCACTTCACATCATATGTGTATTTGCATCCTTTAATGGTCTTTACTATCTGTGTCATAGATAATATTGGTAACAAATTACCAATATTTGAATTCATCTACCAAAATCAAGCTACATGATGCATGAAAAACATGCCCATAAAGTGCACATCAGATCAAGGATTTATATCTGTAGAAACGAGTTCATAAGAAAATACATTTTCTTGATGAAGGAAGGGTGCGAAATGTAGGATTGAGTGTGGAAATTCAGACAGATTATGTATAATGTGACATTGTCAAGCTAAGCAATGATTTTAATTAGTGCTATATAATTTTTCTTTTCAATCCAATTTATTTACCAACCCCAACCAAAAGAATTAAAAAAAAAAGATTTTCTGCTAGGAGTAAAATTTTTTCATAAGAATTAATAGAAGATTACACATTATACCAAACGTGTTCGCTATAATGATTGCAAGATCATCTCGTAAGATACCGTACATCAGCCATAGAGACATACCAAATGCCAGTACCAATGGCATCCAATAGGAGATATCATCGAGTCGTTTGGTTTTATATCCTCGGAAAAGTTGTGGGATAAATCCAATAGAAGTAATCGCACCAGCAGCAACCCCGAGCCAGGTGAACATATCAACGGACATACAGGAATTGCATCTAATAAAGTATATTAAGGCTTTCTAGCATGCACGGATAAGTTTTTCAAGCAAAATAGGATTTACGGCTTACCTTGGGCCCGTGGGGTAGCTTGGTATCCTTCTAGCTTGGGGTGCTAGTGACTTGAGTTCAAATCTCAACGGGCCCACTCCTCTTAAATTGTTACTGTTATTTGATTGCAGTCACTGCATAATACTTCGAACGTCCACTAACCGCCAACAGACCGCCGCAGAACGACACACCCATGTAGAAATTATCGTCTGACCGTTTATAGCGATTTAACGACACAATCGATTTCACCAGAATAGAAAAAAAGAACGGAAGACCAATCACCACTCCTCTGAGCTCTGATGCTGCAGTACGCGAGGAGATATCGGTAGCGGTAATCTGTTGGAATTTCTGCTCAGCCATCAACATAATACAGTCATTGATAGACACGAGATCATCAATCGCGCGACCAGAAAGCCAATGATGGTACGCTTTCTGCATCATCGGCGAGAGACGTTTCTGTGTGCGAAACCCATCGAGAACAACAAGTCGGCCTCCTGGTTTGAGGATACGATACATTTCTTGAAAGAGTTCTCTGGTGTCCCGAGCGTAGTTAATAGATTCCAAGGTAATGACTCCATCGAAGCTACCGTCTGGGAACTTGGTGTCACAGAAGTTGTTCTGTAAAAATCGTGTATTTTCTGTCACCTTGTTTTGTGCTGCTAACTCCGTTGCGAACTGTATTTCGGAGGGTGCAATTGAAATCCCAGTAAAGGTAACCATTGGATATTTCTTAGCTAGGTATATCGAGGTACCGCCGACTCCACATCCTGCGTCAAGTATTTGGAGTGGTCTGGTTCCATCAAGTCCGAGCATATCCCAGACGACATCATTCATATGAAGAATTGCCTGATCGTGAGAACGAAACCCTTTTTCATAATACCCATAGTGGAACGCAAGCGTGTGGTTTGCCTTCCACCATTCCTTCATTT
>Ga0315279_10006768_pt1 | contig 14384 bp, 7 predicted proteins | sample YL17G06_20_MG_FD_203694 | JGI IMG/M metagenome (GOLD analysis project Ga0315279, IMG submission 203694) | Sediment microbial communities from Yellowstone Lake, YNP, Wyoming, USA - YL17G06_20 | ecosystem: Environmental > Aquatic > Freshwater > Lake > Sediment | place: USA: Wyoming | collected... | reverse complement strand
CCGCTCAGCCCAGAAGCACCGACGATGCCCATCGCCCGCTCACCAGCCGGGACAACCTCGCCCACATCTTGACCTGGCAGGAGACACGTATTCTCTCCACATCGTCCCGATGTCCTTCGGGAAGAACCTGACCCTCCAATTCCACAAGATCGTTTATCAGATCCAGACCCCACACCCCACTTACACCATGCGCCATGCCGCCGTCACGATCTGTCTGGATGCCCGGCAAAATGTCACTATCCTCTACAAAGGCAAATCCCTAGATTACACCATCTTCCACAAACAATCCAACCAATCCGAAGTCGTCCAACCCAAACAGATCAATCTCGCCCTCCTCAACCAGAGCAGGACCCACAACCCCGCTCCTGACCATCCCTGGCATAAGGGCTTCACCACCCCACTCTCGCAAAGTCGAGATGTCCCCCTCCAAGGGGGGACATCTCGACTTTGGAAATCAGGTGACATTTCTACTTTGGGTAGACAGACAACCGGGGAATCGGCGATATGGCTTTCTCAAGAAAAGAGAGTGTCGCTCCTCAAAGGGGACGCTGTGCGAGGAGGGCGTTCTGCCTGCACCGTGCGCAGGCACAGGTGTGCCCAACGACATCGTACCCGTAGGGTAAGCAGTCCCCCTGCCGTTTAGGAGATTGCTTCGGGCTGGAGAGTGCCTCCAGCCCTCGCAACGACACACAAAATTGGGTTTGTCAACCATTCTTGAGCAAGCCCTGGGAACCAGCGACCTTAACCGCTTCAACCAACTACAGAGTACTGCGAAAATATCTGAACCAAAATCCCGTCATTGGTGAGTAATTCGATAAAAGCAAGTTCAGAAATTTATACAAGAAGCAGTATTAGCCCGTTTCGACACCCCAAAAAACCTTGCGGTCGTTGGTTGATACGCTGATTGTATGGACTGAAGACGGTCGATCCTTGTCTGTGATGCGGAACGTAGATTTAATCCACTTACAGTGTTATCACATCGAAAGAGTGAGATGTGTCGCTTAACTACTACCGCGATTCCGGCTCACGGAATCTAGAACGCCAGAGTGCCTGTCAACCGGCTACATTTTGAGACGGCTTCACCAACAGGCGATACAGTTCGACCTGGGCCTGCGCCAACGGTATGGATAGGGAGAATCCCCACTCGCCAAGCAGCGAATCCGAGGCTTGTTTCAGGACAAGTTTATCATTGTCGTTCAGCGGCTTTCTCTGCTGGTAGAAGGACAAATCGCGAATCACCCGGCAGATGGCCTCGGCTTTTCCCTCCTTCAATTCCTCAACCAGCTGGGTTTTCCGTTCGAGCCGGTCGTCCAACAGGGATTCACCCGGCCCGCTCAGGATAGCGAACAGCTTTGAAAACTCATTCTCCGGGGTCGGGGGTCGCAGCCGGCTCATCACCTTCCCGTCCGCCGGAACCCAGATGGTAAGATCCCGGATCTGCACGACATAGTAGAGCTTCTTCTCGCCTGAGAAGGTCCGCTCCTCCTGCCGGACGATCTTCCCGAGCCCATACGTCCAGTGAATGACCGGATCACCCATTAAGAAGTCCACGATCGCCTCTTGTATCGACCTGTTGGAAAAATGGTACAAAAATGCCAGTCCTACAAAAGGACTGGCGATCTCGAACCACGATCCTAAGATAAGTGGATGAATTATATCATCAATCCCTTTGTCAGGAGGTTTTTGTTTTAGGCGTGGTCTAAAAAAGTGTGCGAAAGAAACATCACCGCGGAGCACACCCACCGTCCCGGTGTCTTCCCGGGAGAGTGCACCGAGTAAGAACGAGGGGTGATTCCCCGTGCTCTCCACCCAATCGGACCTGCCCTATGTGCGTCATGTGGTGAAACCCGGCAGCAAACCCGCAAAATTATCCACTCCCTTGTTTTGTTGGATCGATGAGTCCACTGCAAAAAGGTCTTTAAACACAACCCCCAAAAAACGGGGGCAGGCGGAAACAACGTACACAAAGGTTTGAAGATGAAGGCTTTTCCTTCGTGTCCCTTCGTGGCCTTTGTGTTTAGGTGGTTTTTGCAGTGCAGTCATCGATTAAATATTAATCGAGAATGTGGAGTATACTTCTACATAATAAATTGAAGGCCGAACGGCTCCGGTTGGAAACTCATTTCTGCCTGTTGCGTCACAAAGCACTTTCAGTTTGAAATTCACCGCCCTTGCCCGGTCCCGCTCGAATCAGCGAGACGCCCTGACCCACCCCCCTTCATACAATCTAACCCATCATAACCGCTTGAGTATTTTTACAGAGTACTGTGTAAATATCTGAGCCAAAACCCCGTCATTTATAAGCAATTCGATAAAAACAAGTTCAGAGATTTATGCAACGAGCAGTAATACTTGATCCAACCTGATATTACCCGGAACAAAAATATCGATGGGAGGAACCATGTTCGATCCTATTCTTGTCCCAATGGACGGTTCTCTGCTCGCCGAATGCGTCCTGCCGCACGCGGTCGCAATCGCCCGCGCTTTCGATGCAAAAGTGATCCTGCTGCGCGTGTTGGAAAAGAACCAGGCGAGTGAAAAGGTGCAATTATTTGACCTGGTCAACTGGCAGATCAATAAGACCGGAGTGAAGCTGTATTTGGAAAAGATCAGCGCCCGACTTCAAAAATCCGGCCTGCGGATCGAGACTGCCGTTCTAGAGGGGTTGGTGGCGGAATCGATCACCGAATATGCGCAAAGCCAGGGGATGAAACTGATCATTCTGAGCAGCCATGGACGCAGCGGGTTGAGTCAATGGGGAATAAGCAGCGTCACCCAAAAAATTATTTTTAGTGCGCCCACCTCCGTGCTCATCATCCGGGCGCATCAACCGGTAGCCAGCGAGTCGATCGAACGACAGTACACACGAATTGGGGTCCCGCTGGATGGGTCCCAGCGGGCGGAAAACGTTCTGCCCATGGTCACGCTTCTGGCCCGTTTCCACCAATCCCGGATTCACATTGTGCATGTCGTGAAAACGCCGGAAATGGCGCGCCAAATGCCCCTCGCACGCGAAGATGTGGATTTGTCCGATCGGATTGTGGCCCGCAATCGTGCAGAGGCCGTCCGTTATCTCGATCAAGTGCGCCTGCGTTCACCCCTGGACGGAATCGATGTACAAACCCACTTATTAACCAGTGATAATGCGGCCACAGTCTTGCATGAACTGGTGGAACAAGAACATATTGATATGGTTGCACTCAGTGCGCATGGTTATTCGGGGAATAATCAATGGCCCTATGGAAGCATGGTCAATAATTTTATCCTGTACAGCAAGGTGCCGTTGTTGATCGTGCAGGACCTGCCGGCAAAAGAAGAGCCAGCCATGTTCGATATGGCCCCGCGGGAACGCACAGAGCATTAGTCCATGCAGGTGACCCCCGTCCAAACTTCCGAACGAGCTAACCCAGAACCCGGGGGGCGACTGGAACAACTCGCGCACCAGCTGGCTGAAAATCACACGGAAGTAGATAAGAGCTCCAAACAACGGAATCTGCTATTAAAGCACCTGCGCACCTGGAAAGAAACATTGCAGGATGCCTATCAACATTTCAGGGCTACGTCTTTGAAAGACCCGGTTTTTTCCCGGGCAAGCGAATGGATGTTGGATAACTTTTATGTTATCGAACAGACATTCCGCCAGATCGGGGAAGATCTCCCTAAAAGCTTTTTCGACCAACTGCCCAAATTGGATGCGACGCTGCTAAAAGGGTACCCACGCCCCGTGCTGGAACCGGGACTACCTCGCATTTTTGACCTGGCGTGGGAATTGGTCGCGTATGGCCAGGGTCAGCTTGACCTGGCTCAAGTCGCGACCTTCGTGCAGGATTACCAGCAGGTTACCCCATTGACAGTTGGAGAGCTGTGGGCGTTACCGACCATGCTCCGCATCGGAACTTTGGAGCTCCTGGCCGCGGTTGCCGCCATCATCACCGGAATCGATGCGCCGGAAGAGCTGAAAGCGCAACCCAGCCTGCCTGTATCCCCCGCGCTGCCGAATGAAGCCATTGTCGCCAATTGTTTTCTCAGCCTGCGACTGTTAACTGCTACAGATTGGAAAGAATTCTTCGAGCAAACCAGCCACATCGAGCAGATTCTACGGAATGATCCGGCGGGAATCTATGCAAACATGGATTTCGACACCCGGAACACATATCGCAGTGTTGTGGAAGAGCTGGCGCGCAATTCCAGCCTGAGCGAAGAAACCGTCGCACGGGCTGCAATTGAATTCGCCCGCAAGGCTCAAGACAAGCCCCAGGCTGCCCTCCAAAATCCAGACCGGAAAACTCATGTCGGTTTCTATCTGATCGATGCGGGTCTCTCAGCGCTTGAAAAAAGTATCGGCTATCGGCCGCGTCTGAACGCACGCCTGCGGCGATGGGTCCTCGTCCACCCCACATTAACCTATCTGGGGAGCATCAGCAGCCTCTCCCTGCTGATCCTCGTTGGACTGCTGTCTTATACCCTTGTTTCAAGCGGCTCTCCGGCCCAGTTGATTCTCACCGGCTTGCTCGGATGTGGGCTGGCGCTGGATGCTGCCATTAACCTGGTCCACTGGATCATTACCCGCCAGATTCCCCCGCGCACCCTGCCGCGCATGGATTATTCGGAAGGCATTCCGGCAGACTATCGCACGATGATTGTCATTCCGACTCTGCTGGCAAGTGTCAGCGAACTGAACTCCCTGCTGCAGGAGCTGGAGCTCCACTACCTGCGCAATCCCGATCCCCAATTGACGTTCGCCCTCCTGACCGATTTCGCCGACGCTCCGGCGCAGCAGATGCCGGAGGATGAACCACTGCTTTCCCAGGCAGTAGCCGGGATCGAGAACCTGAATCATAAGTATGAGGGCGCCTCTCCCTTTTATTTGTTTCACCGTGAGCGAGTCTGGAATCCGTCCGAAGGGGTCTGGATGGGCTGGGAACGCAAGCGCGGCAAGCTGGTTGAGTTCAACCGGCTGGTGTTGAACACCGCTCCAACATCCTATACCAAGCACGCCGGAGATCTCACCCTGCTGCATGCGATCAAATATGTGATTACACTGGATGCAGATACCTCCCTTCCAAGCGGCGGTGCCAGCCGCCTCATCGCAACCCTGGCCCACCCCCTCAACCACTCAGAATTTGCTGCGGACGGCTGCTCGGTCGTCGCCGGGTACACGATCCTGCAACCCCGCGTCGAGATCAAACCGGCCAGCGCGAACCGCTCCCTGTTTTCGCGGATATTTGCCGGGAATGCCGGTTTTGATCTGTATACACTGGCAGTCTCGGATGTATATCAGGACCTGTTCGGAGAGGGGAATTACGTCGGCAAAGGCATTTATGACGTGGTCGGCTTCGAGAGAAGCCTGGCGGGTCAGGTCGGGAATAACACCCTGCTCAGCCACGACCTTTTTGAGGGAATTTACGGACGTGCCGCGCTGGTCACCGACATCCTCCTGTACGAGGAATATCCGGCCCGCTACCTGATCTATGCCCACCGCATGAACCGCTGGATCCGTGGTGATTGGCAGTTGCTGCCCTGGCTCTTCCCGGTCGTCCAAACGGAACAAGGCTTTGGCCCCAACCGGTTGTCGCTCATCAACCGCTGGAAAATTTTCGATAACCTGCGGCGCAGTTTACTGACCCCGACCTATCTATTCTTTTTCGCCGCATGCTGGCTGGTCTTGCCCGGTTCAGCCCTGCTGTGGACTTTGTTGGTACTCCTGACGCCCGCCGTGCCTATCGCCTTACAAGCCATCCAGCACATAAAGCAGAATTTTGGACGGCTTTCGTTGAAAGGGTTGGTCGATCCCAGCCGACTCCCGCTCATGCGCTGGGCCCTGAGTATCATCTTTCTCCCCTATGAAGCCTTGCTGGCGCTAACTGCGGTCGGGATCACCCTGACCCGCCTGCTGGTCGCCCGCCGGCACCTGCTGCAGTGGACGACGGCCGCGCATATCGCCCGCTTGTTCGAAATAAATACCAGACACAAGGTTTGGTGGGAGATGGCAGCCTCACTGGCTTTTAATGCACTTCTGGGGATTGCCATCGCGATAGTCAATCCGTCAATTCTGTGGGTGGCGGCTCCCATGCTGCTCGCCTGGGGTATCTCTCCCCAGATTGCCTACCGGATCAGCCAGCCCACAGTTAATACGTCAGCGCCGCTTACGGAGGCCCAGCGCAAACAAATCCGGCGCTTGGCCAGGCGTACCTGGGCATTCTTCGAGCAGTTCGCCGGTCCAAACGATCACTGGTTGCCTCCTGACCATTTCCAGGAAAGCCCGCGCGGCAACGTCGCCCACTATACGACTCCGACCAACATCGGCCTGTTCTTGCTGTCTGTTTTGTCGGCCTATGATCTGGGCTATTTCGGTCTGCTCGAACTGGCCGTACGCTTACGCTCCACTTTTGAAAACATGGACAGGTTGGAGCATTACCGCGGTCACCTGTTGAACTGGTACGACACCCAGACGTTGACCCCCCTGCCGCCCCGTTATATCTCGACGGTAGACAGCGGCAACCTGGCCGCCTGCCTGATCGCGCTCAAACAGGGCTGCCTTGCCTTGACGGATGCGCCCATCGTCGGCGAACAGCAATGGCAAGGATTGCTCGTCATTTTGGACATTCTCACTACCATCCTCAAAGACCTGGAAAAAGAAAATACCGGCTCGACCTCCGGGCCCTTCGAGGTTGAGTTGGACAGTATTTGTGCGCGCATCACCGCCGTCCAGAACAAGCCCGAGGCCTGGACCGGCGCACTCGCCTGGCTCTCGAGTGACGGGTGGTATCGGATATCCCAGCATCTGATGGAATTCCTTGGAAGCGACCACCCCAATCTGGATCAAGACACCTTGAGCGATCTGCAGCTCTACCTGGATGCGCTGCAGCATCAATTGATCAACATGCAGCGGAATATCAAATTCTTGGCACCCTGGCTTAGTGGTTTGAACCAGCCGCCCAGGCTGTTTGCGCAGACGGGAAATCCGCCGCTGGAAGCCTGGCAGGATTTTCTGGACAGCCTGCCTGCCGGCCTCCCGGCTCTCGGAGAAGCGGCGCCGTTCTACGATGGTATTAAGAATGCCTTAGCTCAGCTACAAGCACGACTGGACGGCAGTCCCGCTCCGGCAGACCTGCTCCAGGAGGCCCGCGACTGGTGCCGGAAGTTGGACGACGATCTGGCGTCGGCCAGATTAAGAACAGAGAGCCTCCTGATCGGAGTTCGCGACCTCGCCAGGCAGGCAAATGGTTACGTCGACGCAATGGACTTCAGGTTCTTGTTCGATGAGCAACGCCACGTGTTCCACATCGGGTACAACGCCACGACCGAAAAGTTGGATGCAAGCTATTATGATTTGCTGGCCTCCGAAGCGCGCATTGCCAGCCTGGTCGCCATCGCGAAAGGCGACATCCCCCAAAGCCACTGGCTGCATCTGGGGCGACCTGTCACGCGAGTGAATGGGAAACAGGTGCTGCTCTCCTGGAGCGGCACCACGTTCGAATATCTCATGCCGGCGCTGTTCGCCAGGAATTACGAGGGGACATTTCTTTCGGACAGCTGCTACGCTTCAATCGATGCCCAGATGAGCTACGCTCAACAAAAGCATATTCCCTGGGGCATGTCCGAATCAGGCTACTTCGCTTTTGATGCAAACATGAACTACCAGTACCGTGCTTTCGGCGTGCCCGACCTCGGCTACAAACGTGACCTCTCCGAGGATCTCGTCATCGCCCCGTATGCGTCATTGATCGGGCTCTCCCTGCGGCCGCAAGCCGTGCTGGCCAACATGGCGCGCCTTGAAAGCCTGAAAATGCTCGGCCGGTTTGGTTTTTACGAAGCCCTCGACTACACCAGGACACATCTGCCGCCGGACCAGCAGCAGGCAATCGTTCAGTCCTATATGGCGCATCACCAGGGCATGATCCTGCTGGCTGCCTGCAATTATCTGTCGGATAACGGGATGGTCCAATATTTCCACGCCGACGAACACATCCAGAGTGTTGAACTGCTCCTTCAGGAAAAGATCCCCCAAAACCAGCATTTCGAGTATCCACACCCGGAAAGACCTGTGGGATCGAGATCGAGCCCGCGCTCCGTGGCGATCGTGCCATGGCGCATTCCAGCGGACAGTCCTGTCCCGCAGGTCCATTTTCTTTCCCAGGGACGTTACGGCGTACTGATCACCAACGCCGGGGGCGGGTACAGCCAGTGGGAGGATCTTGCCTTGACGCGCTGGCAGGTCGATGCGACCCTGGATGACTGGGGAACTTGGATCTATCTTCAGGATCTGGAGAGCGGCGCGCTCTGGTCCGCCACCTGCCAGCCGATCGGGTGTCCGCCTGAAAACCAGGAAATCTTGTTCTATCCCTACAAGGCCGAGTTCCGCCGCTGGGACCAGGGCATTTCACTGCACACGGAAATCGTCGTCGGAGCGGATGACGTCGAAATCCGGCGGGTGACGCTCCTGAATGACAGTGACCGTCCCCGGCGGCTGAAGCTGACCAGCTACGGAGAGGTCGTACTGGCTCCGCAGGCCGTCGACCGCCGCCACCCGGCATTCAATAAACTCTTTATCGAGAGCGAATATATTCCGGAGGGGAATGCTCTCCTGTTCCACCGCCGCCCCCGCTCGGCAGATGAGAAGCCTGTAACCATGGCACACGCCCTGGTGGTCGAACCGGGTCATAAAGTGACCGGCGAATACGAGAGCGACCGGGCCCGTTTCCTGGGGCGGGGACAGACCCCCAAAACGCCAGCAGTATTACAAGGAAAGGGCAGCCCTCTTTCTGGAACGGTCGGCGGGACGCTCGACCCGATCCTGTCCCTGGCGCAGGAAATCGACCTGAAGCCGCACACCAGGACGCAGGTCACTTTCATCACCCTGGCATCAGCCTCCCGCTCGGAAGCGCTGGAACGGGTGGCCCGTTATCAGTCGATGCAGGCCATCAATCGCGCCTTCGACGAAGCACGCGCTCACAGCGAAAGGGAACTGGCCGAACTGGGTCTGGATGCCGCTGGCGTCGAGCACATCCAGCAACTGTTATCCGTATTGCTTTATCCATCCGAAGCCCTGCGGGCTGCCCCGGACCTGCTGGCGAAAAACGGGAAAGGGCAGTCCGGCTTATGGGCCTACGGCATCTCCGGTGATTATCCGATTTTGCTGGTGCACGTGCACGAGGGCGATCACCCGCTGCTGCTGGAAGCCCTGCAAGCCTACACCTACTGGCGCAACCGGCGGGTCAGGGTCAACCTGGTCATCCTGAACGAGCAGGATACGGGTTACGCCATGGACTTGCAAAATCAAATCCAACGGCGGATTGCCCTCATGGGTGCGGAGGCGTGGTTGAACCAGCGCGACGGCATCTTCCTGCTGCGCAGCGACCAGATCCCGAAAGACGACCGGGTCTTGCTGGAGACGGCCGCAGGCGTTATCTTGGATCAAAAGAAAGGAAATCTGGCGGAACACGCCAGGCGCCTGACCGCAGCCCCCATCCGCCTGCCGGCCTTCACGCCGGCTCTCTCCAGTGCACAGGATCTCGAACCGACGCCCCCGCTGAGGCGTCCAACCGGCCTGTTGATGGACAACGGCCTGGGAGGTTTCAGCCCGGATGGGCGGGAGTACGTGCTCTTTCTCCAACCTGGCCAAAATACGCCCCGGCCGTGGGTGAATGTGATTGCCAACCCGCAGTTCGGCTTCCTGGTCTCCGAAGCCGGCTCCGGCTGCACCTGGGCCGGAAACAGCGGAGAGAACCGGCTGACGCCCTGGCGGAATGACCCGCTGGCGGACCTGCCGGGAGAGGCGCTTTATCTGCGGGATGAAGAAACCGGACGGGTCTGGTCACCGACCCCGCTGCCGGCCGGCGCGCAGAGCGCCTGTTCGATCCGCCACGGGGCAGGCTATTCGACCTTCGAGAGCCAAAGTCACGGCCTGAACCAGCGCCTGCGCCTGTTCGCCGCAACCAAGGCGCCGGTCAAAATTGCCCACCTGCGCCTGGAAAACCTGTGGAAGCGACCGCGGCGTATTTCCGTGACGTATTACGCCGAATGGGTGCTGGGTGCCGACCGGGAAACCAACCAGGCTTATATCGTACCGGAGTTCGACCCTGCCCGGCATGCCCTGCTGGCGGGCAACCGTTACAACACCGAGTTTGGAGATCGGGTGGCCTTCCTGGCTGCCAGCAAAAAACCGCATGGCCTGACCGCGGACCGCAGCGAATTTTTGGGCCGCCTGGGCAGCCTGCGCCTCCCGGCCGCCCTCGGACGGATCGGGCTGGCGAGCACGGTGCGCGCCGGGCTGGATCCCTGCGCTGCGATCCAACTGCACGTCGATCTTGCTCCCGGCCAGGTGGAAGAAGTCTTTTTCCTGGTCGGCGAGGGGAGCAACCGGGAGGAGAGCCTGGCGCTGATCGCCAAATACCAGGCTCAGGGTCAAATTGAGCTGGCCTGGCAGTCTGTCCGGCAATCCTGGGACGACCTCCTGACCGGGATCACCGTCCAGACGCCCGATGCGGGCATGGACCTGATGCTCAACCGCTGGCTGCTCTATCAGACGATCAGCTGCCGCCTGTGGGGACGCTCGGCGCTGTACCAGTCCGGCGGGGCCTTCGGGTTCCGGGACCAGCTCCAGGACGTGCTGGCCGTGCTGCATGCCCGGCCGGCGCTGGCACGTGAGCAGATCCTGAACGCTGCCCGCCGCCAATTCGAGGCGGGCGACGTCCTGCACTGGTGGCATCCACCTTCCGGGCGGGGGGTGCGCACCCGCTTCTCGGATGACCTGCTCTGGCTGCCCTTCGTCACCGCGGAGTACGTCGCCGCCAGCGGGGATTCGTCTATCCTGGACGAGAAAATCCCCTTCTTGAAAGCGGAAGCGCTCAGGTCGGAGGAAACCGAACGTTACGCTCGATACGAACCGACCACCGAGATCTATCCGCTTTATGAGCATTGCTGCCGGGCGTTGGAAAAAGGGTCAACTTCAGGCGCGCACGGGCTGCCGCTGATGGGCTCAGGCGATTGGAACGACGGGATGAACCGGGTGGGCCGGGAAGGACGCGGCGAGAGCGTCTGGCTGGGCTGGTTCCTGCACGCCACCTTGACGCGTTTCGGCTCGCTGTGCATACTGATGAAGGACGACCCCGAACCGTACCGCCAGCAGGCGGCCCGCCTGGCCCGGGCGCTGGAGCTGCATGCCTGGGACGGAAACTGGTACCTGCGCGCCTTCTACGATGACGGCAGTCGCCTGGGTTCGAGCGAGGACGACGAATGCCGGATCGATTCCATTGCGCAATCCTGGGCGGTCCTTTCGCAAGCCGCCGACCCGCTGCGGGCAGCCCAGGCGATGGAATCCGTCAATCAACTCCTGGTCCGGGAGGCCGACCAATTGATCCTGCTGTTTACGCCTCCCTTCGATAAAACCGCCCGCGACCCTGGCTACATCAAGGGCTATCCTCCCGGCGTGCGCGAAAACGGCGGGCAGTACACCCATGCCGCCATCTGGACGGCCTGGGCGTTTGCCATGCTCGGCCAGGGGGATCGCGTCGGGGCGCTGTTCCGCCTGCTGAACCCCGTCTATCATGCCGATACGCCCGAAAAAGCGGCGCGCTACAAGGTCGAGCCTTATGGGATTGCCGCCGACATCTACAGCCAACCCCCACACCCCGTGCTAAAACCGGGACTACCTCGCACCGGAACCGGCGGCTGGACCGGGTACACCGGCTCGGCAGGCTGGATGTACCGCCTGGGCATCGAAGCCATCCTGGGCATCAAACGCCTGGGGGATACGTTAAAGATCGACCCCTGCATTCCCGGGAATTGGCCGGGGTTCCAGCTCACCTACCGGTTCGGCAAGACGCCTTACCTGGTCCGCGTCGAGAACCCGGAGGGTGTCAATCGCGGCGTCCGGCAGATCGTGCTCAACGGAATGCCTCTGCCAGACGGCCAGATTCCGTTGTCCGACGACGGACGGCAGCACGAGGTCCAGGTGGTGATGGGACCTGCAGATCCCCCCAAGGCAGGGAAAGACGGCGAATATTAATCGAGATAATCTCTTGTCCCGCGATGTAAAATGAATGTGATTTCGGAAAAATCGATGCGCTAGGAATTCGGACCAGACCCGTTTTCAAGAAGGAAAACATGATGAGCGAAGGACAAAAAACACAACACGATGAGCAGGAACAGGAACGAATACAACGCCAACAGGAGCAAAAAAATCTGGAGCAGGAGCAGGCACTGGAACGAAAGCCGCAACAAGACCAGCGGCAACAGTTGAGCCAGCAGCAGGAACAGGAACGAAATCAGCGCCAGCAGGAGCAGCGGCAACTGGAGCAGCAGCTGGAAGAGAAGCGCAAACGGCGCCAAAAGGAGCAGCAGGAGCTGGAACAGCAGCTGAAACGCAAGCAGCAAAAGGGGTAGCCACGCCGCTGCAGCCCCCTGTCCGAAAGCCGATTTCACACTTACCGTCTCCCCACCCGGGAGAGTCCTTATCCCGAATCCCACCCCGTGCGTTCCTCTGGCATGAAGCCGCTGTGCGTGACGTTTTCTTTAGGACGGGCCAGGTCAATCTCGGCATAGGCAGTGTTGAAGTCGCCGGTGACGACGACCGGTCGCCCGGCCTGCATGTAGCCTTGCGCCACTTCGAGAAAGCGCCGGTAGAAGGCCAGTTTGTGCGCCACCCATTCCGGCCCGCGCCCGCCGTTGGGGAAGTAGATATTGAAGAATACAAATGGCTCGAACTCATGGATGAGCACCCGGCCTTCGTTGTCAAAGCGGGGTTCGTTCAGACCGGCAGCGACTTTTATCGGTGTGTGCATGGAATAGGTCACTGTGCTGCTGTAGCCCTTCTTCTCCGCCGAGTTCCAGGTGGCGTGGTAACCGGCCGAGTCCAGGAGCGCCGGGGAGAGTTGTTCGGGGTGGGCCTTGGTTTTCTGCACAGCCACCAGGTCGGCGCCGCTGGCAGCCAGCCAATCCACGAAGCCTTTCTTCTCAGCGGCGCGGATGTCGTTCACATTCCACGAGATCAGCTTCCAGTTCATCATAACGCTCCGTATAAATCCTGATCCAATGTGGGGGCTATTTTCCTGGAAACGGATGCTGCTGGAAAAAATCCCACATGATTTTGGTTGCATCAATATCCTGGGTGGTATATCCGACAATGAATTCGGGCATGGGCTCTCCGCCCGGCCAGGAATGCCCGCCGCCCGCAATGGTGTAGAAAATTACATCCGCGTTCAGGGTGCAGTTGCTGTAATGGAGTCCGCTCACTTCTCCGCTGGCGGGGATTTCAAACGCTGTGCCGGTGCATCCGTTTCGCTGGGCCAGGGCCTCCACCCAGCCGGGGATTGCTGGCAAAGGGATGGCAGGATCATGGGATGGGCCGCCCAGATAGGGGACGATCGGGTCTGCCGTGCCGTGAAAAACGATCGTTGGCACCGGGCGGGAGGAATGACACTCACTCCACGGGAGCGCGTAAGCCCCCGCCACGGTCCCGGTGGCCGCAATACGGTCGGAAAGTTCGCAGGACAATAGAAAAGACATGCCGCCGCCGTTCGACAGTCCGTTGGCGTAGATGCGCCTCGGATCGATATTGTATTCGCTTTCCAATTTTTCGATCAGGTCAGAGAAAAATGTGACCTCCAGCATCGGGTCGCTGTCACTGCCAGGCTCTCCGCGTGTGCGCCAGCGCTTCGGGAAGTCGGTGCCGGATGGATATACAACGATAAAGCCATATTGCTCGGCCAGGTCGTTCCAGTGGGTCATTTGCATCTGGTGGGCGGGCCATTCTGCAAAACCGTGAATGCTGATGACGAGCGGGGTGGGGGTGGTAGGGTCGTAGGTCTTGGGCACGTACAGCAGGTAAGACCGTTTCTCGCTCGAGGAAACGATCGTCCCATTGGTACGGTTTAAGATCAAAAATGCGACCGCCGCCATCAGCACCAGGCTTGCCACCATCCCAATCAGGACCAGTGGTATTCGAATGATCCATTTGATCCATTTCTTCATTGGCGAATGTTCCTCTACATTTACTTAGACCCTAAAGGTTTTCTCGGCTGACTCGTGCATCAGTTCGCAAATCCACTTTGCCAGACGTGACGAAGGTTCACGGGAGAAACCTTTGGGTCTTCATAGTTCTCCCTTAAACGCCCGATCCAACACGGACGGCATCAGCGTCCACAAGCGCAACTCCTTCTCCGTCTCGGCACCTGCACCCGTCAGGGTGTGCGCCGCCCGCAGCGCGGAATCATCCCCGCAGGGGGCACTCGCGCCTGCCGCGTCCCCGCAGGGGGCAATCCATCCAAGTACATCACAGACCCTAAAGGTCTCCAAGACCTTTAGGGTCTCTTGCCAGACCGGACGAAGGATCGCGGGAGAAACCTTTAGGGTCTTCATAATTCTCCCTTAAACGCCCGATC
>Ga0315279_10006767_pt1 | contig 14386 bp, 11 predicted proteins | sample YL17G06_20_MG_FD_203694 | JGI IMG/M metagenome (GOLD analysis project Ga0315279, IMG submission 203694) | Sediment microbial communities from Yellowstone Lake, YNP, Wyoming, USA - YL17G06_20 | ecosystem: Environmental > Aquatic > Freshwater > Lake > Sediment | place: USA: Wyoming | collected... | reverse complement strand
AGCCCTCGTCTAAACTGGGTAAGACAAAAATATCAGCCTGGACAAGGAGAGACTTAAGTTGTTCCCGCGTACACCAGCCAAGTAGGTGAATATTTCTTCGGAGACCGGCAGACTCTAATCTGTTTACTAGCTTTTGAGTGTACAAAGGATTGTCCTTGGAATTGCCAGATATTCGTAACTCAAGCGATTTAAAGAGGCCCGGTTCCCACTGTTGGATTAGTGACATAGCTTCCACTAAATAGTGAAGTCCCTTTCGGGGATCATAATTAGCAATAGTCAGCAAACGAATTATGTTATTGCTATAGGCGGTAGGCTTCTGACCAATCTGTTCTCCTGCAAAATCACAACCAGGGTAAACGACTACTATGCGTTCCTTCGGCACGCCAAGCCTTCTACACTCCTGAGCAGTACTATGACTATTGGCAAAGACCAAGTGGACCGGACGAAGAAAAATAGATGCCACCATTTTATCCACAGCGTTTAAAAAAATATTCGATTGTTGCCTGTGATAGAATAATTGAACGAATACTGCCAGACGGCAATGCCCGTTCAAATAAGCAATCCAGTTGAAAAGAAAAAGCCAGGGATGCATGTAGAAGTCTTCCAAAATTATCGCCTTAGGTTTCCCTTTGATTAGCAGCTTCCAAACAAAGATTATGTTTGCAAGAATATATTTTCGGTTGCATACCCGTGGCAAATCTTCCTCAACAGAAATCACCTTAATAGAAACCCCCTGAGTTTGTAAAAAATCCAACACTTGTTTGAAATAGAATTCGCCGCCAGTCTTCGGATCTCGGAGACCCCGCTTGCCAGTGAGTAAGACAAAGATTTTTGACATATTAAAGAGATTTTTTAGTCACTTTAATAGGATAATTGAAGTGTTTTTGGATTTAATAAAATCTTTGCAGAAAACATTGCGGCTTGTCGTCAGGAACTCTGTTTTAATAAATCAAATTTAAGCTTTTACTCATTTCTTTAATAATAGCCCCGCTACTTCGTAATTGTAACTGTGTCTCAAAGCCCTATTTGCCAAATAATCTAAAGATCCCACTTGATGCAAGCCGCTAGATCGTACAATATTATCTGGAGCTTGCGGTTCATCTTTCGGTAAATCCATAGTTATGACCAATCTGCCACCTGGCTTAAGAACTCGACTCATCTCATGTATCGCTCGAGATTGTGTTTCGATAGGAATATGTTCCAATACACTTATACAAAAAATGCGATCAAAAAAATTATCGCTGAAGCTCATACTTAATATCGATTCTTGGCGGAGATGAACTTGCTGACTTAGGCCAAGAAATAATCCTTCTAGCGGTACATACCCTAAAGGTCTTAATAATCTCACCTTTAGCGGTATTTTAGCTTTTGGGTCTTTTCCAATATCAATCCCATATAAAGAAAGATTTTGATAATTCCTTGCCAGATAGGGCAATAGTGGGGATGCCCCACATCCTGCATCCAATATGACAAGACCTGGATACAGATCAGCGTTGAGAACAGCCCACGGGTATTCCCATTGCCTTGACCACCAATAAAGTTTGAGTTTATGCGCCTTGCCAAAAACTCTGAATACCCAATGGGCTAAAAATCCATGCATCCCCCAGCGAATCCTGTCCATATTTTGAAAGATACGCTGATATTCAGAATTCTGACAATCCCGCAAATCGATCAACTTGCTGCCATTCATTTTTCCTCGCATAGCTGCATCGCTTGGAGATAAATATTTGAAAGCTGTTGGACTGTTCTTTCGATATTAAACACCTCAACCGTCCTTCTTCGGCCGTTCTGACCTAAATTGCTCCTTAATTCTGGATCTTCTATCAAAAGATTAATTTTCATTGCTAAATCCTTTGGCGTTGGTTTACAAAAAAGTCCACAGCGTTCTGTAATGATCTCATGGTTAACTTTGTTACTAATGGCAACAACGGGTATGCCCGAGGCCATCGCCTCTGCAGTAACCAACCCAAAACCATCAGAAAAATCCGAGGGAGGAGCTCCGCTAGAAAAACAAAAGATGTCCAGGCCATGGAAGATTTTGGTAGTATTACTAACCCACCCCAGGAATATCACTTGCTCTCTTATTCCTAATTTCCGAGCTAATTTCTCCAAAGAATCTCGAGCATCGCCTTCACCGGCGATAATAAGGTAAGTATTAGGATGAACTTGCAGAATCATGGACATAGCTTTTATTAATTTATCAATACTTTTTGTAATTACCAATCTCCCAACTACTCCAATTATGATTGATTGTTGCGGAATTTCCAAAGATTGCCTAAATTCAAAAAATTCCACCTTTGTTCCTGGCCTGTATAGCTCAGTATTAATCCCGTTGTGTATTGTTATAACCTTATCGGGGGAAATGCCAACTTGTTCGATATCATAATCTCGAAGAGCATTAGAAACTGTAATATTTTTATATGTCCATTTGTTGAGAAGACGGGACACTAACCGATGCCTTTCTTTTTCGCGCCTTGGCCAATTATGCTGGTAAGTCATAATGAATGGCGTCTGGGCTAAGATGGCTGCTGGTCGGCAGTATATATTCGCTGTATAATGGTGAGTATGGACGATGTGGAATTGATTAGTGCGAATATACCGATTTAAGACCCATAATAATCTTATGCCTGCAGGAAAGGGAAAATTTATTATTTTAATACCAGCTTGCTGAAATGCCTCCACAACTGAGGGAATATACTGATTTCCATAGGAACACGCTGTTATATCGAAAATTTTTTTATCAAAACGTGACAAGATCTCTAGCATAAGGCGCTCTGTACCGCCATTAAGGAATGTTCCGATGATGTGCAATATTTTGATCTTTTTAATCATCTACGGGACCACCACCCCCAATCATGGGCATTTTCGCTTGCCATAATTGTGAACTCTGCCTCTCTATATACCGTCCACATAATCCGATGTAAGAAAAACAGTGATCGGAATATTGAATTCAAAGGCGACCAGTCATTGAATATAATAGGCGCAAGGTTTGACCCGGTTCTCTCAGCCGGAGGATACCCTTTGCGTGTGGCAATTTTATTTTATGCATTTCTTTAATTTTTCGATTATCCAATTTTCTCTGTTTAAAATCTGCAAGTTAAAGTCAATTATTTATCGCTATATCCGATAACTATATAATCTTCTTGCCTATGCCGAAAATTGTATCCCCAAAAATTAATTTGAAAGGATATGTTCGATAAAAAAGACTGTATATCAACCATATTAGCCATGCCATGCTTCCCCAATGTCTCTGAAAAGAAGAAAAACTAAAACGTTTATCCCTTTCAGGTCCAACCCATGTATAGGCTTTAAAGCCTGTTCTTCTTAACGCTTTTTTTAGGGAGAGAATACTCTGCTCGTTAACATGGCAGCACGCATCCTGATCTGTCTTTGCTTGTTTACTAATTTCTGAAACGTCCATCAATTTTTTATACAAATTTGCGATAATTGGAATCCGATAAAAAAAACGAGTCAACGAAAAACCATACTTAAGGCGCCAAAGATTTGGAGTAGTTTCTATGATTAATCGGCCTCCATTTTTCAATAATCGCCAGCACTCGCATAACATCATATATAATTCTTCAGGATACAAGTGTTCTACAAGAAAGCAACAGTAAATTATATCGAAAAGGTTAGACCGCAGAGGAAGCCTAATAGCTTCTGCCCGTATTAGATATAATAAACCTAAAAACTCCTTATCAATAAAGTTTCGAACTAATTCCTCTCCGATACGTATGGCTTCAGCTGAATAATCAATGCCAACAGCGAGTATAGATCGTTCCCGCGCGCATGTAAAAATAAATCCACCTCTACCGCATCCAATTTCTAAGACTTTCGCGCCTGCGCGAATATTACACAAGGTCAGGATAAAGCTATCATTTATTGTCCAGTTCTTGCCCCTAGCATTTAAAAACCTTGACCAAGAGAGATCTGGTTTAAAATAGTCTTTATCATAGATTTCAGATCGAACAGAGGGCATAGTTATTTTCGCCTTTTCTTAATAGAGGAGGACCTTTCTGACATAGACTTCTTTTTTGTTTTCGCTCTCAAGTGAGCCGTTATGATTTCCAACATGCCTTTGGTCCGCTTCTCCCACGTATTCTCCCGGGCAATAGCAATACCTTGTTTCACACGCTCATCTTCTCGGCCTGAGGATAGTCGCTGCTCCAGAGCACGTAGAAAGTCTGTGGGATTATCGGCCAGGCTAATAACTTCCCCATATTGGGCAATCTCCGGAGTAGGCGTAGCTACCAGAGGCACACCAGCAGCAAGGTAGTAGTACATCTTATTTGGATTAACGGTGGGGCCAGCCCCAGATGTTTGGTAAGGAAGAATCGCCACGTCAAATCCTCGGAGGAAGGACGGTAGAGCGTTAAATTCTTGGCGACCTAAGACATAAACATTCGGCTGCGATTGGATAGCCCGGATGTTATCTACACATGTGGGATAGGGGCTAATCCAACCAATGAAGACGTAACTCCAATAGGGCCGGGCCTGTATGATCGCTCGTAACAAGGCAAAATCGTACCAGAAAGTGAGATTGCCCATGAATCCGATGATTGGACGTCGGATTCCGGACAGCGCAGGAGCTACAGGTATATCTGCCTGACTAACATAATGGAAGAACTCAGTATCCACTGCATTGGGGAAATAATGAACATTCGCGTGCTGATTCCGCATCTTATCGTAGAGGACGTGGGAAGTAGGGAAGACAAGGTCTACCTTCTGTGTCAACTGCCGCTCGAGGGCTAGGACTTCTGCCACTGGCTCTGAGACCCCTCCATACAGGGAATACTCGTCGAGGCAATCATAGACCACTAGAGATTCTTCCACCAGACCAAGTAGGTAGTGGTGAAAAGGATGATTCACGGTGACCACGCGAATTGTATTCTGCATGCCTGCTTGTCGCATGGCCATTCGTACTTGTTGGCCCAACGAGTGTCTGAACATGTTAAGCGAAACTGGTATTCTTTCCACAATGCCCATGGGCAGGAAGAGTAGCGGAGTGTAAACATACAGATTATCTCTCATCCTTTGGAAACGGGAAGCGAATGGAAGTCGAAACACATTGGCCGGGCGGATCGGAACATCAGGAAAGATTGAAAGCCAATGTGTAACCACTAAAACGTTACCTTGACCTTGGATTTGCCGGGCGAGGGCGTGGTATAGAGGTGCCCGCCCTTGGTTCATGCCATTAGCGCCGTCCGCCCCGGTAGCAAAGGTGAAGATGATTAAATCGAAGCTCATTTCGCACTAACCCTCAAAAGATCACCGCTATTTAATATGGGAAAATTAAGTTTGAGAATTCATCGCAACCGTCAACGTTTAAAGCTTCTCAAAAACCATCTGACTAATTTGAAAAGAGGCCGCAGAGAAGGATGTAGAACGGCTAATGTACTTATTCGCCGACGCAGGTATAGAAAATGCGTGTTTCGCTGCAATCCGTCAGGAGTAAGCGACCACGTTGCATCCAGAAATCCCAGCATTTTCTCTCCTGATAGTTGCCGGTTTCTTTCTGATTCTACCCCTTTGTAACTCCATTCCCAAGCTTTCTTCTCTGTAATCGTCGATGGAATCCCAACCTTTCCATTATCTAACTTATCGTATGCAACGCTCGTTTTTCCGCTAGGAACATGCAAATAATCATGATCTTGATGCACGACGGTTACAACCCGTGTAGCATCTATCAAGGGAACGCGAAGCGCGCGGGCACGAAACATCAGCCAGTTATCCCAAGCAGTTCGCCCTAAGGCAAAGGGTGGTATTTCTCCCCATAATCCCCTTGGAAAAACAAAATAGTCTATTGCGTAATAACCAGCTATACGCTGGCGATTAACTGCCATTGTCTGGAGTCGGACCTCCCAATCAGGTTCTTCAAAGTTAATTAGATCAGTAACATCTAAGTCCCATCGGCGACTAGACATTACGCACTTTGTCCATCGTAATCTTGAAACTGCCCGTATAAAATCACTCATCAGGATAATGTCTGCATTAACATAGGCCATAAGCTTATGACTTCCGTGCCCTTGAGCCACATCAAATACCGAATTAACCAGGGGTGTGCCAAATTTATTATATTCAATTTGGGGGATTTGCTGTACTCCTAAACTCTCCGCTGCTTCTGTCGTTCCTTGCTCATTACCCAGTAGTAAGACTTCACATTTTGGACGGAGCTGTAACCAACTTCGAATAGCATTTTTTTGAATAATCCCAATATTATCCTTGAACGGTTTAGGAACTGTAAAAATTGTAATCATGGCAACGTTATTTTTTTTCTAGGAGTCTACTGATAAAACAGATAATAGGTTTTGTCCTTCCAAATTATTGATCAAATTAGTTACTTCATATTGAGATTTTTGTAATCTTCTCCCCATAACTTAATCAGCCTTTTGATATTATTTTCATTCTCAATACTTTGGCCCATAGGAACATAATGAATATGGGGCTGGCATGATAATTCTTTTTTCAAGATACGCCAATAATCCACGATAGTAACGGTCGATGATTGGCGAGTGAAATCAGCCGCTTTCAGCGCTTTAAATACTGGGTCAGGAGTAGTTATTAGAACCATATCTGCTTTATTTAAACATGATTCGATTGAATCCATGATTACAGCGTGATCATGCAATTCTACCTTCGCCATTTCGTTAGCTAATGGATCATAAGCCACTACTCTATAACCATTATTAGACAAAGCCTTGGCCAATAAAATTCCTTGTGATTCTTCAGTAATATGGGAACAGGGTTTATAAGCCAGTCCCAATATAGCTATGGTAGCACCTGGCTTAATTAATGTTCCTAAGCGGCCTACGTGTTGTATGGGTAAAGCCCTATTATAACGATCCGTCACTTCGGCTAAATCGGCCTGGACGCCTACCGCTCGAGCTAAATACGCAAATGCAATATTATCCCTAGGAAAGCAGGGCCCGCCATATCCAAGGCCGCCTTTCAAATATTTATGGCCTATTCGTTTGTCTGTGCCCAATGCGTCTGTTACGGCATCTACATCTCCATTGGAAATTTGTTCACATATATTGGCCAACATATTCGCAAAAGTAATTTTTATTGTCACAAAAACATTTATAGCAATCTTGGTCAATTCAGCGTTCTCAATATTCATACGCTTACAAGGCGGATTATTTTCCATGATCTTGGCATAGCATTCTTCCAATTGGCTTCCGGCACGATCATCTATCTCTCCGATAAGCGTAAAATCTGGATTGAGAAAATCATGAATGATGCTTCCCAACGCAATGAACTCAGGACTATAACAAACACCAAAATCGCTTCCCGCAGCTTTTCCAGACTCTAGTTCAAGGATGGGCAAAAGTCCATATCGGGTGGCCCCGGGTAAAACTGTACTTGTCAAAACGACATTATGATAATCCCTTTTTACGGCGAGTGCTTTCCCAATTTCCTTGAATGCCCAGGCAGCATACTGAAGTGAGAAAGCTCCTTTTTCATCGCTGGGAGTTGGCACAATTACAAAAGTCAGATCTGAATTTAATATAGCCTCTTGATGACTTAACGTAGCGTGAATTCGAGCTTTGTTGGATGCAATTGTTTTTTCTAAGTCAGTTTCCTGAACTGGAGCGCGCCCTTCATTCACTAAATCTACTGTGCGTTGATTAACATCAACTCCAATGACATCGTAGCCACGACTGGCAATCGCAGCCGCATAACTAGCACCGAGCTTTCCCAGCCCAATGATTGAAAAGGTCATACCCATAATATTAAAACCTCTCTTTCAAAATTAGATAGTCGCTAATAAAATTTTAACGAGCCTTGACTATGCCCGATCGGCTTGCCGCGAGTTGACTTAAATTTTTTAGCAAGTTAGTGCGCAACGATGAAATCTATTTAAGGGCGCCGCAACACAAAACAACCCAATGCATACACATTTCGCAGTGCACTCCACGAGCCAGCGGATGCCCGGAAATTCAAGGCGGTTTCCTTTGTGCTCAAAATCCAACGGTTCTGTCTGTCTTTCACCCAGTACACTTCTTTCTCAACTTTATAGCCTATGAGCAACCGAAAAAGACGTTGATGACCATAGATGCGCGCCATTGGAGCAAAGACAGCATCCTGACCGACTGGGATAGTAAGCACCATGATCCCATCGGGTTTCATCAACTTCTTCAGCCTTGCCATTGCTTCCAAGTCGCCATCGGAGAGATTCTTTATCACGCCATAGCGTCCCACTAGGCCAACATGCTCTACTGTTGAGCAATTTATTACCAGGTCATAGTACTTTTCTGGCAAGGAGAGCTTCAGAATATCGCCCTGTATAAAGTTTAGTTTAGGATACATATAGGGCCACTTTACAGCTTCCAGATCAACCGCAGTGACATTGAATCCTCGTTGGGCAGCAAGAAGACCTAGGAGGCTTCCGCCGTTGCCAAAGTCTAACGCCTCCCCAGGACCCAAAGGCATCTGTGCGGCCACCCATGACCACTCAATATCCCGATCACCCAAAAGGTTGGGGACGCATGAACTTTCTGGTTCATGAAGCCATCGCCAGACCTTCCACAGCACACGATAGCAAATGCTATGTAAGATAAGGGCCATTACTTCATACCTTCCATTTTGTTAACATTTCGCATAATCCCTTTAATCTCTTATTTAAAACGAATTATTGTTTTTGGAAATTTTTTATTACCGAGAAGAGTTTTCTTTCTCCCCGTAAAAATCTTAAATGTCCAAATTCTTTATCGAAAGACCGGCTTATAATCTTGTCATTTAAAATTTTTAGATCTTGGGGGATTTTGCGAGTGTAAATTTCCAATAAAATATTAAGATGAACGTCGTGTACTTCTGCGATTTTGTAAAGGAAATATTTTCTCTCATCATGTTTTAATAGAACATAATCTCTTGGCCTAATTACAAGATAATCGGCTTGGAGTGCATATTTTTTATAATATAAAAGTATTGCATCAAAACTCGGTGCGTCGTACATGCCTATCGTAATTCGATCGAAATAATAATGTCCTACGCTGGGTTCCATTCCCATACCACCGTATTCAAAAGCGAATATTTTCGCTTTTTGTGGAGAATAATGCCTTATCCAATACCCCGCAGACTTGAAGCCTTGTGTAGGGACATAGTTTCCTGTGCGTCCAGCCAAATTCAATGGATTCCAAATAGGAAGATTATAAGATGTGATTAAGTTTGAATATGCGCATGAAATCAAAATTAATACGGTTATAATCCATGCTCCTGCTCGTCTCCATATTATTTTGGCGTCCATTTGTTCTGACAAGCAGACTGCAATGAACAAAGTCATAGCCTGAAGGCCGGGACCGTAATAATTGGCAGGGCTTGTAGTTTTTGGTCCAACGAAAAATAGGTAAGGCAAGGTATAGCAAAGGCTCCAAAACCAAAGAAGAGCACATAATTTTAATCTAAGGATATAAATAATGCCTATAGCCCAAAAAAATGGAATCAATAAAGCCACCATTGGTCCTGCTTCTGATATAATATGTCGTATGTAAAATGGGATATAAACGCCTAATTCGTTCATGTCCACTTTTTTCATTAAATATCCCAATGAACCACCAAATATTTGTCCTCTATATTGTCCAATCAGTATGCTAATAATAAAGAGCCCTATCAGAGCAATTATCGTTGGCAAAACGATTTCCCATCGCCAAAAGGAGTATAGAGCAGATTTAATTCGTCGAAAAATCTTTCTATTTTTATCATTCAAAAGAACAGAAGAAACTATTAGAAGAGGAAAAATTCCAAACCATTGAAGATTTGAAAAAAAGCAAGCTCCTAAAGAAAAGCCGAAGACGAGGGCCCAAAATCTTTTCATAGTATAAAAATATCGCAGAAAAGCGTACACCGTAAGACTTTGTACAAAAAATCCTAGAGTATCGCCTGCGGTCGGATACCTTGATTGCCACACATGTATAGGGAATAAAATAAAGAACAAAGCGCCTAATAATCCGCCTTTTAATCCATTGAAATGGCTTCCTATAAAATAAACTAAAACGACAGTAAGGGCGCCTATCAAGATTGTGGGGAGAATCCATACAGTTTCGTTAATAATCAATCCCATCGAGTCAAATAAAAGCACATTTAGCATCATTATGGTGGCGCCTAGCGGGGAATATGTGTCACTAAGCACAAGCAGAGGATTACCGCTCACAGCATCAATCGAGTAGGATTTTGGCCATAAACTCGGCGATTCGGATTTAGGCACCGCATCAGTGACGCGGCTTATTTCACTAACCATATCGCTTGAATAAAATTCGGGATAAATATGAAAAAGGCGTACAGCTAGAGCGATGCAAAAAATAATTGACAATACTAAGATTTTTAATTTTTTTTCCATAATATAATTCAGAATCGTCTTTAATTGATTAATTTATCGTATACTTTCTGAATTTGAGAGACATGTTGTTGTTGAGAGAAACGCTGTTCGATCATAAATCGGCCATTTTCTCCGAGCTTCATAGCAAAAGTTTTATTTTCTATTATTAATTCTATAGCATGGGCAAGAGCTTTCTGATTATTTGGAGGGATTAAAAGGCCTGATATTCCATCTTTAACAATTTCATTTTGTCCCCCCACATTAGTAGCTATTACAGGTATTCTCATAGCCATTGCCTCGGCTAATACTCTCCCAAAAGGTTCTATTAAGGAGGGTTGCACAATAAGATCGCTTATTCCATATATATCACGTATATTGTCTAAAAAGTTAAAAAATAATACTTTATTTTCTAAGCCAAAATAATTCACTAGCTTCTTTAGCTCCGAGATGTATGTATCATTCCTTTCGTCAGATGAATTTCCCACGACTAATCCTCGAATAAAAGGAAATCGGGCAATGAGAGAAGCGATTGCTTCTATGAATATATGAACTCCTTTATCTCGAACGATGCGTCCTATTTGAGTTATCACAAAATCTTTTGGAGAAAATCTAAAAAGGTCTTTTGATCTTTTTTGACCATCAAAATAACAAAGATCGACTCCATTATAAATAACAAGAGAGTGTTGGCCTTTTTTTAGCCAGCTTGAATAGCTATTTGCTGTGGCGTTTGAATTTGCAATTAATACTGAAGCTAGAGATAACCAATGATGGCGAAAGGAGCCTTTTGTGTTGATATTACGTACATGGCAAATATATGGTAGATTTGCCAGCTGAGCGGCGGCCCATCCGTGCCTATTTGCGAATTCATGATTTACATGAACTAACTTAATATTAAGCTTTTTGCAGAGTAGGAAAAGTTTTAAGACTGCAAAAGCCCAAAAAGTTGGATTCAAACGGCTCCCTTTTGGTAACGGCAATAAATATACGGGAATCCGCATCTGTCTTAGTTTCACCACAAGATTCCCAAACCTCGGGACTACAACATAGGGAGAATAGCGATCTAACTTCACTGCTAAAGTGAGCAAGCTAACGCCTGAGCCTCCAATTTCTCCCGTAGGTTCAATATATAAAATACGGGGCAATATCTCTTTCTTATCACCTGTAATCATAATTGAGAAAACGAATAATTAGAAATAAGAAAGGGCACCAATCAATCCGGCAATAAACCACATATTGCGATTTCCTATTAAATCATAGCTTAATTGCGCTGGAACAAACCAGACAATAAACCAACATAGGACTAAAACTAAAATTGCTTTTCGCTCTTTGCTGGCTCCATTATTCGATAAGATCTTCTTTGCGGCACTTCCTATATAATAAAGAAATAAAACAAAGGCTGCTATGCCTATGATTCCTGATTGATAAGATATTTCTAAAAATATATTATGTAAATATGGAGTTAATCCTATGCCTAAGTCTGGATTTGAGCCCGCAGATGTTCCATAACCCCAAATGGGCGAATTTTTAATTTCATTTATTGCATTCTCATAAATCTTTAGCCTTATTTGTGCGCTACGAGAAGGATCTTTGTAAGTTTCTAGGTTAAATGTTTTTTCCCGGTACCGATCTGGTATCAACAGAAAAACAACAAGTAACGCGCCCAATATGAATGACAATATAAGGACTGCCTTGGGACTTAATCTTAGCTTAAAGAAAATACAAACTGATGCCGCAATTAATGTGCCAAAAAGAATACCCCGCCTTCCTATAAGTACCAAGCTAAATAAATTTATTGACAGGATAATAAATAAAGGCACTCTAAAAATTCCATTTTTTATATATTTATTCAGAAAAATCCATACTAAATAAATTATCCCTGCGCCAATGACACGCTCATCACTATACATATTTTCAGAATATGTTCCGATATCTGCATACCATATTTTTTTTATCAAAATTGTCGTAGAAAGGCCAACTATAATAGAACTTATTCCAAAAGCATAAACTATTCGGCGTAGGCTTTTTAAATCTTTCTGGAATATAATAGGGAGAAATACCAAGAAAGTATTATAATAGCCAAACAGCCAAATAAATTGCCTGCCACGCTCCGGTTCTTTGCTATAGGTGATACCAAAGGCGAATATAAGAAGAAGCAATAATTGTGATAAAGCAATTTTGCTTATATTTAGGAAGGGCATTTTTTCCCATCGCTTAACAATATAAGCGATCCCAGCTAAAAGTGACATCATCGGCAAGAAACGAAAAGTCCCAATTTCTGGGAAGAAGCTGATATTAAGATGAATACCAGATTGAAAAACGCCTATGAATATTTCTGGTATTAACAAGCTTCCTATTAAAAGAGATTCGAATATTATTAAAAGAATAGATCTCTTGTTAACAATAACTAGGCTTTGCAAAATTCCTAGAAGTGTGACTATAATTGTTCGAGAAAATTTTTTATACATGCTATGTAAAGAAGATAGAGAGGAATTATACATATTCAATCTCATTTCTCAACTTTCTTGTAGCCAGAAGGAATAAACTGCTAAGAAGAAAAAAAATCTAAAGTTCTCTTGATGAAATATTTTGTATCCTTAAAAAATATGTAACAATAGTAATCTAGCCAGAAGCTGAAATATCTTAGTACACCCGGGCCCCAAAAACGTCGACTTACGGCTTTGAGCTCTTTATCAAAATAATTTTTGCGCAGAGCAGTTTTACAATCCTTATGATATCTGTAGGCAGATAAGGTAATGTCGCAATAATGATAACAATATTTTTCGCTTAAACGAATCCATAGCTCTCTGTCCATTAGATAAAATAGTGATTCGTCCAGTCTATACTCTCGAAAAATATCGCCATTTATGAACACGGACTGTTGAGGTATAGCCCAATCTCTCCCCCACTTTCCCCGCCAATATGCAATCATTTTATATCGATCTATAGGCAGTCCAGCCCAATGATCGATTAGTTGTCCAGATTCATTTATAACATCGCAGTCACCATAGATTATGGGAAAAATTGTTCTATTTTTTCTCCACATAATATTAGCCACTTCTTCAAATATATTCAGTTTATAAATATCATCCGAATTCAACCATGCAACGATATCCCCAGTTGAATGAGACAATCCCTTATTTATTGCTTGACTTTGCCCTTTATCTGATTCGCTTACCCAAAAAGTGATCCATGAATCATATTTTTTTATTATATCTACACTGCCATCCGTGCTTTTTCCATCAATAATTATATATTCCAGATTAGGATACCCTTGCAAAAGTACCGAACGGATAGTTTCTTCAAGGAAACTCGCTTGGTTGTAGCTGGGAGTGATAATGCTTATTTTTGGCCAAGAGGAACCATCTGACATAGTATCAGGCAGTTGTAAACTTTCTTCCGTCCATGGCCAGCCAATCTTATCAAAAGACGGATATGCAATATTGGTTAATGTCGGACAACGCACGCAGTCCTCTTTTAATGATTTAATTAATCGTTTGTAATTCTAATTTTCAAATTACTTTCCCATAAATCGTTACCCAGAGACGTCCTTCCAAGATTTTCTTGACAAGAGAAGCCAATCGTATAATTTTATTTAATATAGTCCGCAAAAAAGATACTTTTTCTGTTTTAGCGGGATTATTTATTCTAATGGATTTCAGCCGAATTTTAGAACTATTAGCTGGTTGAGATAATGAAATCCACCGCCTCACATCATACAATTCTTTTAGATAAGGTCCATAAATATTTTTTTTTATCGAGGCATTTGAATAATTTCCATATCTAATTAAATTCGGGTCATATAGCCACTCATGCATTGGATGAAGACCGTGAAAGTGGAAATAAATGAGCCGTATCTTATCAACAAATACCTGCCCTTTTTCAATATGGATTTTAGAATTATCTACATTCCAAGGTGCCAATCCTGCTCCCTTATGCTGAAGGACAACTATTTTTGAGAAACGGGTTGGCCAATCGTCTAAATATTTTTGATCTGCATAACGATCATTTTCTTCACGATCGTAGCACCACTCCAAACAGCTATTCCTCCACCAATTGAGGCATTGAAGTCCA
>Ga0315279_10006766_pt1 | contig 14387 bp, 15 predicted proteins | sample YL17G06_20_MG_FD_203694 | JGI IMG/M metagenome (GOLD analysis project Ga0315279, IMG submission 203694) | Sediment microbial communities from Yellowstone Lake, YNP, Wyoming, USA - YL17G06_20 | ecosystem: Environmental > Aquatic > Freshwater > Lake > Sediment | place: USA: Wyoming | collected... | reverse complement strand
GCTATTCCGAAAATGTGTCCGGCTTGCGGCGAAGAAATAACACCTGGCGCAAGGTTCTGTACGAACTGTGGAAGCGAAATAGACTAAATCTTTTTTTATCTCTTCTCTTTTCTTTTCAGTAATTATCTCTTCTATATTTTCTCTCTCTTTTTATGTAATCCATTTGCTTTCAAATTTTTTTCCAGGGTTCAAGATGTTATTTGGGTCAAAAATCGCCTTAATTTTTTTCATATAATCCAGTGCATCTCCATGTTCCAAGCGATTAAATTCACCTAACCGATCTCCATCCCCAATATAAGTGCTCATAGTACCTTCCAACTCAATTGCCATTTTTGACATCTCCCGTACATAATTATAAAAATTCTTCACTTCTTCGGGATTGGAATCATCAACGAACACAGCAAAACTGATACTAGGACTGATTCGGTTGGGTCTTTCATTATAAACGCACATGCCAAGAATTTCGATATTAAATTGTTGTGCGAATTGTTGATAGTACCCATAGGCTTCCTCGATGCGCCCAATGGGAATCCCTAGATCTGCTGCCCCAAATTTTTTTTGGCGTTGTGAGTCTGGCCATTTTTGCTTCATGGGGACAAATTGCAGGGTATGTTTACTCGCCCACCAGCTATCCAGAATATCTTGCTCTTTAATTAGGATGCCGCCCATCTTTTCGAGTTGCTCGATGGCATAAGTCCTTGAAAAATCTACCAATGGCTTATCACCATTAATCGTTATGAATAATACGGCACCCGCCCATGCAGGAATATCGGGATCTCGTCCATGCTTCTCCCGATAGGCATGCGTGTAGAACCCTAGCCTATTTTTACAATTAACATGCGCACTTTCAATGCTTAATCCCGCTTGAAGCACGCGTTTCAAGCCCTCAATGGCATCAGTAATAGATTTGAACACAACTCCTATAATGGTCCTTGTTTCCGGGATGAGAAAAACTTTCAGAGTTGCCTCCGTGATAACCCCGAGCGTACCTTCTGAGGCAATTAAAAGCCAATGAAGTTTATAGCCTGTTGAGGTACATAATGCCTTCCGATGCCCCACACGCAGAATTTCCCCTGTGCCAAGAACCACTTTCGCATTTAGCAAAAAATCTCCTATTTTCCCATACTTGATACCAAAGGTCGAATCATTATCGCAGGCAATGGCTGCTCCGACCGTGCTGGAAGGCTTGGACTCTGGATCATGAGGCCACCACAAACCTTCTTTTTTCAGCGCCTCATTCAATTTGAGAACCGTGATCCCGGTTTGGGTTGTCACCGTCATATTCTTCTTATCAATTTCCAAGACCTTGTTTAACCCTTTCGTGTCTAAGGCAATCCCGCCCTGAGTAGGAACTGCGCCTCCACCCTTAGGCCCTTAAGATCATCGTGGTCTTATAGTATACCTGTGAGGCCGCCCATTGTGGTTACAGGGCAGAGATATTTATTAGCGATGGTTATGACTTGGGAAACCTCTTCAGTTGATGTAGGACGCACGGCAACCTGAGGCATCTGCGTCTCCGATGCATCCCGCGGGGACCAGTCCCGGGAGTAAGGAATCAGCTGAAAATCCTCTGTTTTCACTTTGGCCTTGCCAAGAGCCTGAATGAGTTCCTCTATTATTACACTCAATTTTTCCATAAACAAAGATTAAGACCCACCATATTTAAAATTTAAATTCAGATAAAGATGAACCCATTTACATAAGGTGAAGCATATGAATCTTATTTTTTTAGGGACCGCTGGCAGTGGAAAAACGAGTCTATGTCACGCTTATGGTGAATGGTTGAAGGATCAGAATAAAACCGTAAATTTCGTGAATTTGGATGCAGGCGCTGAATATTTGCCGTATTCGCCCGATTTTGATATTCGATCTTATTTTACTATTTCTGATATTATGAAAAAAGAGAAGTTGGGACCCAATGGGGCAATGCTTCGCGCCAACGAATTATTATTAAACCAAATTGATGTGATTATTGAAGAAATTTCTTCATTAGATTCTGAATACACTTTAATAGATACGCCAGGTCAGCTGGAAGCCTTTGTTTTTAAAGAAGCTGGCCCCTCATTCTTGCAAAAACTTGAAGAGAAGTCGCACTCAGTCGCAATTTTTCTCATTGACGCCGAATTAACCCAGTATGCATCAAATTTGATTGTCGGGCTTCTGTTAGCCATTAGTGTTCAGATTCAGCTTGGTATCAATATGATTTACATCCTACACAAAGCCGATTTAATTGCTCCGGATTCACAAGTAGTAAAAATGCTTCAAGATCCTGCTTATTTTAAGGAGTGCATCATTGCGGAAGAGCGCGGGGCTCTCACAGATCTCGCTTTGATTGCTCAACGCGCCTTTGCAGAATTAGCTCCCTCAATGCGAATAATTACCACGACGATTAAAACAAAGGATAATTCGGGCTTTGATAAACTCTATGATTTGATTCATGAAGTATTCTGCGCTTGCGGTGATCTAACTTAATATCACGTCTCTTCAGAAGATTCACCGCAAATGGGACATTGGGGATTCTGTTTAATTTCTATTGTATCAAATCTCATATTTTCCCCATCTATAATTAGGAGCCGCCCGACCAAAGGGTTGCCGATTCCTGTGAGAACTTTAATGGCTTCTGTAATTTCAATTGAAGCCGTAATTCCCACGGCTGATCCAACAACCGGGAATGGTTTCATCTCTTTCGGTACCTGTGGATAGAAGCATTGGAGACAGGGCCCTTTGTCTGGAATAATGGTTAAAACTCGCCCTTCAAACGCATAGACGGCTGCATGTACGTATGGAATTCCCAGTTTTATACACGTCTCATTCAATAGAAACCGGGTTTGAAAATTATCTAAGCAATCTAAAATGATATTACACCCTTTAATGATCTTTTGAATATTTTCTTTGGTGAGTGTGATTGAAAATGGTTCAATCTTCACTTCGGGATTTAATGCTGTAAGTTTTTCCTGAGCAGACTCGACTTTCTGTTTTGAGATATCCGATGTAAAATGGATGATTTGACGATTTAAATTTGACAGATCTACCACATCGTCATCGATGATTTTTATCCTTCCAATCCCTGCCGCTGCTGCATAAAGTGAAACTGGACTTCCCAACCCACCGATGCCAATAATCGCGATGGTTGACTGTTTGAGTTTCTGTTGTGCTTTTTCACCCCAGTTTTTAATAATTAGTTGGCGTGCATATCGTTGTTTTTCGGGCTCACTCAATTTTACCAACCTAAACCACATCCGAACATTATCAGAGTCTTTATAGTATTAAAATGTATGTAATTAGTATTAAAATATATGGAGTTTCTCAATAATTTTCTGATAGGAGCCAAGATTACATGCAACAGGCATTTTTCAACTTTCTAATAATACGATATGGGGAAATCGGGTTAAAAAGCACGAAAGTCAGACGCAGATTAGAAAATCTGTTATCGAATCGGATTTTACAGATGTTGGACAGGAAACAAATTCAATATGAGAAGTTAAAAATATTCCCAACGAGGGGGCGGCTCTTCATTTACACCCAACAATTGAATGATGCGATGGACGAGTTAAAAAAATGCTTCGGGATTGTTTCTTTAAGTCCTGCATTTCAAATTGCGACTGATAGGAAAGAAATTCAGGAATCTGCCTTAAAAATGGCTGAAGCAAGTCTGGATATGAACGAAACTTTTGCGATCAAGACAACCCGTGTAGGGCAGCATCCATTCACTTCCCAAGATATATCGGTCGAAGTAGGAGCCTATATTTTAAATAATTTAGCTAATAGGAAAATAAAGGTCAATCTAACAAATCCAGACTATAGAATTTACATTGAAATCAGGGATAAGGAGACATATCTATTCAACAATATCATCCATGGGACCGGTGGATTGCCTTATGGCTCTCAAGGGAAAGCAGTATCTTTAATTTCAGGTGGAATTGATAGTCCAGCTGCATCATGGCAGATGATGAAACGCGGGTGTAATATTTTTCCTATTTTCGCCGATCTGGCTCCCTATACTACTTCTGCTGCCGATGATCGTCTCATTCAAGTGCTCAGAAAATTATTTGAATATACGCCGTATAAACAGATAACCTTCTATCGATTTCCTCATGGCATCTATTTAGAGCAAGCAAAGGAATTTATCCCGCCTAAATTAACATGTATTTTTTGTAAAAGGATGATGTATCGAGTCGCTGAAAAGTTAGCGCTTTCTTTAAATGCCAAAGGAATTGTAACGGGGGAAAATTTGGGACAAGTCGCCTCACAAACGTTAGATAACCTCTATATACTAAATCAAGCAGTCAAACTCCCTGTCTTTCGCCCATTAATTGGATTTGATAAGAACGAGACAATAGATTTGAGCAGAAAACTGGACCTGTATGCAAGTTCTATAATGCAGGTTCCGGGTTGTACAGCAGTCCCTCAATATCCTGAAACTCACGGAAGTCTAGAGGACATTCTGAAAATCGAACAGGAGCACGATTTTGATGAAATTGCAAATGAACAATTTGAAAAAATAGAGAAAATTAAAATACCACTTTCGTCTTAAGGAGAAGAAAAATTGGAGCCGAGAGAGGGAATTGAACCCCCGTATAGCGGATTTCTACTGCTTTTATTATCAAGCAAAATCTTCTGCAGTCCGCCGCTTCGCCTCTAAGCTACCTCGGCTTTTGATTTGAGATATTTACAATACAAAATAACTGGAACTATTAAAAAGTTTCCTCATATTGCAGATCTAAAGTGATATCTAAAGCTGGCGCAGAATGTGTCAAAGCGCCCATAGATATAATGTCTATGTCCAATTTTGCATATTCTAATATATTTTCCTGAGTGATGTTCCCAGAAACTTCCAGGATTAGATTTCGTAAATTATTTTCTTCCAGTAAATTAACAGTTCTTTGTATTTCTGGAGGTTTAAAGTTATCCAACATTAAAATATCTACGTTGCATTTAGCAGCTTCTAAAGCTTGTTCCGCTGAAGTAACTTCAATTTCGATTTTCTTACTGAAACTTACAGATTTCCGGACTGTATCAATGACCTCGGTAATATTCGAATTGATCTTCAGATGATTATCTTTAATCAAAACCATATCATCTAATCTATTTCGATGTGGATCTCCCCCGCCTGATTCAACTGCTTTTTTCTCAAAATAACGAAATCCTGGGGTTGTCTTGCGTGTGCATGCGATCCTTACCTTTGGATTAACTTCTCTCACTTTTTTTATTATTTTATTAGTTGCAGTGGCAATACCACTCATCCGCATCAACAAGTTTAAAGCAGTTCGTTCGCACGCCAAAATTCCTTTCACAGGTCCTTCGATCTCCATAAGCACTTCTTTTTTTTGAATTTTTGTGCCATCCTCTTTCTTCGGAATAGCTTTTACTTGGTAAAGCGCGAATAATATCGTCGCCTCTTTGAGGCCTGAAACAATACCATCTTGCCGCGTTATGATTTGAGCTGCACCGTTCGGACTGTTTCCCTTCAAAATACAATTTGTGGTAATATCTCCGTATCCGATATCTTCTTCTAGAAATTTTCTGAGTTTTTTCTTTAAGATAAAATCAGGTACTTCCATCTGCTTTCGCCATGCACCCTATTTTCAGTCTTCATTTATTTCTTTTTGCCGGATTTCGCCTTCCGGTTCCACCTCTTCAAAAATAATCCCCTGAAATGCGTATATTTTCGTATCTGGCTTTTTCCAGCAATCTGTTGGAAGGTAGGCTTTGTTACACGTGTGTTCGAGAAATTCTTCCACATTCCATTTCCACTCAACGGGAACCTGTGGTAAAAGGAGTCCACGGAAATTTCCCCGCTCTGCAATCAATCCATCACGGCCAATTTTTATTTTTTCTAAATATTCATCGGGGGTCTCGACTGTTAGGAGTTCGGGCGGAGTAAGAATACTTACCTCGAAGACAATATTCGCCAGCTCCTCAGATGTTACGGGACCAGGTCCAAAGGGTGGATAGAAACGTGAATCCCTTGTCGCGGAATTAATTGCTGAATCAATAATCGCTTCAATTAAGGGCAGATGCGGCAACGGGTATCCAATGCACCCGCGTAATTCTTTCTCGATTTTTTCTTCTTTGTTAGTGATAGTTTTTAATGTTACAAATACTCCACTCTTTTCTCGGAACGTTTCGGGGAAATCTTCAGGGGGGCTGATTGTTTCCCCCGTTTCAATATAAGTTTTTACCGCCTTCCGCGCCAATTTCACTGCAAACTGGCCATCCTCTAATGAATAAATTTTCCTCACCTTTTGAAACAATTTTATTTTTATAAGATTCCTATCTCATTTATTTCTTTTGTCTGCAATCTTTTTTTGAATTTCCTCATAGGTCTTATTGATATTATCCCAGTGAGGTCCAAAATAATAAATTTTCCCGCAATTTTTGTTAGTGCAAATCCAGAACTCATCGAATGCGGCATAGGTTTTATCTGGAACTTTCCCCTTCACTTCTTCTTTTGGAATTCTGGTTATTTCAGCATTACACGTTGCACAACGGGAAGCAGTCGCATCTAAGTTAAGTTCTATATTTGCATTCAGAACTAAATCTACAATTCCTTCTTTATAGGATTTTTCATGAACCAAATAAGATGGAATATTTAGTTTCATGGCGCTCTGATGCAATTTCACATCCCGCGTGAGAAGAACCCGATTCTCCTCAGCAGCAATCTTTAACAAATCATCATCGGAATATTCACTATTATAAAGCGTATCATAACCGAATAATCGCAGGAATCGTGCGGTACGTCCCAACATCGCATCGCAAACAAGTAACAAGATGCAAACACCTTTTTCAGGAAGCCCTCTTAATTATAGTTCCTGATCCTTTTGGAACCATAATTTCTCCTTCCTGCATAACTATTTTACCGTTTACAATCGTCATAGTTGGAATACCCTTTACTTCTCGTCCATCAAAGGGTGAATATTTTGCCTTTGAGAGAAATTGGCTTGCTTGAATTTTATCTTCTCTGTGGATGTCAATAATAGTCAAGTCAGCGTCATATCCAACGTCGATTTTTCCTTTTTGAGATAAATGGAGGAATTTCGCCGGATTTTCCGTGATGGTTTGAACTAATTTGGAGAGCGAGATCCTATCTTCATGCATAGCAGTGAATAAAAGCGGAAGCATAGTTTCAAAACCGGGAATCCCATTAGATGCTGCGGAAAATTCACAAGTTTTTTCAGATAAAATATGGGGCGCGTGATCAGTGGCAATAATATCTATCACCCCGCCGTTTAATCCTTCCCAAAGCGCCGTTAAATCATTTGGCGTTCGCAATGGTGGTAACATTTTGGCGAAAGTCCCAAAGGTCTGCAAATCCTCCACAGTTAGCAATAAATGATGTGGGGTAACTTCAGCCGAAATGGCCTGCTCTTCTTTTATTTTCTGAAGGAGCTCTACCCCTGAAGCTGTACTCACATGGCATATATGAATTTGCGCTCCAATTTCAGCATTTACATCGCAGATATATTGAATGGCCTTTTTCTCCACGTCCCCGGAATGACTTTCCAGATACAAATCCTCTGAAGATAAGTTATTGATCTCCTTTTGATTTATCAATTCATCAATATCTTTTTTTCTTTCAGCGTGAATCAGGACTGGAAAATCTAATTGTTTAGTGGTATAGAAAAGTGATTTCAACAAATCTGGATTATCGATATCAAATTGACTTAACGAATTTGTAAGATACAATTTAAGTCCAAATGGTCCAGTATTCTTGAATGATTCTATTTCTTCTATTGAATTGGGAATTCCTGCGTAAAATCCAGTATTAATGACAACTTTTTTTTGTGCGATAGCCATTTTCTGTTTTAATAATTGTGCTGAAATTGTAGGGGGGCTAGTATTCGGCATATCGATAACGGTCGTAAAACCTCCATTTGCAGCTGCACAAGTTCCAGTATAAAAATCTTCTTTATCACTATAATTTAAATCTCGCAAATGTGCGTGAATATCTATTGCTCCAGGAATCATTAATTGTCCTTTGGCATCGAGAGTCTTTTCTCCAGGGGGCAATTTAGAATCCTTACTGATTTGTACAATTTTTCCCTTCTCTACTGCAATTCCTCCCTCGTGGATCTGCTGTTTAAAGAAAACTTTCGCATTTCTAATGATAAGATCTACTGATTTTGACGTGAGTTCTTTCATTAGTTGCTTAGCTTCCAATAACCTAAAAAATTAGGTTTATTTTTCAATTTTAAAACCATTAGCGATGAATCGCGTTAAATCTCCTTTAGTTACAATTCCAATCAATGTATTGGCTTCATCTACAACAGGCAGCGCGCGCACCCCGTTTTCTATCATCATAGAAGCTGCATCAGCTATAGTGGAATCAGGAGTTAAATATACATTTAACGGTTTCATGGCATCCTGCACCAAAGCAGTGCGAATTCGTTCTTCTTGATGGCGTGCTGGGACTGATGTTCGAAAAGTGGCAAACCACCTAGCTAAGCTTCCTTCAGAAATCACACCCACGACTTGTCCTCCATCTGTAACTAGCATACTCCCAAACTTTTCTTCAAACATAACTTTTCTAGCATGAATGATTCTGTCATCCGGCGGAACCTCTATTTTTATCTGAGACATTATATCTCCGATTGATATATCCGTGAATTTAGCACAAAGCGCTATCAACTCATTTTGGGAGATAAATCCTACCAAATTCTTGCCATCCAGAACAGGTAATCCGGTGATTTTATAGCGATCCATTAGTTCTGCTGCCTCTTCGACAGACGTATCCGGAGAAATTACTTTTGGATTATTAATCATAATCCCTGAGACGTGGATTTGTGAAGGACTTAATTGCTTAGCTTTACTACTTCCAAGTCGATCAGCAATATCTCTCTCGCAAATCATCCCAACTAACTTCTCGTCACTCACACACAAGAGCATAGACAAATTATATTTATTCATTAAAGTTAATGCATCAGTTATCGATTGGCTTTTATCAATCGATAATTTTCTTACCTCACTTTGAAAAATTTCTGCAACTTTCAATAATTTCACATCCTTTTTATGTTGGAATAATCAATTCTTTTACTCTTCTAATTCTAAAGATTTTCTTGTTGCTTTACATTCTTCACAAATAAAGATTCCCTCAGATTCCTCGAGAATTTCACTCCAATTCCCGCATAATTGACAATATCCCTCAACATATTCTGGATTATAACCTTCTTTCAAAATATTAGTCTTTTCTTGTAATATTTCTATCATATAGGGCGCAATTTCAAGAATATCACTTTGGGAAATTATCCCTACCATTTTTTGGTTTTCCACTATAATTAAACGTTTAATTTGTTTAGCTGACATTTGATGCATTGCATCGGTCAGCAATAGTTTAGGTGGAATGGTAAAAACTGGTGAAGACATAATATCCTTACATAAAGTCTTCGCTGATTTGTCTTCTGCCGTTACACCCACCATAATATCTCTCTCCGTAATTATTCCAATAGGTTTAGTATCATCTTTTGCATCAACTATCACAACGGACCCGATCTCATTATCCCTCATTAATACAGCAGCCTCTTGTGCTGTTGCATCTCCAGTTAGAGTGATTACTTCTTCATTCATTATGTCTCGCACTTTTAAATTCTGCTTATTTTCCATAATTTCCACCCATTGCAAATTACTTTCAATTAAATTACCAAAGCAAACACTTTTTTTAATAGTTTTGGTTATTTCATTTTATATTAAATCGGCAAAAGTCAGTTTAAAACTTCTTTTATGAAAAAAAAGTATATTTTCAATCCGGGATTTCTCCTCTCCCTCCCGGAATACATCGTTGAATTTCATCCAAGGGGAGATTCTGGAGCAATTCCTTTTGCGCTTCCTCTGTGCACGCCTTTAGGAACTTGTCCTTAATGACTTTGGCAAGGTATGCACTGCTTTTATTTCCAAATTTTATTTCAACAAAGAAATTGGCATGTTTCTCGATGGCTGCTGGTGGACCCGAAATAATAATTGCGGAATTCTCATCAAATCTTACTCCTATCATAACTTTAAGGGGTACATTTTTAAATTCTCTTCTCTTCCCCCTTACAATAAAGGAACCTTTTTTTAAATATTCTCCAGATTGTGGCGTTTGAGATACTTGGTTCGCATCTACGCAATAGACATCCGCTTGACCCAGTTGTGATTTCCAAGCACTTGAAAATGTGACGGCTAATTGGGCGGCTTCATTTAAAGTTTGATCTGGCACTTCCTTTCCTTCCGTTTTAACCACCACGACCGGCGCTCCTTGGAATGAAGTGTGGAAGAAAAGATCCTTCTCGTCCATATATTTTTTGTAAATCAGTTCGTTTGTCTTGATATCCCGCCCACCAATCACCAGTATATTATCCGAAGAGAGGAACCAATGAAATTTTTCATACCAATGCTTTTTCCGTCTTTCAACGAGTTTTTTCTCTCGTTTTTGAAGGGTATCGGCTTCAAGTTCTACTTTGTCCTTCTGTTCCAACATACGTTGGTATGCATTAGTGGCCCCCTTCATTTTTGCCTCTGCTTTTTTTGCCTTTGTATAAAAGAGATTTGCATTTTCCGCGGCAGATTGTCTAAAGTCAATTATGACTTCCTCATCGCCAATTTGCAGAATCAAATTAGCATTGGCATAATCAATTTTTTTAACTAGCTGCGCGGCTGCAATCTTTTTTTCCTTTGCACTCTCAATAACCTCTTCTATCTCTTCCCAGGATTTACCATTATCTCGCGCATTTCTAATTGATGTTAATAATTCTTGAACATCTTGAAAATTTTGGTAAATATTTTCCCCTAGTTTTTTGTATTGAATTGAACTTTCTTCAAGTTCTTTGATAGCTATTTGTTGCTTCATTAGTATTTTATCTGTTTTACTTAATTCCGTTTTTTTCTCCTTTAATTCAAGGACTTCTGACTTAATTTCCTCTTTTGAACTAAAGAAATTATCAGCAGCCTCATTAAAATTCTTAAAATTTTGTTCTTTATTAGCGGCTTCAAATTGAAATAATTCAATTGGTGCCAATATATCCTTTGAGTCTACGTGATAAATTGTGGGGATGAATTGATTCTCTTGGAAAAGAGATTTCATATTACTTATAATATCAAAAATTCCTTGAATATTTTCTTCAGTTAATTCTGACGCCTGTAATTCTTTATCCAGCTGCATTCTAAAACATATTTCTTCGGCATAAACTGGGCTCATATTGAGATTTGAGATTAACGCTCGAATCAAATTCTGATTTGAACTTTTAAGTACCTGCTGCAAATCTTCGAGCTTAATTTTATTAATATCCGCCCCTCGCGATGGAGCAAAGCTAAATTCACGGTTTGGAATTATACGCCTATCTCGCATTGTTCTATAATCCAACGCAACAAGCACTTTCCCCTCGGAATCAAGAAGAATGAGATTGCCTCTTTCAAAAAATTCTATGATCAGTTTATTTTGACACATCGGCTGCTCTTGATCTGAGCTGAGCCGCCCTATTTCAATAACCACCACTCGATCGAATTGATATTGCTTAATGTCCAAAACCCGTTGATTTCGTAGATATTTTCTCAAAGTCATACAAAATTTAGAGGGTAATTTCGGTTTTGACCGCTCATATCGTGTTAAATGGATTCTTTTACTAGATTCCATCAATAATTCTATATTCCCTTCTCCTGTTCGAAACTTTATTGTAAAAATCGAGTCTATCTGATATACATTACTAATCCATACATGAATAAGAATGGGTTTCAACTCTGAAATAATTGCTGCGATATCAAATGAGGACATTTCTGACAATTTTTAGACCATCTCAACAATTCAATTGTTCGTTCGTTCTTCAAATTAGTACCGAAAAGATTATTTTTAAAAATTTACAATTTTAAATATCAAATTAACTATTAAATGATAGCAAAAGTTAAGTTTAACATTTAGAAAGTTAAAATTCATTACTCAAATTTTTGGAGATCGTACCTTTTTGGAATTAAAAGACAAAATCTATTATTCAAAAATACTGCTCGCAATGATATCAACCACTGTTTGTAATTTATTAACTATTCTTGCTTTTTTTTACCACTTTTATAACGCCCAGGCTTATGGTGTTGCATATGGGTGGGGAATCCTAATTCCATATTATTTTATTCTCTCAAAAAGACTAAATGAGAAACAAATCGTTGATATAGGCGGTAAAAAGAAAATATTGATGGAAGGAATTGGAGCTTATGTCACCTTTTGGGTCTCTTTCTGGGCATTAACCTATACCATTTTACATTATGTTCTCTGGCCTGAATTTTATACACCCGAAATAATAGGACCGCCTTTCTTTGCGAATGCTCCTTATTATCTCACGTCTCTCCTTATTTTAGGCATCTCATTTGGCTTATCCACTTCAAGCAGTCTCCTTTCCCGAAAAATCATGGATGTGAAAAGACTAAACCGGTACTCCAAAGAAATAAAGAAGTTCAAGGACCTAGAAAAGCATATCAAAGAAACCGGCGATAAAAGAGAGACCATCAAATTAAAGCGAAAGCAGAAATACATTGAGAAGATTACACGAACCGTTATGTGGCAGCGTTTTAAACCCATGTTGATTTATTTTTTGCCTTTTATGATATTATTCATTTTCTTAAATATGACATTTGGAAACACCACCTGCGCTATGTTTCCCTTCAATATCGCTGAAGTCCCCCTTTTAAACATGTTTATCCGATCTCCTTGGGGTGTAAGATTGCCTATGGGTTTGCCACTTAATTATGTGTCTTGGTACATTATATCGAGTTTCGGCTTTACAACTATAATCCAGAAAGTACTCGGGCTACGATTTGAACAATAATATTACCGAAAAATGGAAATAAACCAGAGAAATTTGCCTTTATCTCCAAATCTATTTATCTTTTTTCGTTCAATCTAATTAAATGAGCGCTTCTTCAATCCATCTGTGTGTATCTCTCCTTGTTTTCTACTCCTATCATCCTTTCTTTAAAATAAGATTTTTAGGAAGATCAGAAAAAAAGTAAAAAAATATTGCGAAATTTTAAAAGGTCTTATGTAATATTTTTTTTTAATTATCACGGTTGAGTGGAAATTTTCGCCAATTTTAACAGAGTTTTACTCTGAAAGATAAGATCCTTGGCGATTTATGAAAAGGTAATTGCGGAATGCCGTTGCAAGAGTGGTAACTGATGGAACAGTTAGATGAGCTAGATCAAAAAATAATTCACATCTTAAAAGAAGATGCCAGAATAGCCTATACAAAAATTGCTGAGCAGCTTCAAATTCCTGATACCACTGTCCATTTTCGAATTAAAAAATTAAAAAAATCTAACATAATTAAAGCTTTTACCGTTTTACTCTCTCCTGAGAGTCTTGGGTATGTGTTTGGTGCATTAGTCAAGATAAAAGTCGGAGATCATATCGTTAAAGAAATTAGTGTTAGTCGGACTCTTGAAATCGGTAATAATTTTGCAAAAGGCAAAAGCTATAATTTCGGGTTGCTTGCAACCGCGGAAGATGGGACCATGCTGTATGGTGTAATATTTACAAAGACTGAAGAAGACCTGGACGAATTTATGTCCAATCTTCGTCACGAACCGGATATCATTGATATTGAAATGGTTAAATTCACAAATATAATAAAAGGCAATGAATTGATTGGTTTGGATTTATTATGAAATTGAGGTGAAATTATGATTGAACGTGTAAAAAGTGGCATTTCAGGGCTTGATGAAATTCTAGATGGGGGCTTCATTAGTGGAAGCAATGTACTCCTGGCGGGATCAGCGGGTACTGGAAAAACCATCTTTTGCATGCAATTTCTGTATAAAGGTGCTGTGGATTATGATGAACCCGGAATTTTTGTAACCTTGGAAGAAATGCCCAATGAATTACGGCGCGAATCGTTACTCTTTGGATGGGACTTTAAACAATTAGAAGATGATAAAAAATTTGCAATAGTTGACGCTGCCTCAAGCAAAGCCGGCTTACCGACAGGAGAAAAATTCGCATTACGCCGCGGCTTCGATGTGAATATCCTTGCCCAGGAGATTTATCGCACTGCAAAAGAAATTGAGGCAAAAAGAATTGTGATCGATTCCATTGCCGGTCTCGGCATACAATTTGAAGGAACTGCAAATATTCGTACTGCCATATTTCGATTATCTGCACTTCTCCGGGAAATTAAATGTACCTCTATCATGACTTCTGAAGTTGCAGTTGGGGAAGTCTTTACTCGCTATGGTGTTGAGGAATTCATAGCCCAAGGTGTTGTTCTGTTATATCTAGAAGAGATTTCTGGTGAATTACGGAGATCTATGATAGTCCGAAAAATGCGAGGGACCCGGCATTCCCTACGTCGATATCCATTCGAAATATCGAATGAAAAAGGCTTTATTGTTATGCCCGGCGGCGAAATTTAAAAATTTCTTTTTTTAAAAAT
>Ga0315279_10006765_pt1 | contig 14387 bp, 11 predicted proteins | sample YL17G06_20_MG_FD_203694 | JGI IMG/M metagenome (GOLD analysis project Ga0315279, IMG submission 203694) | Sediment microbial communities from Yellowstone Lake, YNP, Wyoming, USA - YL17G06_20 | ecosystem: Environmental > Aquatic > Freshwater > Lake > Sediment | place: USA: Wyoming | collected... | reverse complement strand
AGTTCCGGGCGAGATAGAGACTGCTGACAACACGTTGACGGATGGGGTGATTCGCGTTGTGACCCCTGGCGATATCAATGGTGATGGGAAGATTGACGTGAAGGACATCTACGCTATTGCTCTGGCATATGGCACGTGGCCTGGCTTGCATAAGTGGAATCCTGTGTGCGACATAAACAACGACGGCAAATGTGACCTGAAAGACTACTACATAGCGTGCAGGAACTACGGCAAAGTGGACCCATAACCCCTATTTTTTCTTTTCTTGACGCTCCTCTGGAATGCTAGTCTTGATGCTTGACGCCATACTCACGGTGTCTATGTCAAAGAGCTTTCAAGTCCAGAGATAGCTTATTTTTTCAGAAGAGACGCAAGACATGAACTAGTTGGTGGAACGAACAGAAGGCGGGTTACGACCAGCACGTTGGCTCTTTTTGCGTGGTGGTTTTGGGTTTGTTTGGGTTTTGTCTGCTGTGTTTGGTGGGTGGAGTTTTGGGACGGTTGTTTTTTGTTTTCTTGTTGGGCGGGTGGTTGTTTATTGTTGTGGTCACGCTAATAGGTTTTTTATATTAGTTTGTGTAATTTGGGTGTTTAATGGTTGAGTTAGCTTGAGGTGGTCTGTGTTGATTGTGTTTTTGGGTGGTTTTCGCTGTTGCGGGGGTGGTGGTTGGTGACGAAGGGGAAGCCTTGGACGGTTGACGAGGAGTTGAAGCTTAAGGAGCTTTTTGAGGCTGGTGAGCCTATTTCCAAGATTGCGGCGGAGCTTTCGAAGACGGAGAATGCTGTGGGGCATAAGCTGTGGCGTCTCGGATTAAAAGAAGGAACGAGGCAAAAAAGTTTTGTTCCTTCTTCTTCCACGGAGGTGGAGTTGCCGGAGGGGGTGCCGACGATTGAGGAGGCTTTGAGGACTCTTGCTTGGGTGATGGTTAGGCTGAGGGATGAGGATTTGGGCAGTGGTGAGATGAGGAGGTTGCGGCTTCTGGCGGATGTGGTTGGGAAGTATAAGGGTGTTTATGCGGATTATATTGATCGAAGGAGGTTGGAGATGAAGTATGAGGCGCTTGAGAAGAGGTACGAGGAACTTAAGAAGAAGTATGAGGGCTGGGAGAGGGACCACAGGTAGTTTCTTGCTGAGGGCGCGGAGGTTTAGGCGTGAGGACTGGAACCATGTGATTCTCAGAATTGAGCGGAACGGCGTGCTGGAAGAGTTACGTGTGAGGCCAATCATTAAGGCTTCAAGAAATGATCCAGTGCGTTTCTGTCAGGAGGTTTTGGGTTTTGAGCCGACGGAGTATCAGAAGGAGGCTATGAGGCTGTTTGAGGACAATCAGTTCATCGCTCTTCGATGGTGTAGACAGAGTGGGAAGAGCTTGACGGTTTCAGCTTTGCTTCTGTATTATGCGTTGATGCACCCTAAAACTCACATCGGGCTGATCGGGCCGAGCTGGCGGCAGACGAAGCTTAACATTCACAGGATGGCTGACCTGCTGGAGAAGGTGCCGGAAGGCCTGTATTTCAGACCGCATAGGACGAGTATTCACTTCCGGAATGGGTCTACTATTCAGGCTTATCCGAATAATCCCGGAACCGTGAGGGGACCGTCGTTGGACATCGTGTTCTGGGATGAAGCCTCATTCACGCCGAATGACACGGAGTTGTATGATGCGCTTTTGTTTACGTTGGGGACGACGGATGGGAAGCTTGTTTGTACGAGTACGCCTTGGAGTACGGACAGTCTCTTTTGGAAGATGTGTAATCATAGGGATTTTGAGGATTTTGCGAGGCATCATGTGACTTGGGAGCAGGCTCAGGAGCCGAATGGACCGCTCAAGAAGGGGATTTTGGAGAGGATTAGGAAGCAGTTTGGGGAGGATCCGGCTCGGTGGCGTCGTGAGATGGAGGCTGAGTGGGCTGAGGATGAGAACGCTTGGCTGCCTCAGAGCTTGATCGTCGCGTGCGTGGGAACGGTGAAGAATTGTGGTGAGGATTTGCAGCCTTGGAATCCTGAGGTGGGTTATCAGGGTGAGCTTTTTGCGGGGTTGGATCTTGCTCAGGTTAGGGATTACTGTGTTTTTAGCGTGGTTGAGCGTTTGAATGACAGGCTTTTTCTGCGTCATTTGAAGGTTTTTAGTCAGCCGACGAAGTATGCGAATGTTCTGGGGTATGTGAAGGTGCTTCAGGATCGGTGGGGTGGCTTTGAGAAGGTTCGTGTTGACTTTACCAAGGAAGGCCCGAGCATAATCAGCGACATGGAAGACGCGGGCATCAAGAATGCTGAAGGTGTTACGTTTTCTGTGCCACGCAAGAGTGAAATGGCCAGCTTGCTCAAGCAACGGATGGGTGATCAGAAGCTTTTCTATCCGCTTTTGACGTGGGAGAAGCCTTACAAGGGCGATATCTGCAGCGAGCTCAACCTAGAGCGTTATGAATTGCGCAAGGACGGAGCCCAAGCGTTCAGCCATCCTAGTGGTACCCACGACGACGTTTTTTGGTCTATTGCCCTGGGCGTTTATGCCACTGTCGCCATGAAAACCTTCGATCTAGAGGCTATACGCTTTGGTTAGACACAGAGAGCCTCTCAGGATCCAGAGGTTCCGGCGCGTCTATGACAGGAGAGAGGGCAAGTTTCGCTTTCAAATCAGCTACTCCACATGTGCAGAGCTGACGCCGCGGACCATTGCGGTTGCTCAAGCGTTCGGCTTAGGGCTTGATGAGGAGCGCAGGTTTACGGTTCTGGACACGGAACTGAAAATAGGTCCTGCCGATGTCGTTTACATCACGGGTGACTCGGGAAGCGGCAAGTCAGTTCTCTTGGATGCGCTCGAAAAGGATATCAGGCGAGGCATGCGGGAAACCTGCATCAACGTCGCAGACGTCAAACTACAGCATAACAAGCCACTCATCGAAACGGTCGGCGAAACCGTTGAAGAGGGCTTGGAACTGTTGAGCAAGGTCGGTTTGAATGATGCTTTTCTTTTTCTGCGCACCTTCCGAGAGCTCAGCGATGGCCAGAAATACCGTTACCGGATTGCGAAGATGATTGAGACGGGAGCGCAGTTCTGGGTTGCTGACGAGTTCGCGGCGTGCCTTGACCGTGACACGGCGAAGATTGTGGCTTATAATCTGCAGAGGCTGGCTCGGGCTCTCGGTAGGTCCGTGATCGTGGCCACGACACATAAGGACCTATTTGCGGATCTCAGGCCCAGCGTCCACATTCACAAGCGATTTGGAAAGGAAATCACCGTCAATTACTATGCAAACGAGGCCTCCCAAGAATGCAGTTTGGCTAAGGAGATGCGCGTCGAAGCCGGAACCCGTGAGGACTGGCACGGTCTGGAGGAGTTCCATTATCGAAGTCGCAATCTGGGAGCTGCTCGCGGGATATTTTACTTGAGGCGTGGCAGCGAGCTCTGCGGCGTCATCGTGTACTGCTATCCGCCGATCAACTGTGCCGGAAGGGGTCGAGTGTTGCCAAAGATGGACGTCAAGCAGCTCAACGAGAAGCTCAGCATCATCGGCCGTGTTGTGGTTCACCCGAAATATCGGACGATCGGACTCGGTGCTAAGTTGATTCGGGAGACGCTGGCGAGAGTAGGCACTCAATACGTTGAGATGGTGGCAGTAATGGCCAAGTATAATCCCTTCGCTGAGAAGGCAGGCATGCGCAAGATCGTTGAGCAAGCGCCTGCGAAAGAAGTTGTCAGGATATCCAAGGTTCTTTCAGACGTTGGGGTTAATCTGCAGCTGCTTGGCAGCGAGAAATACGTATGTAGTATACTATACAACTTGAGCCCTGAGCAACTGGCCAGAGTCAAACAGGTCTTGGCGAAGAATGATAATCCACGTTTGCGGAAGGAGCTCGGTGATCGGCACAAGCCTTTCGGAAACTCGGCCGCATACGTCGCTGCGGTTCAAAGCGCGGACTCCGTGAAATTGGCCAAAATCATTCGTGTCGTCGGGATGCTGCTGCAGACGAAGGTTTACCTGTTTTGGCAGAAACAATGAAGAAAAAAGGGGGATTTTTGGTTTGTTGTGCTAGCAGCGAACTACTTGGGCATGCAGGTGCGTGAGCCGCCGCGGAACCAGCGTCTGACAGGCGGTATTTGTCCCCCTCCATTGGGGCTGGGTGGTGGTGGAGACGGGTTTCCGGCTCCTATCGCGTCGTAGAATGTGGTATTGCCGATGCGTATGTATCCTAGACTGAGGAAGATAGTTATGGCCATGCCCACCGCCAACTCAGGGGCGACGAAGTATAACGCGATGATCGCCGCCGCGGTTGCCAATACCCACGCGGCGTAAGCAGTGCCAAACTCGAACCAGATACAGTATACCTCGTCGTATAGGATAAACTCACCAGTGACCGCTATAACTAGCAGCAGCACCGCAGCGATTACGCCGGCAACTAGGGGCCCAGCTGGTCCGGCGATAGCGAGAGCGATCAAGGCCACGACGAACACCATGCTTGCTCCCAAACTCATGCTGGTCTGTTCGTCGAGCTGTGTATGCTGTAGCTTGGCACCAGCTGCGTTCCACTGTACGTACGGTGAGATGCCGTAGTAGTCCCTATCAGCGTGATAATACTTTATGTGTTGACCATAGCAGAATTGCAGCGAGTCCCACCAGAAGGTCTCGCCGCTTCCACATGACCTCATGCTTGGCGGTTGCGGTTCTGACTTAGGCAGGTTGACCGTCGTGCCGTTGCAGGTTACGGACGTGTCACTGAACCCAAGGTCATAGGTGCTGTTCATGTAAACCCTGAGTTCCGTCGGGGAGAGGAATTCAACTGTCGTTCCGTTCATGGTTAAGCGAGATGGGTACGTGGTAGTAGCCGGTGCCCTTGATATCGCGTGAACGCAAGGCATCGAGTCAGCGGCCAGAAGGATGATCGCCATGCAACCAAACGCCTTAGCTGCCCTGAACACACTTCGCGTAGACGGAAATTCCTGAGACTTCCACTTTCTCTCTCGCTTCTCTTTTAGACTTTGACCGCGAGCAGCAACAAGACAGATCATGCCGCCACCTTCGATGCCAGCGCCTCCAAAGTATAGGAATATGCTTGTTGCATGAGCGAGGTACGCTATGACTACAGTGCCTAAGCCGCAAGCGACCGCAAGGATGCCAACGTGTTTCAACTTTTCCGTGATCAGCCCAAACGAAAAGATCGAGATTGCGAAGCCCATAAGGTAGGCACTATCAGCTAGAGCGCGAACAAGACGATCTACCCGAGGTATAACGGTTCCAGCGGGTATCAGTAACATGCCGATGAAGAATATCGCTATCGACGCTGCAAGAATCTTCTGATTTTGCACCATACCTGTAAAACTCCTTCCATCTTTCGACATCATGTTTATCACCTCCGTTCAAGTATCTATTCTTTTCTATCATACACACTGTTGCTCTCTGCAGCATATCTCCCCTTTTCTCCTTTCAGTGTGTGCGTATGACCATGATTTACCTATTACAGGCTTCACTCTCAATTCCCTCTACTCGGGATTTTTTCATGTGTCGCCTCTAGTTAAAGATTTGTAGAACAATGTTCTAGAAACCTTCAATTCCCCTTGTCGGGACATACTCAAAATCGTAGAGAGAATCAGCATTCTCACTTGCTGGGGCAAGAGGAACAACGCTCACCGCAAGCTTCCAGATCATGGGGTTCATCGCCTCAACACACGTTACGCATGGCACGTATATATACATTGTTATACGCACAATACGCAAGAGATAAAACATGGGGTACTGAATAATGAACTCGCCGGAATGGAAACCGTGAGAAGAAAGACTGAGCATCACCTTGCCCAAAGAATGCGTGGACTGGCTCAACAAGCAAGTAGAAAAATGCAAATATTCCTCAAGAAGCCACGCCATAGAAATACCCATCCTAGAAGGCATGAAAGCCAAAAGGAAATGACCAAACAAAAAAAGCATGTTAAACCTACATGCGTTTAAGAGGGCTTTTGTCTTATTTTGCATCTCTAAGTTTTTTAAGGTCACTTCGGCAGTGTACTTACATCTTTGCGGTTATAACGCGAAAGTTTGAGGTTCTTCTCATTCCTTTTGTTTCTTTTTGAGCTGGATCACGTCGTAGCGGAAGCAGGAGATGGCGAATCTCTTGAAGCAGCGGATGTCAGATCAGAGGTTTTTCTTTCCGCTTCTTACCTAGGAGAAGCCGTATCGCAGCGACGTCTGCACGGAACTCAACGTTGAGCGGTATGAGCTTCGGAAAGATGGGACGGTCGCGTTGAATCACCCGATGGGTACGCATGACGATGTGTTTTGGAGTCTGGCGCTGGGAGTCTATGCGACGGTGGACATGAAGCCTCTGGACCTTGAGGGGACGATCAGGTTCGGGTAGCGGGTGGCATGTTTCTTGTTTTCTTTTTTCTTCAAAGTCTGGGGCTATGGTTCATCGATTGGTGAGTTTTGAAGGGGTTTCTCTGTTGCGGCTTCTCTTTCGGACTATTTCATAAAATTGAAACACTTATATAATAATTCAATTATGTGAAACGCCATGAAGAGAAAACTGGAGAATTACGACTTCAGCAAAGAATAGATCGCCCTTGCTAAACAAGGTCTCAAGAGTCTCGTACCTCTTCATGGATCACCCTAAAAAGAGGTACGGGACTCAACTTATTACACTTGAGAAGCGAATTTAAGAACACGCATGCGCGCTCAGTGTAACGGGCTTACAGTGGCGCGGGAAACGCCTGACTACCATTCCTGCGTTGCTCTTGTACGCAGTTTCAGAGACGGCGACTACACCTTTTCTTCTTGCTCCTTCCCATTGGTACTGGGGAGTCTTCGAGGAAAGTCAAACGCGTTTGGCGTTCTTTGTTGTCAAACACTATCGTAACCTATGCCTCAATATGCCACGCGCATGGTCGAATACTTCTGAAAGGCGCATTCTCGGTTTCAGTGTTTTCTTCTTTTGATCCTTGACTTCAGTGTTGTGAATATCGCTGTTAGAGTTGCTATAAAGGCGATGTAAGGTAAGACTGGTTTTGCTACCGCTGGCTGTCCTACTGAAACTGAGTAGCCTCCAACCGGAACTGCTAAAACTACTATGCGGGCGGTTTCGGATTGTGCAGTGTTGCCTTCAGCGTCAGTGACATTGAGGTATACGTAGTATATGCCGTCTGCTATTGGCGTGAAAACCCATGTGTTTGATGTTGCTCCTGAAACTGGAGATCCGTCAAGATACCATTGATAGCCGTATGGAGGCTGTCCCCCAGAAACTGTTGATGTGAAGGTTACCGATTGACCTGGATTTATCGAGGCTGAAAGCGGACTTATGTGAACTGTAAGCGTTGTCAAAACAAAGAACGCCTTCAAAGTATGATCTGAATCCATCGTGACGCTGTAAGGATTCGCGTTGCCAACGTTGCTGCCGTCAAGCTCCCAATGATCTAACTTGTAGCCAGAAGACGGCAAAGCAGTAACAGGCACCACTGAACCTTGATCATACTGATAACTGCCCGGAGCAGGACTAGTGGTTCCAGAACCATCAACCTGAATAGTCAAAGTATACTGAGTAAGCGCTGTTACAACAAAGAACGCCTTCAAAGTATGATCTGAATTCATTGTGACAGTGTAGGGATTTGCCGAGCCAACATTAACACTGTCAAGCTCCCAATGATCTAACTTGTAGCCAGAAGACGGCAAAGCAGTAACAGGCACCACTGAACCTTGATCATACTGATAACTGCCCGGAGCAGGACTAGTGGTTCCAGAACCATCAACCTGAATAGTCAAAGTATACTTGATCTGGGTGAATACTGCTTTGACTGTACCCACTCCAGTGACTGTAGCAGTGGAGCCAGAAATGGTGACGCCTCCCGTGGTTTGCCATTGACTAAAAGTCCAGCCTGAAGGAGCATTAGCAGACAAAGCGTAAGAACCAGCAGCATACTGTCCAGACTGACCATTCGTGTAAGGTGTACCTGAGAAAGTGATGCTGCCCTTGTCAGACGGGTCAGTGTAAAACGTAATAGTAGGCGGTGGTGGCTGAGTGAAGACTGCTTTCAAGACGTGGTTATCGTTCATAGTTACGGTGTAAGGATTGGCGCTTCCAACATTAACACTGTCAAGCTCCCAATGATTAAGAATCCAGCCTGAATCTGGATAAGCAGCGACTGGAACGTTGGTACCGACATTGTAAGTGTAAGTGCCTACACCAGGATTAGTACTTCCAGAACCAGAAACCTGAATAGTCAAAGACTTCGGGGGCTGAGTTATAATGAATGTTAGATCGGCGCCCTGAACTGTTCCTTCATAGTTCTTGGCTACTGCCCTGAAATGGTATGTGCCGGATGTGAGACTGGACAATATCTCCTGGAACGATCCGGTCTGCCATGCATACATGGTTTGATGCGGAGTGCTATGTGCATAAGATTCGTAGCTGCTGTGGCTAGCTGTGTCCCAGACAAACCAAACCTCACAATCCTCTCCGCCACTAGAATCAAGATTGCCGTTCAAAGTCGCAGAGGTACCACTGATGCCAGTAGCAGGCAATGTTGAAACCTGCGGCAAAGGACCCTTAATATGAACAAATACGACCTCTTCATACCCTACGGGGCTATTCCAAAGTTCACCAAAACGGGAATAATCATGTGAAGAGATTCCTAGGTAGCCTATGTAAAGCGCTGAATGGCGAGAACCATATACCCCTCCTCCTCCCCACGACTGACCAGGCCATCTGTAAAATATGACGTCACCTTTTATCAATTCGTAGACAGAAGATTTCTGTACACCTAGGCCGCTGTTAAGAAGCCAGTCCTTCAATCCTCCGACGCTTACAATGCCATAAACAGGATGACCTGGGAAGTCATCTCGAACGACTAGTCCACCGCCCATTTCGTGGGGTTCACTGCCAATGCAACAAGATACGAAGTGGGCGCAATCATAACGTGGAGGGTCATAATTGATCGATTGACTGGAAGAATACCACAAAGGTGGAAAAGTAGAATAATACCAGTAGTATTCATCGCTGCAAACTCTGTTGTAATATTTGCCAGCATACATATAGGCTGCTTGGTGGTTGTAGGGATCGTCCCATGGAAGCATTAACGGACAACTGTCTTTATTGTTCTGGTCAATCTCACATGGTGCGTCACCTATGCCATCACTGCATGTTATGTTTTGGAAAGGACCGCTGTACGTGTCATTCCCTGTATACTGACTCCAGTAGTTTCCGCCTGAAGGATAACCATCATCCCACATATTCGTTGAAGGAGGATAATCCGGGTTATCCCATGAATAATCATAAACTTGTTGGGGATTATTCATAAAGTCATTGTGAAAAATCAAGTTGTTGCTGGAGCAATTAAATGCAACACCCCTACAGTTGTTTGAGAGGACGTTGCTGCTGATGTTGTTATCTCTGCAATGAAGCAGGCTAATTCCAGAGTAGCCGTATTGTATGGTAAGATTAACGATTCTGGTGTCGTTAGATGTTATGGAAACAACATCTCCAGTGCTGTTTCCATCAATTGCAGTATACCACTTGCTCTCGCCGATGAGTGAAAGCGATTTGCATATGGTCAGATGCTCATAGTATGTTCCGTTGCATACAAAGATGATGTCACCGTCACTGGCCGCATCTATAGCTTGCTGAATTGTATTGAAATCTCCTGCTCCATAACCGCTCACTATCCAAGTTCTAGGTTCTGCTTTTGCTGGTTGAATACTAGACGCCAAAATCAACATGCTTGTCAGAAGAAATGTAAGAAGTATTGTTGAGGCTGTCTTCTTCTCCATAAACACTATTACCCCTTCTCCTGCAGAATCATGGAGTGTGTTTTTCAGACAATTTAAGCTTTGTGAAAGCATCTTCTATTCATATCAAAACAGACTAAATGGATGATTTTGAGTATCAAACACAACATTTTCTGCCCAGTCGAATAGGCGCAGACACGCCTTTGTCAGTCTTTAGATATGGGGAACTGCCCAACGCCGTATCGTTTGATTTGATCGCGTATTCGCCGCGCGCGAGATAAACCGCTTGCCAGAGTTCCGCAGGCGCAGAGTGAAGCCTTCAACACTTGCGAACCGAGAAAGAGAAAAAGGTTGGGTTATGGCGTTTGTCTTGGTTCCCACAGTCGCACTCGGATAAAGTTCCAGAACGCGTCTGTTGCGCCCCTGTACAGCGTAATCGTGTCCGCCGTTGAATCTATCCAAGCTAAGCCGCTCTCAACATCAGTCTTGACAAGCCAAGCATCACCGTTGCCAGCACCAAAAGACCCTGTGATGCCTGCTAGCGCGTATCCGCCGTCAACCGTCTGCACCAAAGCCCAAGCCTCATCAGTGTTTGTTCCTCCGTAGGTCTTGCTCCACTGCACATTTCCTAGAGCGTCAGTCTTGACAAGCCAAAAATCACCGTTACCAACACCAAGAGAATAGGTGTAGCGCGCATGCCTGTTCCTAAATTCGCTTGCGTATTATCTTGTGCTCTGAGACTCGTTTGGCATATGGACGATCACTGTGGTGTAAGCTGCAAGAAGCGTTGTGAGACGAGCAATTTGGCCTTGTCACACTCAAAAGGGGAATTTAGGAACACACATGCGCGCTAAACGCACGCTCAATAGCATGTTTTTCCATAGTTCTTGCATACAGGATAATAATCCTTCATGTCTATCTTGCCATCTTCATTGATGTCACAGTGCGGGTTCCACTCGCGACCTTCAGGGTTAGGTCCAGTAGCCGAAGTGCCGTAGGCTCTACCAACTGCATAGACATCTTTCACGTCGACTTTCAAATCATGATTGATGTCGGCTCCATTCCAGTAGCGGTTCATCAATGGATAGTAATCCACACCTGACCAAGGAAGCTCAGTATCACCCACACCGTCCTTGTCCAAGTCAGTTCCAGCGTAGTCGCTCCAATAGTTCCCCTCGCAACCATTATCCCAAAAATTCGAACCAGCATCTGATACAAAAGCATTGCCGATGAAATTGTTATGATAGACGATATTGCCTGAAGACCCTGACCCTAAATATACTCCGCAACTACAATTCTCCACAGTATTCTCTTTAACGACGTTGTTGTCGGCATAATCAAGCCCAATTCCATTTTCACAGTATTCTATACTATTCCCGGTTATGGTGTTGTTCGAACCTCCGCCTTCCGGCCCGACTTGAAGGTGAATACCGCAAGGAATGGACTGACTTTCTGTGCCAAGAACATGGTTTCCAATTATCTGCATATTGTATGGATTGTTGAAGTAGATGCCCTGATTGCTGCTGTTTGTTATGGTGTTGTTTGCTATAACATGGTCTAGCGAGCTGTCGTGGGTACTTCCTATGGCGATTTGACTGCAATCAGACACCGTATTTCCGCTGATAACGTTCCAATGACCAATCATCGCTCCATGAGGAGCCCAGAACTCACTCCATTCCCGAATCCCAAACGCGCAGCCCGTGACTGTGCAATCAGTGACCAAAGTTGAATTGCTCCATTTGAGTCTTATTCCGTTGTCGTCTTCCCAACTCGTCCATCCCGCGTTTCTGACGGTGAAGTGAGCAAACGTGACGTTAGACCCACCAAGTATCGTGACTATCGCGCCAGACCAGTTACCGTCTATGATCGTGCTGCTCCTGTCTTCCCCGCATATTCTCAGGTCAACCGCCCACGGAACTGAAATATGCTCACTGTACAGTCCACTACGCACGAATATCGTATCTCCTTCATACGAGTTGTCTATGGCTTCTTGAATTGTGTGATAGTCTGCTGGCCCATCATCATCCACAATCAACGTTCTAGGCTCCGCTCTCACTCGTTGAATGATAAATCCTGAGGATAACGTACCGATCAAGAGAAACATCAAAACTATTCTATTTGCAGTCCTCACTAACAATCCGCTCCTTTCTCCTCTCCCCGGTTAACAATGTAAATATACGCCAGTTCGGATATTAAAGACTTATGAAATCTTCTTGTAACGGCATCATAAGCCAGCAAGCATACATCCAGATGTATCAAATGCAAAATGCTACACAAACAAAATGTTGCGTTGTGTTTGGATAAAGAAATAGCCAGAAAGCCGCGTGAACTACATTTTAATCTTTCCAAAAATCTCAAATAAACTTCCAATCAATTAGTCTGCGAAGTGAAAAGAAAGAGGTAAAGCACATTTTCTACCTTCTTGTTATTGGCATGCTAATAGGCGAGTATATTGTCGAGAAGATGCTCATAAAGACGGTCTGCAGATACTCGGATTTCTTTAAGAAAGGACCTTTCTGGAGAAGGGGGGTCGCTGGTCAATTATCGATGGCTTTCTTCTCTCTACTGGCCATGGGTCTTCTGGGCTTCGGAGAACAATTTGGGCTGACTCTGCAAAACACTGATGAAAGCTTGTGGCTCATTCTTTCCTTAGGCTTACCGTTCGCGCTTCTATTTTCACTCATCGCTTTTCTCTTAATGAGAATGAATCGCAGTGGAGAACTCCCAATGCCGACAGCAGAGTGGATGAAAAACCGCTCAGAACTGGTTGGTCACGTTGTTTACTGTTTCACTATGAACGGCGTCGGCGAGGAATTGTTCTATCGTGGTCTTATTCAGGGCTATCTTTCTGTAAACATGACTGGCTTCATAATGCTTGGTTCGTTTCCATTAATGTTTTCCACCATCTTGGTTGCTATTTTATTCGTGTTGGTTCACTTGGAAAACGTGAAGAACAAGGATGAAACTATGGCGGAGTACCTTCTCATGCTTCCGTACAGAACGATAATCGCATTCATACTGAGCATCACATTCCAACTGACAAACAGCCTCTTGGCTCCTATAATCATACACAACATTTCCAACGGCCTCCTCTCCATAGCAGGGTATGAAGGAACAAAGAACAACAGGAAAAACAAATAAACAAAGTCCATAGGCTAATAGAAGTGCAAACCAAGGGGATTAGGGAAATGGACAAGTATACAAAGCTCTTCTGGGCAATATCCATCATTCTAATTGCATCCCTTATTTTCATCCTCTTTCAATCACTGAGACTCGGTGGAGGAGTCACGAGTTCTTCAGAAACAAGGGTGATTTTGCCACTCATAGTTCAGGCAGATGTGAGCCTCATAGCTTTTTGGGGTTTTATACTTGTTTTCAGAATCAATTCTTTATCTTCACAAAGGATTGAACTCATGAAAAACCTATGGGAGATAGGTTTCAGAAGATATGAAATAAGAGTGAAAATTGCGGAAGCCAAGGAGGACAAACAGGAGAAAGCGGTTCTGATGAAACTCAATGAAGAACTGGAGGAAGATGCAAAAACACGAAAGGAAGCCATAGAATTTCTCTATCAATGGGAAGGTGCTATGATGATTTACGGTCTGCTCGCCGTAGTATTCTTTGTTCTTTCTATAGCCTCTGGAGTATACGGAATTGGTGTGGCTTTTAACACTGAACAGGTAGACCCATTCACTTTCTTCACTCCCTTCGTGTGTCTGTTTACTGGGATAATGTCAACAATCTTTGCACTATTGTCCTCTTCCATCAGGATCCAAAAGAGCCTAGAAGTTCGATAGATAAGAGTGAGGTCTAGAAGGAATAACGAAATGAACAAATCCTTTGCCAGGGTAGCAAGCTATTACTTGACTGAAGGTTGAGAAAGTGACCGAGGAGAAGGTGCAGCAAAGTCATAGCTGGAGCAAGCGATTAGGGAAAAAGGAGAGCTTCACTGGTGGAAAAACGGTTGACAAACCGATTAATCCATATTGGCTAGTGGCACAGTAGCGTGCGCCTAAAACTTGCTAAGGATACCTACCCATACAAGGTATGGGCACCCATACTAAGTATACCTACCCATACTAACAAAGCTTTCAGCACCATACTATAACGCGCTAATCACCAACCACAAGTTTCGAAAAAAAAAGAGGGGAAATGCGGGAGACATCTCCACTTGTCCCAGTGCGCGCATCTTTTCACTTTAGTGGACGCAGCGCCCTTCCCAAAGCCGTCCTTCCAGCGCCGAGAGCTAGGCCTATGCTACTTTTGCCGCAGGCTTCGTCAAGGGCTTCAATCGCACGGTCAATCTCTTCCTTTTGAACGATAAGTGGAGGCTGAAGACGGAGCATATCCGGTCTGTGGTCAAAGTGACCAAGGATGATGCTGTGTTTGTTCAACATTCTACTAAGAATAAAATTTGAAATGTTCTCGTTAGGGAATTCGACCCCTAATAGAAGACCCACTCCTCGTACTATCTTGACATTCTTGTGCCGTGTCTTCAGCTCTTGCAATCTTTGAAGAGCGTATTCCCCCATTTTCCTTGCGTTTTCAACCAACCCGTCTCGCACAAGGATCTCAACAGCCTTGAGGGCTGCTGCACAGGCCTTAGGGTTACCACGGAACGTCGAGATAAGAGAATCCCAGCTATCCTCTTTACCGTAGGCTTTTTTCCAAATCTC
>Ga0315279_10006763_pt1 | contig 14390 bp, 11 predicted proteins | sample YL17G06_20_MG_FD_203694 | JGI IMG/M metagenome (GOLD analysis project Ga0315279, IMG submission 203694) | Sediment microbial communities from Yellowstone Lake, YNP, Wyoming, USA - YL17G06_20 | ecosystem: Environmental > Aquatic > Freshwater > Lake > Sediment | place: USA: Wyoming | collected... | reverse complement strand
AGGTGCTCGATGACCTGGGGGTTGATGCAGGGCATGTCGCAGGCGACAACGACAACGAGGTCCCCCCGGACTTCGAGGACCCCGGCGTGAAGCCCGCCCATCGGGCCGATCCCCTTCCGAATATCTGAGACGCATTTCACCCCGTCGAGATGGCTGAACCGCTCGCACTGGGCAGGGTCCTTCGCCGCAAGGACGATCTCGTCCACCACTTCGCGGAGTGCCCCGAGGATGTGCTCGATGAAGGTCTTCCCGTCGTAGCTGAAGAAATACTTCTCCTGGCCACCGGCACGCTTGGCCTCGCCCCCGACAAGGATGATGGCCGACCTCATCCACATTCCTCCGTGAGACACCCGGACCGGGATGGAGGGCGGGATGCCAGAAGGAGGCCATGGTTCCCTGCCATGGTGAGGGGGGGCGTCATGATTTCTCCGGAGTATCAGGCGTTTCGGGGTTAAATTCTTCCCTTTCTCCCCTGGCAGACGGACCGCTCCATGGCAAGGAGGTCCTTCTTGATCTCGAGCGGCGGGGTGAACCCGCCAAGCCCGTGCTTCGACACGATCCGGTGGCAGGGGATAACGAGAGGGGTGGGGTTCCGCGCCATGGCCTGGCCAACCGCCCGCGGGGCAGTCCCAACCATCTCCGCGATCTCCCCGTAGGTTGCCACTTCGCCGTACCCGACCTTCCTTACGGCCCGGTAGATTGCTGAGCTTATCCCGTCACCCTCGTCAGCAGGGGACGCTATGCCCGTGAGATCCACCTCCTGGCCCATAAGATACCGGCGGATCAGGGGATGAATAGGCCCTGCAGGGCCTGTCTTCCCGAAATGGACCCGGTACACGGCGTCGCCCTGCCAGCTCACCGTTACCACCCAGAGCCCGAAGGGATGGGACCCGTTTATCACTGCCATCTCTTCACCAGCTCCCCGAACCCTTCCAGCCCGGTCTCCACCATCTCCTCCCGGATCCAGGCCGAAAGAGCCCCCCGGATCTGGGGCTCCAGGAACCTCTGCTCGCAGAGCACGAGGAATCCCCTGTCCTCGGGGGACCGTATCACCCTCCCCAGGGCCTGGAGCGCACGGTTCATGGCCGGGAGGGTATAGGAGAGGAACTCCCCCTCGTCCCCGAACTTCCTCCTGAAGTAGTCGATGACCATGGCGCGGACACGGGTGTAGGGCGCAAGGGGGAGGCCCACCACCATGGCGCCGGTCAGGAGTTCCCCGCGGTAATCGAGTCCCTCGCTCCATTTGCCCCCGCAGACCGCGAAGATCACGCCGGCCCTACCCTGTTCCGGCAGCCGGAGGAAGGCGCGCAGCGCGGCTGAGGCGTCGGCCGAATCCCTGGGTTCGACGATGACCTCCTTGCCCCTGATGGCCCCCGCGCACCGGTCTGCGAAAGAGGAGAGGACCTGGTACGAGGGGAAGTAGACGGCAAGGTTCCCCGGAAGGCGGGCGAACTCCTCGATGTAGCGGGCGATCTTCTGACTGTTTCCCGCCTTGTCCCGCATGCTGTACAGGGTTGTCACGTCCCTTGCCCCGACGATTTTCCGGTGATCTCTCGGGAATGCATTCGGGAGGGTAAGGACCGAGACCTTCTCGTCCCCGAAGTAAAGGCGCCGGAAGGATTCCACCGGTGAGAGAGTCCCACTGATGAGGATGGTCGCGGCATGAGAGCGGGCGAGCTCCAGGATCTTCTCCTGCGGGTCGATGTTCCTCACCTCGAGAATGACTTCATCTTCATCCCGCCGGTACACGGTGAGGTAGGCGGGGTCGTGGGCCGAGAGGAAGATGCGGTAGAGGAAGGTCGTGAGCCGCTCCACGGCGCTCTCACGGAACTCCCCTGCCTTCATGTTCCGCTCACGGATAACCTCCGAGACCGAGAGCATGTCGTCGACGATGGCCTCCATGTTCGCGTACAGGGATCCCTGGACCACCATCCGCTCGAAGATGGCGGGGTCGAACCAGTCCTCGCCCTCCCGGGAGGCCCGGAGGAGTTCCATGAAGCGTCTCACCTGGGGGAAGACCCTCCCCACGGCCTCGACGCTCCGCACCTTGCCCCTCAGCCTGAGGAGCTCCGACTCCGCCCCCTCGAGGTCCCGGTCGCCGAGGGAGACGGACTGGACGGACTGGACCGCGTCCCCGAGGTTATGGGCCTCGTCGATGAGGAGGAGGACCTCTGCTGCCTCGAGGCCGAGCTGGAGGTAGAGCTGCTCGCGGATGCTCGCGTCAAAGACATGGTGGAAGTTCAGGAGGATGACATCCGCCCCCCGGGCGGCATGGAGCATCACCTCGTAGGGGCAGCAGTCACCCGAGGCGGCGGGGAGGTCCTCGGGCCAGATCGTCTCCCGGCTCACCCGCTCGGCCCGCGTGCGGAGATATGCCGACGGGATCATCCTGAGGCCTGCCCCTTCCTCGGAGGAGAAGGCCCGGCTGTGGATGAAGGCAGGGCAGATGAGGGGCTGTTCGGCCGTGGCCTTCCTGATCTGCTGCCTGACTACCCGGTCCTTTGACGGGACAAGGGATCCCGCCTCGGCGCGGTCGCGCATGAGGGCGGTGGAGAGGGCTTTCAGTCCCTCGCACCGCCGGTAGATATCCCCGCCGCCCCCGAGCCTGCACATCTGGCCCTTGCCGATGAGGTAGGCGAACCGGAGGTCGGGCTGGCGTTTCCGGACGAGCGTGAGCTCCCGCACGAAGGTGGCGAGCTGGCTCACGGTCCGGACGGCGATCACGACGGTCCGCCCCCTCCGCCCGGCAAGGAGCGCCGAGACGACGCTCGACTTGCCGCTCCCCGTGGGGGCGTCGATCATGGCGATCCCGCTGTTCCTTGCCACTTCTGCGACGGCATCGAGCATCTGCCGCTGGTACGGGCGGTAGGTCTCGTACGGGAAGAAGGCGGAGATGGCGTCCATGTATAGCTATTATTCAACCCCAACTCCTTTTTACTCTTGCAGGATCACACCTCATCATGGCGATCCACCCCATCGACTCGCGCTACGGGACCCGCGAGATGCGAGCAGTCTGGACCGAGGAGCACCGTTTCTCATGTATCATCCGGGCCGAGGCTGCCCTCGCGAGGGCGGAGGCCGCGTGCGGGCTCATCCCCGGGGAGGATGCAAAGAAGATCGCAAAGGGTGCAAAACGGGCATCCCTCGAGCGGGCGAAGGAGATCGAGAGCGAGATCCACCATGACATGATGGCGGTGGTAAAAGCTCTCTCCGAGGTCTCGGGTGAGGCCGGGCGATGGGTCCACTTCGGAGCGACCTCGAACGACATCCTGGACACGGCGACAGGGCTCCAGCTGAAGGAGAGCTTCGCCCTCCTCGAGGCGAAGCTCGTCCGGCTCCTCTCAGTCCTCCTCCGGAGGGCAGGGGAGACCCGGGGTCTGATATGCGCAGCCCGTACACATGGCCAGATCGGGATCCCCACCACCTACGGGATGCGCTTCGCCCTCTGGGCGTCGGAGGTGGCGCGGCACCTGGAGCGGCTCCGCGAGATCCGCCCGAGGGTTGAGGTGGGGAAGCTGACCGGTGCGGTGGGCACCATGGCCGCACTCGGGAAGGACGGGTTCGCGGTCCAGGAGAGGATGATGGGGGATCTCGGCCTCTGCACCGTCGACATCACCAACCAGATAGTCCCCAGGGACCGCTATGCCGAGTATTTCATGTTCCTGGCCGGCCTCGCAACAACCCTCGACAGAATCGGTATTACCATCCGGACTCTCCAGAGGACCGAGATCGGGGAGCTGGAGGAGCCCTTTGGATCGAAACAGGTGGGTTCGAGCACCATGCCGCACAAGAGGAACCCCATCCGTTCCGAGCAGGTCTCAGGCCTCGCGCGCATCGTTCGCGCCGCGGTGGAGCCTGCCCTCCAGAACAACACCCTCTGGGACGAGAGGGACCTCACCAACTCCTCCTGCGAGCGGGTCATCTTTCCCGAGGCGACCATCCTCACCGACCACATCCTCCAGGTGATGACCGGGGTGCTCGACGGGCTCACCATCAACAGGGAGAACGTGAGGAAGAACCTCACCATCCTGGACGGCATCCCCATGGCAGAATCAGTTATGGTGGAGCTGACGAAGCGGGGGATGAGCCGCCAGGACGCCCACGAGGTGGTGCGGGTGGCGAGCATGGAGGCCATCCGGAAGAAGGAGGACCTTGCCATCATCCTTGCAGGGGACCCGCAGGTGAAGAGGTTCCTCACCCGCAAGGAACTGAAGAGCCTCCTCGAGCCCTCGAAGTACATCGGCACCGCCCCTGAGCAGGTGGATCAGGTCATTCTCCGTCTCTCCCCCCTATGCAGCTCCTAGGCTGGGTGGAGTCGGGTGGGAGGAGACTCACCGAGCAGGAGATAGAGGCCGCTCTGGGAGAGGATCCCCGAAGGGTTGCGGGTTTCGGGGGCGAGTTCTCCCTCTCGTGGAACGGATGCACGGCAACCGATCGCCTCGGCATCCTCGGCCTCCCGGAACCTCACGGGGTCATCACCTGCCGGGGAGAGGTTGTCGGGGAGGTCAACCCGGATCCACCGGTCCTCGGCCTCGAAGAAGCCATACGCACCGCGGTCAGGCTCAGGGCAGACGAAGGGGTCGTCGCCCTCTCGGGCGGCATAGATTCCGCCCTCATCGCCTCTCTCGCAGGGCTCCCGTGCGTGACCGTCGGGCTCGCGGGATCCCGCGACCTGAAGAAAGGTTCGGCGGCGGCGCGTGCCCTCGGCCTTCCCTGGGAGGGCGTTACCATCTCACCGGGTGACGTCGAGGCAGCCCTCCCGCGGGTGATATCCGCGATCCCGAGGGCCACCGCCCTGGACGCGGCCATCGCAACGGGCCTCTTCTTTGTGGCCCGGTGGGCGGGGGAGAAGGGCCACCGGCGTATCCTCGTCGGCCAGGGAGCCGACGAGCTCTTTGCCGGGTACGCCCGGTACCGCACAACCACCGACCTCACTCAAATGCTCGCCCGGGACTTCGCCTCCCTCCGGGACCAAGCTCTTCGCGACCAGGCGGTCGCACGCATCCACGGGACCTGTTTCTCCCTCCCCTACCTGGACCTGCGGGTGGTGCGCGCTGCCCGGTCCATGCCTACAGATAGCCTGGTATCGGCCGGTACCGGGAAGGTCCCGTTGAGGGAAGTGGCAGCGCGCATCCTCCCGCCGGATATTGCCTCTGCACCGAAGAAGGCGATGCAGTACGGGAGCGGGATCGCGGGGGCGATCCGCGGGCTCGCACGTAAAAACGGTTATAAAAGGTCGGTGCAAGGGTACATAATCCAGCTATCGGGGGGCAGAGATGGTCTCACCTGACGACGTGGAGAAGATAGCGAACCTTGCGGATATCAGCCTTTCCAGGGATCGGCTCGGCGAGTTCACCCGGGAGTTCAACGCCATCCTCGAATACTTCGAGATCCTGGACACCGTCCGTGAGGAGTTCAGGGAGAAGGGCGGCGAGTTCAATATTATGCGCGAGGACGAGATCACCCCTTCCCTCCCCCAGGGCGAGGTCCTTTCTCTCCCCCATGACTCCGAGGAGGGGTTCATCAGGGCACCGAGGGTGATGGAGTGAAGGCCCGGGCCCCTGCCACCGGGGATGACCCGTATAACGCCTTCATCACCCGTTGCGAGGGGAAGCCCGGCGGGAAGGGGAGGCTTGCGGGGATCCCTGTCGCCGTGAAGGACAATATCTCCACCTACGGGATCCCCACGAGCTGCGGTTCGAGGATCCTCGAGGGCTATACCCCCCCGTATCATGCCAATGTCGTAAACCTCATCCTCTGCGAGGGGGCGGGCATCGCCGGGAAGACGAACATGGACGAGTTCGGCATGGGCTCCTCCACCGAGAACAGCGCCTTTGGGCCCACGAAGAACCCTGTCGATCCTTCAAGGGTCCCCGGGGGATCGTCCGGTGGTTCTGCAGCCGCTGTTGCCGCGGGGATGGTCCCCATGGCCCTCGGTTCCGACACGGGGGGGTCCATCCGGTGCCCGGCCGCCTTCTGCGGGATCGTCGGGCTGAAACCCAGCTACGGCCGGGTCTCCCGGTACGGGCTCGTCGCCTATGCCAACTCCCTGGAGCAGATCGGCCCTCTCGCGAGGACGGTTCGCGAGGTCTCCCTCCTCATGGAGGTGATCAGCCGGTACGACCCCCGGGACAGCACCATGGGGGACCGGCCTTTTGCACCCAGGCTCACCGGTGAGGTGAAGGGCCTCCGGATCGGGGTCCCAGCCGAGTTTTTCGGGGCTGGTGTGGACCCTGCCGTGGCGGAAAAGGTACGGGTGGCCATCGGGATCCTGGAGGAGATGGGAGCGAGCGTTGTCCCCTGCTCGATGCCCTCGATGGCGTATGCTCTTGCCGCCTACTATGTCACCTGCACGAGCGAGGCCTCCTCAAACCTCGCCCGGTTCGATGGTGTCCGCTACGGTACTGCTGATGATATCCGGAAGCCCTGGCACGATGCCTTCCGGGAGGTCCGGGCAAAGGGGTTCGGCGAGGAGGTGCGCCGGAGGATCCTCCTCGGGACCTTCGCCCTCTCGGCAGGCTATTACGGGAAGTACTATGCAAAGGCCCAGGCTGCGAGGAGGAACGTCAGTGCGGACTTCGCCCGCATCTTCCGTGACGTGGACGTCATTGCAGGCCCCACCATGCCCACGGTCGCCTTCCGGATCGGCGAGAAGACCGATCCCCTCTCCATGTACCTCTCCGACATCCTGACGGTTCCCGCGAACCTTGCGGGCATACCTGCTGTGTCGGTCCCGTGCGGAAAGGTGAAGGACCTGCCGGTTGGGCTCCAGGTCATGGGGAAGCCACTCGAGGACGAGCGGGTTCTCGAAGTGGCGTATGCCTACGAGCAGGGGGTGCGATAATGACAGTCATCATCGGTCTCGAGATCCACTGCCAGCTCACGACGAAAACAAAGCTCTTCTGCGGCTGCTCCACCGACTACCGGAATGACCCCCCGAACACCCATACCTGCCCCATCTGCCTGGGGCTCCCCGGTTCCCTCCCTTCTCTGAACCGGAGGGCGGTCGAATACGCCCTCAGGGTGGCAATAGCCCTCAACTGCACCATCCTCGAGGAGGCCGAGTTCGCGCGGAAGAACTACTTCTACCCCGACCTCCCGAAGGGGTTCCAGATCACCATGTACGACCGTCCCCTCGCCGTGGACGGGCACCTGGAGATCGAGGCAGACGACGGGACCGAGAAGAGGATCCGCATCACCCGGGTCCACATGGAAGAGGATCCCGGCAGGCTGGTCCACGTCGGGAGCGGGGACCGTCCGCGATATTCTCTCGTCGACTATAACCGGAGCGGCATCCCGCTCATCGAGATCGTGACCGACCCGGACCTCCGGTCCCCCAAGGAGGCGAGGCGGTTCATCAACACCCTCCGAACAACCCTCGAGTACCTCGGGGTCTTCGATGGCGATCGGGAGGGGGGTCTCCGGGTGGATGCCAACATCTCCATGGAGGGGGGATCCCGGGTGGAGGTGAAGAACATCTCGTCCTATAAGGGCGTGGAGAAGGCCCTCACCTTCGAGATCACGAGGCAGAGAAACGTCATCCGGCGGGGCCTCACGGTCGGGCGAGAGACCCGCCACTTCCTGGAGGCACGGGGGGTCACGACCTCGGCGAGATCCAAGGAAGAGGAGCATGACTACCGCTACTTCCCTGAACCCGATCTCCGGCCCCTCCGGGTCAGGGAATGGGGCGACGCCATCGTGCTCCCCGAGCTCCCCGCTGCACGGCGGGTGCGCTTTGCCGAGGCATTCGGCGTCTCCCCGTCCCATGCCCGCACCCTGTGCGGGGACCTGAAGATCGCGGACTTCTTTGAGGAGGTGGCCGCCTGCGGGGATCCGATCCTTGCCGCCACCTGGGTCGCGGACACCCTCCTCGGGGAGGTCTACTACCGGGACATGGAGATCGCACGGGTTCCTGCCGGTCACTTCGTGGAGCTCCTCCAGCTCCTCGGGAAGAAGGAGATCACGGATAAGGGCGGGGTGGAGGTGCTCAGGGCCATTCTCGATCAGAGCGCCAGGGGGGAGGTCCCTGAGACCCCTGCGGCGATCGTTGCCCGCCTGAACCTGGGGAAGGCTGCAGGGGTGGCTTTCGGGCCAATCATCCGCGAGGTGGTCGAGTCCTGCCCTGCCGCTGTAAAGGACTTCAGGAACGGGAAACCCGAGGCCCTCAACTACCTGGTGGGCCAGGCCATGAAGCGTACCCGGGGCAGGGCCGACCCGAAGGAGCTCGCCCGGATGATCCGGGAGGCCATCGGGGAACCGGGGGTGACGGGGTGAACCTCATCGTCGCCGAGAAGAACATCTCGGCAGAGAGGATCGCGCATATCCTCGCAGGAAAGGGAAAGGTAACAACGAGGAAAGAGACCGGGATCTCCACCTACTCCTTTAACGATACTGTTGTCGTGGGCCTGAAGGGGCACGTGGTGGAGGTGGACTTCGTCCCGGGCTACGACGACTGGCGGAGCGTGGAGAACACCCCGCGGTCCCTCATCGACGCAGGCACCCGGAAAGTCCCCACCGAGAGGAAGATCATCGCCACCCTCAAGCGGCTGGCAAAGAAGGCCGGGGAGGTCATCATCGCCACCGATTTCGATACCGAGGGGGAGCTCATCGGCAAGGAGGCCGTGGACCTGATCAAAGAGGTGAACTCAAGGGTGCCGGTGAAGAGGGCCAGGTTCTCTGCAATCACCCCCCAGGAGATCCACGGGGCATTCTCCGACTTAAAGGACCTCGACCTCGCACTCGCCTCGGCCGGAGAGGCCCGCCAGGTGATCGACCTCGTCTGGGGCGCCTCCCTCACGCGGTTCATCTCCATCGCCGCACGCCGCGGAGGCAAGAACATCCTCTCGGTGGGGAGGGTCCAGTCCCCGACCCTCGCCATGATCGTGGACAGGGAGAAGGAGATCGAGGCATTCGCCCCCGAGAAGTACTGGACCCTGCAGGTCACTTCCGAGAAGGCCGGCGAGGCGTTCACCGCCCGGTACGCAACGGCACGGTTCACTGACGAGGAAGCGGCAAAGGCCGCCCGGGACAGGACCCGCCCGCCCCTCGTGGTCCTCGAGGCAAAGGAGGGGGAGAAGGTGGACAGGCCCCCTGCCCCCTTCGACACCACAGGGTTCATCGTGGCCGCCGGGAGGCTCGGGTTCTCGGCGTCGAACGTGATGCGTATCGCCGAGGATCTCTACATGAACGGTTACATCTCCTACCCGAGGACCGACAACACCGTGTACCCGAGGAGCCTCTCCCTTGAATCCATCCTCGCGGTCCTCCAGGGATCCCCGTTCGGAAGAGAAGTAACATGGGTGAGGGAGAACCGCCGGAAGGAGCCGACCCGGGGGAAGAAGGTCTCCACCGACCACCCCCCGATCCACCCCACCGGGTCCGCGACCCGGGAGCTGCTCGGCGAGGAGCGGTGGCGGGTCTACGAGCTCGTCGTCCGGCGGTTCCTCGCGACCCTCTCGCCGGACGCTGTCTGGAAGACGGTCCGGTGCGCCCTCGAGGCCGGCGGTGAGCCCTACGTGGCGAACGGGGCGCGGCTCGTTACCCCCGGCTGGCGGAAGGTCTACACATACCAGGAGGCCGAGGACAACATCCTGCCTCCGCTTACGGCGGGAGACCGCCTGCCCGTGAACGAGGTGCTCCTCGAGGAGAAGGAGACGCAGCCCCCGTCCCGCTACACCCAGTCGAGGCTCATCCAGCGGATGGAGGAGCTCGGCCTCGGGACGAAGAGCACCCGGCACGAGGTGATCGCAAAGCTCCTAGGCCGGCGCTATGTGGAGGGGAACCCGCTCCGCCCCACCCCCGTGGGGAGGGCGGTCATCGAGTCCCTCGAGGACCATGCCGATGCCATCACCAAGCCCGAGATGACCCGTACGCTCGAGGCCGATATGCAGGAGATCAAAATCCGCAACCGGACCCGGGACTACGTGATCGGCGAGTCACGGGAGATGCTCCACCGGGTCTTCGACGCGCTGGAGGTCCACGGGGAGGAGATCGGGAGGGAGATCATGGAACGGGCCGACGAGGAGAGGGTCATCGGGCCCTGCCCGGCCTGCGGCGGCGACCTCCGGATACGCACGGGCGGCCAGAGCCAGTTCGTCGGGTGCAGCCGCTATCCCGAGTGCACCTTCAACATCAACCTCCCTTCAGCACAGTGGGGGAAGGCAATAAAAACCGAGACATGCTGCCCGGACCATAACCTGAGGCACATCCGCCTCATCAGGAAGGGAGCCCGGCCATGGGACATCGGCTGCCCCTTCTGCTCCCACATCAAGGCGAACGAGGAGTCCATGGGCCTCATCCCGTCGATGACCCCGGAGATCATGAAGCGTCTCCGGGACCACCATATCTACACCGTCTCCGAGGTCGCCGAACGAACGCCGGAGAGCCTTGTCGGTATCCTGGGGGTTCCCGTTGAGGATGCGCGGCGTCTCCTTGCGGGTGCAGGGGATGCCCTCGCCCTCCTCCGCAGGAGATCCGAGCTCCGCAGGTTCCTCAGGGCCCACCTCCCGCCCAGAAAGGGCCGGAGCCGGGCAGAGCTGATGAAGCGGCTGGCAGAGCTGGGGGTTGAGGATCTCCCCTCCCTCTCCCGGGCCGATGCTGCGACCCTGGAGAAGGCCAACATCGGGCCAAAGGAATCGGTAGCACTCCTCACCGAGGCCCGGTCCACCATGGACACCCGGATGCTCCGCGATGCCGGGATCCCTGCCGCGAGCCTGAAGCGGTACCAGGAGGCCGGGTTTGCACGGCCCGAGGACTTCTGTTTCATCCACCCCGTCTTCCTTGCCGACAGGACGGGTCTCTCCCTGGAGACCGTGTACCGGCACGCGACCCGGGTCTGTGCTGCAATGGGCGCGCGGGTGCCGGAGAAGATCCAGAAGGCCCGCGTCGAGAAGGGGAGGCAGGAGCTCATGGCCCTGCCGGGCCTCGGGGAGGCGACCCTCGAGAAGTTCCACCGCGCCGGCATACTTGATCGGGACGGTCTCTCCACGGCCGATCCGGATGAGCTCGCAAAGAAGACCGGTATCCCTGCCGGGGAAATTCGCAGGTTCGCAGGTCATTTCGCAAAGAAAGGAAAGAGATAACCCTCCCCAGGAGAACCTACTGAGAAGCCATGCAGCCTCCCTGGAGATCCTGGGTTCATGTGACCAAGCTCGACCCCGACCGGCCCTTCACCCCCGAGCTCGTGGAAGGGGTCGTGACGAGCGGCACCGATGCTCTCATGCTTTCTGGCACTCTGAACGTGACCCAGGAGAACCTGGGAAAGCTCCTGTCGAAGGTGAAGGACCACGACCTCCCCCTCGTCGTCGAGCCGGCAGGCCCCGAGGCCGTCCGGTTCGAGGGGATCGACCTCCTCTTCGTCCCCTCGGTGCTGAACAGCCGGGATACGCAATGGATCGTGGGGAAGCACCATGACTGGGTGATGAAGCAGCAGGTGCAGTGGGAGAAGGTCGTCCCCGAGGCCTACATCGTCCTCAACCCGGAATCCGCGGTAGGGAAGATCACCCGGGCGGCCTGCAGGATAGGACCCCGCGAGGTGGCAGCCTATGCCATCTGCGCCGAGCGGTACTTCCACTTCCCTATCATCTACATCGAGTACAGCGGAATATATGGGGATCCGGCTGTGGTTAAAGCGTGCTCGGAAGCTCTCCAGGATGCCATCCTTTTCTATGGCGGTGGGATCGATTCAGGGAAAAGGGCTGCCGAGATGGCACGGTATGCCGATACCATCGTCGTGGGGAATGCGGTGTATGAGCGCGGGATCGGCGTGCTGAAGGAGACCGTGGACGCCGTGCAGTAACCCGCCGGCGGCATCCGGATGCCCGAGATCGCAATCGTCCTGGTCGAGCCCCTTCATGAAGGGAACGTGGGCTTCGCTGCACGGGTGATGAAGAACTTCGGCTTCTCCGACCTCGTCCTCGTGGATCCCTGCTCCCTGGGGGACCTGGCCCGGGCATGCGCCATGCATGCCTCCGATGTGTTGGAGAACGCACGCAGCCTTACGATGGGGGAGGTCTACTCCGAATATCAGCTCATCGTAGCTGCCACCGGCGCGACCTCCAAGTCTGTCTGCCGGTCCATGCGGATGCCCTACTACACCCCGAAGGAGGTCCGGGACCAGATCCGGAATGTCAACGGAAAGGTTGCCATCCTCTTCGGCCGGGAGAACCGGGGTCTCTCCAACGACGAGGTCAGGAGGTGTGACCTCATCTGCACCATCCCCGCCTCGCCAGCCTATCCCATCCTGAACATCTCCCATGCCGTGGGGATTGTCTGTTACGAGCTCGCGGATCTTCCCCCTGGCACCTATCGCCTTGCGGAAAGGGAGGAGATGGAACGCCTCTACGAGCACCTGGACAGGTTCCTGGACCGGATCGACCACCCCGCCTTCAAGCGGAAGAATACCCTCCTCATGGCCAGGAGGATCCTGGGCAGGACGCGCCTCACCACCCGGGAGGTCTCCACCATCCACGGGATCCTGCGAAGGGCGGAGTGGCATATGAAGGAGGAGGAGAAGAAGGATACCTGAAACGGGGGATTCGTCCCGCGGCAGGGAGCAGGTGAGTGTCCCCCCTGGGCGCTTCACAAAAGGAATAATTCGAATGGAATAAGCGATTCGCCTCGATAACGATCTGCAATTTCTATTCTCAAAAGATATCGATCCTTCGTGGACGCTCCTGGGGGATAGGCCCTTTCAAGGGTAGAACTTCCCGGCACGAATAACCGCCTATCACTTGACCCCGTACACGGCGGGGGATGCCCGCGGCGGGGGCGGCAGTCCCCCAAGAGCCCAATAATAGTACGATCTATGAAAAAGTGTGAGGACGTGATTCGTTTGGGAATTCCAATTTGCTGCACTCGCCACGTGGGGAGTCTTAAGAAGTATCCAGTGCACAAGTATGTGGAATGCCGTGCTTATCCCATTTCAGATCGTATAAACCGGAGGTTGATCAAGGGTGATCCTCGTCGACTGGCAGATCCGCGAATCCATCGCAACAGGCCATATCGGCGTCAGGCCCTTTGACCCGAGGTTCATCCAGCCCAACTCCCTGGACATCCGCCTCGGCGATCACTTTGTCTGGTACGAAGAGGGTGAGGAGGTCATCGACCCGTATGACCGGAAGAGCATCACCTCCAGAGTGGGGGAGATCCGTACCGATTCCTTCGTCATCGAGCCGGGCCGCTTCATCCTCGCCGAGACCCTGGAGGAGATCACCCTCCCGGACGACATCGTCGCCTCAATCGAGGGAAAGTCCTCCATTGCCCGCCTCGGGGTCGAGCTCCACCAGACGGGGGGCTGGATCGACGCGGGCTTCTCGGGGACCATCACCCTCGAGATGTGCAACGTGAACCAGCGGCCGGTCCGCGTGTACGCGGCGATGCCCATCGGGCAGCTCGTCTTTTACACGACTGAGCATGCCGAGGAGCCCTACAATATCAAGAAGGGTGCCAAGTACCTCCACCAGCACCAGGCGACCCTCTCCCGGTACCACGAGAACCCGAAGGAGTGACAGGCTTCCGCCGTCACTCTCCAGGTTCCGCTGGAACCCGAAGCAGTGATATATAAGCCGGCAGCGCGAACACTGGTAGCATTCCAGTGAAAAAGGGAGTCAGAAGATGCGCCTTCTCCTCATCCACTCCGATCACATCGATTACGAGGCAAAGAAACCTACCTCCATGGCCGAGGATGCAGAAAACCTGAAGGATTCCATGGACGAGGCCCTCGTCGCCTTCTGCGCCGTCGAAGCCGCTGACGAGGATGACATGGAGGACGTGGTGGAACGGGCGGTTGCGGATATCGCAAAGACCGCGTCGCAGCTTGATGTTACGAGGGTCATGGTCTACCCCTACGCCCATTTGGCGAGCGATCTTGCAGCACCGGCCGCGGCGGTCGAGGCCCTGGAGGCCGTCCGCCTCGGCCTGAACGACCTGGGCCTCGAGGTGAAGAGGGCCCCCTTCGGGTGGTACAAGGCCTTCACCCTCACCTGCAAGGGCCACCCCCTCTCCGAGCTCTCCCGTTCCATCGTCCCTGGCGGCGAGCGGGAGACGGCGGTGGAGAAAAAGGAGGTGCAGCACGAGTGGTTCGTCCTCACTCCCGACGGAAAGCGGAAGGATGCCCGGGAGTTCATGGATGAATCCCCCTTCGGCTGCCTGGTGAAGAAGGAACTCGGCGTCCCCGTGGCAGCGGCCGGCGAACCCCCCCACGTGGAATTGATGCGCTCCAAGGAGCTCGTCGATTACGAGCCCGCGAGCGATGTCGGGCACCTCAGGTGGATGCCGAAAGGGAAGCTCCTCAGGGACCTCATCGCTGATTATGTCCTCTCCCAGATCCTCCCCTATGGCGCCATGCCCGTCGAGACACCGGTGATGTACGATCTGGGCAACCAAGCCAT
>Ga0315279_10006762_pt1 | contig 14390 bp, 11 predicted proteins | sample YL17G06_20_MG_FD_203694 | JGI IMG/M metagenome (GOLD analysis project Ga0315279, IMG submission 203694) | Sediment microbial communities from Yellowstone Lake, YNP, Wyoming, USA - YL17G06_20 | ecosystem: Environmental > Aquatic > Freshwater > Lake > Sediment | place: USA: Wyoming | collected... | reverse complement strand
GAGGGCTGGAGGCCTTATAAAAAAGTGATCAGCGCGCCCAACGAGAAGCAGGCACGGGAGCGCACGTTTGCGGTGATCGGCAGCAAGCACAACCTCAAGCGGATGTATATCAAAATCGATGACATAAAAGTGGCCAAAAAAGAGTAAGCAGGCGCACAATTTTTTTTTTTTAAAAACGGAAGCACAAGGAAGGCAGGGGATCGGTACCCCTGCCTGCTACTTTTTATGGTCTCCAGACTCGTTTCGATGAAACTCGTCTTCCACCATGATGATCACCTATGCGAGTGCCGGAACCCCGTCTGCCCACGTTTCGATCCGGGTCCGGATCGAGTTGTCGGTGTAGGACGAGATCGTCACCTGCTGGCGGGAGAGGTTCACGAAGTACAGCTCCCCGTTGGGGTCGTGGCACTTCAGGGTTACTGAGTACGTGTCTCCCTCTTCATCGTGGACCGGCGTGCCGCCGTGCGCCGCGTTGTTTGCAGCGTTTGAGAGCATCGCGGCGATCCCGGCATTGAAGCCGGTGATCGTGTTGTAGCCCTCTGAGCCGTTGCCGATGCGCTTTGCACCGGCGTCCTGGTACACGAACCTTGCCGTGTAGGCTTCCTTGGTCTTTTCTACGGGCGGGTGGTTGACGCCCGAGTTCATATACGATACACACCCGAACGGATTGTTCAGGATGACGGACTGGACGATCGCATCGAGCGACGCCACGCCCGGGAGCGGGTTTGCGAGCCTGCGAACCGCGCTCCTGATGGTTGTGTTTTCTGTAAAGTCTGCCATGTTGTTTCACCTCCTTTTTGTTTCTTTTTGTTTGTGTGAAGAGGTTCGTAAGAACCTCGAACACGAGAAGAATTCGTCAGAATTCTTCGCTGTCGAAGGTCGGTTTATGCCTCCCTTCGAAGTTCGGCTTTCAGCCTCACTTCTCATCGTCGAGGTTTTCGAAACCTCTCCGATTCTCCTCATCGAGGTTTTGATAAACCTCTTCTGATGTCGCGGGGCGCCCGTTGACATATCAGTATAGGTTTTCAAAGGGTATGGGTCTGGCTGAATAAATTTGAAAACCACAAAACGGAAGGATATTCAAGCCTTTCAAAGCAATCAGACAGTAATATTGGCGTATTCAATTTAGGCAAAATGGGATGAATAGAACAGGGGATCTCTGATCGTATCGGATGGAAACAGGGAGGGGAAGAGAACAGGATCTCAGTACCCGAACCTTCGCTCGTACTCCTTGTGAGGCAGCCATTCGATGATGAGCGCGATCACGTTCGTCCCGTCACCCGCCACCGTGTACATCAGCCTCCAGTTCCGTTTGAGGTTGTATTTCCAGAGGTTGTCAATCCCGTATTTCGCGATGTACGTTTTAGGGATCAGCCGCTTGGGCACCTGGATCCCGCAGAAGGCATCGACTGCTAATCGGTCGAATGCCTCGCCAAGCAGCCCGTGAATCTCCTGATCCTCGGCCCTGCCCAAAGTGAGCGCAAGAAAAGCCTGTTTTGCGTCGTCGTCGATAAAATAAACGGAGGCCTTCATCGGATCTTCAGGTCAGCATTGGCGAGATACCGCTGTACCAGTTCCGGGTTGTGGATCCAGCAGATCCTGCCGTCAGCATCGGCAGCGATCTTTCCGGAATCCAGAAGGTAGCTGATGATCACCGCGTACGTCTGGTACATCATCTTCCTTGGCAGGTTTTCCCAGAGCGCCCGCTTCTTGAATTCGCCGGAATGTTCCCTGATGAACGATTCCACCATCAGCACGGTATCAAGCTGGGGGGAATGTACTGCCGCTGTCCGTGAAGTCATCGCATGAGATTTGTTATATAAGTATATATAACATAATTGCGGGATCAGGATCAATTATAACGAAAAACCAGCTGCTGTAGAAACCCAGCGTGGCCGCTCGTCAACCTGTACCGCTTCCCCGCATTCGGGACATTCCCGTCAGATGCCACAACGATTGCTCTTGCACAGGCGACGGCTGGCGGCGTGGGCTTAATGCTTCGGGCTGCAGCGGTGAGCCTCTCCCTGAGGGCTGCCGCAGTCTGTTTCGCCCACGTCTTCAGTCGTTCTATGAGCTCGCGGATCATTGTATTGCCTTTCGGTTATCCCGGTTTGGTTATATATTGTGGTTGATGCGAAAATTTTGGGAGTAATTCTGTTCCTGACATAGGAATCGGAGCACGTATTGCACCCGGATTAGGGCCGGATTGCGAGGGATTGTGATCGGCAAACTCGAACGCGGCAATTTTTTCCGGAATTCCGGTTTTACGGGGAGATTTTGGCGAAGGTGGTGGGAGGGTGCGGCAAAATCGAGAGATCATTAATATATTTCAACATCTTTAACGGTTTTGAGTGTGACACACTAGTAATGGTAGTTCCGGAAACAATAACAAAATTAATCGAACGTTTTGATTTTCACCGCCAAAGCCACATCAGTTCCAGAGATGTTTATAACGAAACGAAATTACGGCAGGATTATCTCGATCATGTTTTTATTGCGCTTGGATGGGATGTTTACAATACACAGGGATGGTCGGAACAAGCCCGGGAAGTGAGTCTGGAACAGCCAATCAAAATTCTAGGAACAACCGATTTTATCGATTACAGTTTTAAGATTGGAAAGGATCTGAAGTTCATAGCAGAGGCAAAAGCCCCGAGAGTCAGAATCAAGGATAATACAAATGCGGCATACCAGGTCAGGAGGTACGCGTGGAATGCCACACTGTCCCTTTGTCTCCTTACGAACTTTGATGAATTTGCTGTCTATGACTGTACCAAGAAACCATCCAGTTCTGACGCTGCTGCTGTAGCACGAATTGAGTATTTTACGTACAAAGAATTGCCCGCGAAGTGGGACTGGATCGTTTCGGTTTTTTCCAAGGATGCTGTCTTCCGGGGATCGTTTGACAGGTTTGCCGAATCAACGAAAGGAAAGAAGGGGACCGCGAGTGTTGACGATGATATCCTTACCGAGATCGAGAACTGGCGGGATGCTCTTGCCAAAAATATCGCTCTCAGAAATATTTCATTGACTGTTGAGGAGCTGAACTATTCTGTCCAGACAATCATTGACAGGATCATTTTCCTCCGGATCTGCGAGGATCGGGGGCTTGAACAGAATGAAACCTTAAAAGCCCTTCTTGATTTGGAAGATGTCTATACCCACCTGTGTGAACTTTTCAGGAGGGCGGATATGAAATACAACTCCGGCATCTTCTATTTCCAGAAAGAGCCGGATCGGGAAGAGCCCGATACCCTCACCCTTTCGTTAAAGGTTGATGACAAAGTCATCAAAGGGATTGTCAGACGCCTGTATTTTCCTGAAAGCCAGTATGAGTTTTCCGTAATCCCCCCTGCCATTCTCGGGCATGTGTATGAACAATTCCTCGGGAAGATCATCCGGCTCACCGAAGGGCATCAGGCTAGGGTGGAATACAAACCGGAAGTGAAGAAGGCGGGCGGTGTGTTCTATACCCCGCAGTACATTGTGGAATACATCGTACGGCACACTGTAGAGGAACTGGTGAAAGGTAAAACCCCAAGGGAAGTGTCGCAGATCCGCATTCTCGATCCCGCGTGCGGCTCCGGTTCGTTCCTGCTCGGGGCATACCAGTCCCTGCTGGACTGGCACCTTGAATGGTACATCCAGAACCTCGCGTCGTTGCTGAACCTGAAGGTTCCGGTCACGGATGCGAAGGTTCAGGCGCTCCTGCCAGAACCGATACCGAAAAAGAAAAAATCAGCAATACCTGTCGAACTCCCTATTTATCCAACAGGATACAGCAACGGGATCAAAAAACTGGATCGGACGCGAAGCGACTGGGCGCTTTCAACGACCGAAAAGAAGCGTATCCTCCTCAACAACATATTCGGCGTCGACATCGACCATCAGGCCGTCGAGGTCACCAAACTTTCTCTCCTTCTCAAAGTTCTGGAAGGCGAGAACGAGGAAAACATCGACAAGCAGCTGAAGCTCTGCGATGAACGGGCGCTTCCCTCCCTGCACCAGAACATCAAGTGCGGGAACTCGCTGATCGGGACGGACATTCTGACAATGGAGATGCCGATGGAGGAAGTGAAGCGGATTAACCCGTTCGACTGGGAGCGGGAGTTTGCGGACATAATGAAGGCGGGCGGGTTCGACGCGGTGATCGGGAACCCGCCATATATTAATATACATACAATGACGGAATGGGCACCGAAGGAGGTTGATTTCTACAAGTCAAAATTCAACTCTGCAAGTAAAGGTAATTATGATATTTATGTAGTATTCGTAGAGAGAGGCCTTTCTTTATTGAACAAGAATGGAGTGTTAGGTTATATTTTACCAAATAAATTTTTCAATGCTCAATATGGTAAATCACTCCGCTCAATAATTGGTACGGGGAAATACCTGAAGGAAATCATTCACTTTGGTCATCAACAGGTTTTCGAGAATGTAACGACCTATACATGTCTCCTTTTTCTCGGGAAACTAGGACAACAAAATTTTCGTTTCGTAAAAGTTGACAATCTGATGGAATGGCGGTCTTCCAATATCGCAAATGAAGGCTCGATAAGTGTAGGGGACGTAAGCGATAGTGAATGGAACTTTGTAGTGGGAAACGATACAGGATTATTCAACAAACTAGTTTCGATGAAATTAAAATTGAATGATATATCAGATAGTATTTATCAAGGAGTTGTTACCGGAGCCGACCCTGTTTTTATTCTCATGAATCAAGAAGATGGGACTTATTATTCGGAAGCAACTGGAACGAAATTGACGTTGGAACCTGAATTGCTCCATCCAATATGTAAGGGTGCGTTAAACATTCGTCGTTATTTCATCGATAAAATCACAAGATCGATTCTCTTCCCATATAAGATCGAAGATAATAAAGCAATTTTGTTATCGCCAAAAGAAATGACCGAAAATTATCCGAAGATATGGGAGTACTTAAAAACGAACAGATATTTGTTGGAAGCAAGGGAAAGTGGGAAATGGAAACATGATAAATGGTATGGTATTCGGCGCCCTCAAAATGTCATCAAGATGAATCAGAAAAATATATTGACACCCAGTATTGCTGATGGAGCTTGCTTTACTTATAATAACAATGAATTTTTGTATTTCATGGGCAGTGGAGGCGGTGGGGGCGGGGGGTACGGGATTATCTTAAAAACAGAAGAGAAAATGTCATACCATTATTTGCTAGGGATTTTGAACTCACACTTGTCGACATTTTATTTAAGAAAAGTGAGTTCGACCTTCCGAGGAGGCTACATCGCACTCAACCGCCAATATATAGAGCAACTCCCCATCCGCACCATCAACTTCGCCGATCCGGTTGACAAAGCCCGCCACGATCGCATGGTTGCGCTCGTCACGCAGTTGCTCGACCTCAATAAAAAGTTGCAGGATGCCAAAATCGATCACGAGAAGACGCTGCTCCAGCGGCAGATCGAGGCGACGGATGCGGCGATTGATAAACTGGTGTACGAGCTCTACGGGCTTACGGAGGAGGAGATCAAGATGGTTGAATCGGGGAGCAGGAAATGAATAATAGAGGGAATGCTGGCTACTCCTGTGCGAGAAAAAAATGAGCTCTGAGTAAGGTTCTAATGTACGAGATTATTTCCTTTGTTTTAGGCGTCCTCGGCATTTCATCATTGGTAGTGTATTTAATTCATTGGAAATTTTATTCCCCACATCTCCTGTTCCGTGTAGCAGGTGAACAACAGGGCGAACCAATCAAAGTTAACCCCATTGGACAAGTACCATTTGCAACGTTTACGAAATCATCAAAGAAAATCCGAGTTCTTGGACTTTGGATCTATTTCAATCCAGATGATGTGGATTTGTTTAAGACCCGCGGCGCCAAGAAGGAGATGACCGTCGACAGGCAATTCCCTATGTCCATTTCATTTGGAGAAGAAAAAGACGTGGTGAAAGGCACCCTTCAAGCCAATTATTTCAAGTATCAGGCAAAGGGCAATAAATTCATAGTGAAATTCGATGGTCTTTCAGAAATTAATTCTACCGAATTGCCGTTTCTTCTTGATATGTTCTCGCCTCGTAAAGTCCGATCAACGAGGACGGTCACTTTTGAAGTGGATAAAAACTTTGTTATGGATCTCAAAACTCACGGATTACTCCTCTTGCCAGGTGAGGCCATGCAAACAGTCGGAGTACAATCTCAGGAAGGGGTTTGGGCCGTGGGTGATAAAGAGGGAACGGTGATTGAAGTTATGGAATTAGTGGAGGACGACAAAGACATTTTTGATCAATGAAATCTTCAGGAACCGATTTGATTCTTAAAAAAGAAATGAGGGACAGGAGTTCAGCGCATCAGAGCGAATTAACGCTGATGCCCGGAAAGTTCTGTGCCTGTTCCTGATCTCCTTGACTCCGAACGCGGCACGGGCGGCATTCATCCCCGGTCAGATCCCTTTTCACAAATTGATGACCTATGGCTTCAGTGACAGATCGAAGTGACTGATGCTTCTATGGATAAACTGGTGTACGAGCTCTACGGGCTGACTGAGGAGGAGATCAGGATCGTTGAGGGGAAATAATCGGACTAAACATCATATTCACACCATACACCAATTGTTTATATTTATTATAATCAGGTTATTTTTTCATGCCATACATTGAACAAATATTCTCTAGGATAAGGGATGCATATGGGGATAAAGCAACAGAATTCACTCCGTTGATTAATTTGGTTAAACAATTTAAGGGAGCGAAGTCATTTTTCAAAGACGCTTTGGGATCTGATGATATACGGGATTTTATTGCAACACTTATCTTTGCATCATATTTTCATCACGCTGAATGTATCGTTGAATTTGTTCCTCGTTCAAAGGAAAAGACCCCGGATTTATTCATATCCAATTCCGCATTTCGTGGATTTGTGGAGGTCAAACATATTCATAAAAAACATGATGGGCCAAAAACGGTACTCCCAAACGAATTAAACAAAAAAATTATCCTGGAGAAATATGGCAACCCCCTTCGCGATGCAAATTATTGTCGGGATGATATCATAGAAGGGTTCAAGCAATTACGGGATTTTTCTGGACTGCAGAAAACAGATTGGATGATTGTTGCGATCTGGAATTCGGATGAAGATCTAGAGGAAATTGACATGAAATCTAGCTTAAATCAATTGATTAAAGAAAAAAATGAATTTGAAAATATGCCTAATCCAAAATGTATAGTATACGGCAGTGATTGGTATTCTCTCAGAAAGCAGACTCAATTCCATGTTTTTAATTTCTAGATCGATATCGTTTCTTAATTTTATTGAGATAATAAATAGACAATTGGATGTTGGCATCAAACAAAAGGTTGAAGGATGCCAAACCAGAGCATGAGAAGACGTGGCCTTTCAGGCAGGTTGAGGCAACGGATGCTTCCATAGATAAGCTGGTGTATGAGTTGTACGGGCTGACGGAGGAGGAGATTAGGATAGTGGAAGGGAACTGTAATACATAATTATCCTCTTGAAAACACCAAACCAACAAAAATCAATCCTATTCCGAAAAGAAAGAGAATTATTTTTCCACCAAGATCAATTGAATTTCCTCCAAATATTGACATGATAAGACTCGCGACTCCGCACAGGACCGCCATTGCTGAGCCACTTAAGATGGGATTATTGCCCATATTTTTATGATCAATCTCTGTTCCGATAAGTATTCTTCCCACATTTTACATTATTCCAGATTATTTGATTTCATATAATGGAGTATCCGTTCCCGGTCTTCATTTTCCTTTTTTCCTTTGAAATAAATCTCAATAAACGTGATTTTGTCAACAGCAGGATGATACGCATAAATTAACCTGATGCCGCTTTTAACGCCTCGCCCTTTCAGGGACTGGCAACGAAATTTTCGAACTTTGTACACTGGATCTGTCACTTCACATCCGAGATTTGAGATTCGCACGATACCAGGCAAACCATCTGGAATTCGGGGGGTCAGTGCAGCGGTAAAATTCTCCAAATCAACTTCAAGAGTTGGATAATCTTTTTGTAATTTTTTTAAGTCATGATCGAATTCATCTAATCGAAAAAAATCAGTCATCCGAATATTCTCTCACCGACATCTGAGGATCACGGTAAAAAACAAGTTCGTAATTAATGAGCTGACTATCTTTTGTTGCGATATAGGGCAGATCAGCGTGAGAAAGAGCACTGATCTGCGAGGCATTCATATGGGCATATTTGTTTATGGTCTTCTCGATGTGCTGCAATTCTGTCGCACTCAGGAGGCTTACATCCGGCTCTTTGCATGAAATGAATCTTTTCTGGTCATATTGCCCGTATTTTGAATTCAGAGCTTGCACTTTTTCTTCCTGTGTGAGTTCATCGATTGCATTATCAAAGTCACTTGGAGCCGGTCCATGTGGCAATTTGAAATACGTCTCTCCGGTCAGTAGTTCCTCAAAGAGTTCGTAGTAATCGAAATCTGAGAAATAGAGAATTTTCCAGAGTACAGTCTTTCCAACATTCGGTGCACAACCACAGTTGTGGATAATGAAGTGAAGAACCTGTTTAAACTTCTGAAAATCAAATGGATCTTTATTAAAACCTTCAGTCATTGCACGTACCAACAACAATAACTTTAATTTACGTATTGCATTCGTGAAATTATATAGCCTTTCTTCTACTTTCTCCAGCAATTTTGTTTTTATTTGTCATAAGGAAGTTGATTACGGCAGTTAACCACCCCCCCTCCTTCATAAAATCGCTCTGGTACCAGTACCCAAGAGGGGGGGCCCACTACCCCGACCCCCCCCACCCCCCTGGGGGTACCCCCCTCACTGCACCTTCCAGCCCACCATTTTCCGTGCAACTCACGTCTGAAACCCGCACCTCCCCCCAAGTGTCAGACAGGGGGGTACCCTCCCTCACCCCCCTCAGTGCCTACCCCCCTCCCTCCTTCCGGATTTTTGAGAGGTACCCCCCACCTACCCCCCACACCCATGGGGGGAGGGGGTACCCACCCCCCCTGTCAGGCACGGGCAGAGCCTGCGCTTCGAATGGAGCCTCCGACGGGGAGACGGTTTTGCGATTGTCCGGGAAAAAGGGGGAGGGGGGGATACCCACCCCTACCCCCACCCAAGGGGCAGCTACCCCCTCCCCCCGTGTGGCCTACCCCCTCTCCCCCTTTCAGATTTTTTGGAGGCACCCCCATGACAGGTTTATATTCCGGCAACCTGCACGCTGGTACAGTGAACACTCCCCCATTGCCGTCCGGAGCGCATCACGTGTGAGGCAGTCGGTGCATGGCGTTCGAACCGGTCCGGTCCATGATCAGGAAGCAGGTCAGGCCTGCGGTTGTGATCTTCTTCTTACTCACGGTCCTTGTAGGCATGCTCTATCCCCTCGTTATCACCGGGATCGCACAGCTGGTCTTCCCCGTCCAGGCAAACGGGAACTTTATTTCGCATGATGGCAGGGTCGTCGGGTCAGCCCTGATCGGGCAGCCGTTTTCTTCGCCACACTATTTCTGGGGCCGCCCGTCCGCCACGTCCCCGGTGCCCTATCATGCCGGTGCTTCCTCTGGGTCGAACCTCGGCCCCACAAATCCCGCGCTCACGGATGCAGTGAAAGCCCGGGTTGATGCCCTCCGCGCCGTTGATCCGGCAAATACCCAGCCGATCCCGGTTGATCTGGTCACCGCATCGGGCAGCGGGCTCGACCCTGATATCTCTGTTGCCGCCGCGTACTACCAGGTGCCCCGGGTCGCCCGTGAACGGGGCATGAGCGAACAGGACGTACGGGCGCTCGTCACCCGGCAGACCGAACCCCGGCAGTTCTGGATCTTCGGAGAGCCCCGTGTGAATGTCCTGAAACTCAACCTTGCGCTTGACGACCTGAGCGCCTCGCACATACTCCCGGAACCACGGCAGCAGGCCGATCCCCTCTCGTCACCGGCATCCGGCATGCGGATTGCGGACTGGGCGGTGCTGGTGCTCTTTTTTTGCATCTTTGTCGTGACCGTCGTCCCGCTGGGCAGGTTCATGATGCGTGTGTTGAAAGGGGAAAAAAACCTCCTCTCACCGCTGATTGATCCCGTTGAACGCCGGATTCTTGCGATTTCAGGGGTAACGGCAGGCGATGAGATGGATTGGAGGATGTTTGCGGTCGCCATGATGGTCTTTTCCGCACTCTGCATCGCGTTTGTCTTCCTGCTCCAGGAAGTCCAGCACCTCCTCCCGCTCAACCCTGCCGGCGTGGGCCCCGTCCCCTGGGATCTCGCGCTCAACACCGCGGTCAGTTTTGCCACCAACACCAACTGGCAGGCGTACGTCCCCGAGACCACGGTCAGTTACCTGACGCAGATGGCGGGGCTTGCCGTGCAGAACTTTGTCTCTGCGGCAGTGGGCATGGCGGTCCTCGCCGGCCTCATCTACGGCCTCTCGCGGAAGTCCGCATCCACGATCGGCAATTTCTGGGTGCTGCTCATCAGAAGCGTCATGATCCTGCTCCCTCTCAGCACCATCATCGCGCTCATCCTCGTCTCGCAGGGAACGGTGCAGACACTCTCCGGCCCCGTTACCGTGCCCCTCCTCGATCCGGTGAAGGATGCCAGCGGTGCGCTTGTCACCACCCAGACCATCCCGCTCGGGCCCGCTGCATCCCAGGTCGCGATCAAGCAGCTCGGCACCAACGGCGGCGGGTTCTTTGCCGCCAACTCGGCCCACCCGTTCGAGAACCCCTCGCCGTTCTCCAACTTCATCGAGGTCGTCGCGATCCTTCTCATCCCATCGGCGCTCTGTTACACGTTCGGGAAGATGATCGGGGCAGGCAGGAAAGGGATCAGCATCCTTCTTGCCATGACCCTCATGTTCATCCCCCTCCTTGGGTTTGCCATCTGGGCGGAATCCGGGGCCAGTCCTGCATTTGCCGCAACCGGGATCGACCAGGGCAGGTCAGCGGTCCAACCGGGCGGGAACATGGAGGGCAAGGAGGTGCGGTTCGGCATCATGCCATCAGCGCTCTTTGGGGTCGTGACCACGGTGACATCGTGCGGTGCGGTCAATGCGATGCATGACTCCTTTACCCCGCTCGGGGGCCTTGTGCTCCTGTTCAATATGCAGCTGGGGGAGGTCGTGTACGGCGGGGTGGGATCAGGACTCTACGGGATGCTTGTCTTTGTCATCATCGCGATGTTCATCGCCGGGCTGATGGTCGGGCGGACACCGGAGTACCTTGGCAAGAAGATCGAACCGTACGAGATGAAGCTCGCAACCATCATCATCCTCATTCCCATCTTCTTAATCCTTATTGGCACCGCACTTGCCGTACTGTCCGATCCCGGGAAGGCTGCGGTCTTCAATCCCGGGCCGCATGGTTTCTCCGAGATCCTGTACGCGTTCTCCTCCGGCTCCCAGAACAATGGCAGCGCCTTTGCCGGGCTCTCGGCAAACAACCTGTTCTACAATCTGGCGATCGCGGCCTGCATGTTCATCGGGCGGTATGCCGTGGCCATCCTCACGCTCGCGCTTGCCGGTTCGTTTGCATCAAAGAAGATCGTCCCCGGGAGTGAAGGAACGCTGCGTGACCACCGCCCGCTCTTTGTCATCTGGCTCATCTTTGTCGTCATCATCATCGGGGCGCTCAGTTTCTTCCCCGTGCTCGCGCTCGGCCCCGTTGTCGAGCACCTCATCCGGCTGGCAGGGGGTGGACTCCATGTCTGAATACGGCAAAACCCATAACCCCCACGCAATCCTTCCGGCGCTCTACTCTCGGGCGGTCATCGATGCCGTGCTCAAACTCGACCCGCGCCACATGATCCAGAATCCTGTCATGTTTGCCGTCGAGGCGGGCAGCGTGGTTACGACCCTGCTGTTTTTTCAGGCATTTGGCGGGGGTGGAGAGGCACCGGCGGGGTTCATCGGGGCGATCGCTGTATGGCTCTGGTTCACCGTCCTCTTTGCCAACTTTGCCGAGGCGCTCGCGGAGGGAAGGGGCAAGGCGCAGGCAGAATCACTGCGCCGGATGCGGCAGGACACGGTGGCAAAAAAGCTCTATTTGGGGTACACCATCAAAAAGGGCAAAGAGCCGGTGCAGGAGGACTACCTCGTCGTTTCATCCTCGACGCTGCAGAAGTCGGATCTCTTCTATGTAAAAGCCGGTGATCCGATCCCGGTTGACGGGGATGTCGTCGAAGGCATCGCATCCGTCGACGAGAGCGCGATCACCGGTGAGAGTGCCCCGGTGATCCGGGAGTCCGGTGGGGACCGGAGTGCCGTCACGGGAGGTACCGTCATCCTTTCCGACTGGCTGGTTGTCCGTGCGAGCGCGAACCCCGGCGAGGGGTTCCTCGACCACATGATCACGCTTATTGAAGGGGCAAAACGGCAGAAGACCCCCAACGAGATCGCGCTTGGCATTCTTCTTGTCGGGCTGACTGCCGTCTTTATCGTTGTCTGCGGAACGCTGTGGGCATTCTCAACATACAGTGTGGAGACGGCGGGAACGGGCATGCCGGTCAGCATCACGGTGCTGGTTGCGCTGTTTGTCTGCCTCGCCCCGACGACGATTGGCGGGCTGCTCTCTGCGATCGGTATTGCGGGGATGGACCGGCTCATCCGCAGAAACGTCATCACGACCTCGGGCAGGGCGATTGAGGCTGCAGGGGACGTGGACGTGCTGCTGCTCGACAAGACGGGCACCATCACGCTCGGCAACCGGCAGGCAGTCGACCTGGTCCGGGTTGACGGGACGGCTCTTCTGGATCTTGCAGAGACTGCGCAGCTTGCCTCGCTCGCGGACGAAACACCCGAAGGGCGCAGCATCGTCGTGCTGGTCAAGGAGAAGTACGGGCTGCGGGGCAGGACGGTCGGGGCTACGGATACGGCGGCCGGGATGCAGTTCATCCCGTTCTCCAGCCAGACACGGATGAGCGGTGTTGACATTGGGGATGTCCGCATCCGGAAAGGGGCTGCCGACGTCATGTTCACGCACATTGAGAGGTGCGGCAAAATGGTGTCGGCAAATTTGAAACAGGTGGTGGACACGATCGCCGGGGCAGGTGGCACGCCGCTCGTTGTGACGAATAACGGGACGGCGCTCGGTGTCGTCCACTTAAAAGACGTCGTGAAAGGTGGGATCAAGGAACGGTTCGCCCATCTCAGGAGGATGGGGATCAGGACGATCATGATCACCGGCGACAACCGGCTGACCGCTGCAACGATCGCCGCCGAAGCAGGGGTGGACGATTTCCTCGCGGAGGCGACACCGGAGAGCAAGCTCCGGCTGATCCGCGAGTACCAGGCGGGAGGCAGGATGGTCGCCATGACGGGGGACGGCACGAATGATGCACCGGCGCTCGCCCAGGCAGATGTCGCCGTTGCGATGAACACCGGCACGCAACCCGCACGCGAAGCGGCGAACATGGTCGACCTCGATTCCAACCCGACCAAACTGATCGAGATCGTGGAGATCGGCAAGCAGCTCCTGATGACACGGGGGGCGCTCACCACCTTTTCCATCGCCAACGACGTGGCAAAATATTTTGCCATTATCCCTGTCGCGTTCATGTCCACCTACCCGGTGCTGGCAACCCTCAACATCATGGGCCTTGTCCACGGAATCCTGTCGGCCGTAATCTTCAATGCACTCATCATCGTCGCCCTTATCCCTCTCGCCCTCCATGGTGTGAGGTACCGCCCGATGACGGCAGAAGAGGCACTGCAAAAAAACATCCTCATCTACGGGCTCGGGGGGCTCATCGCACCGTTCATCGGGATAAAGGTTATTGACCTGCTGCTCGTACTCATGGGTGTGTGAACCGTTCCTATGGCCGCCCCTCAGAAAAACCGTCCTGACCCCGATACCCTCCTTGCCCGCGTACAGGGCGAGGAGCGGCAGAAGAACCGGGGCAAATTAAAAATTTTTCTTGGCTACATTGCCGGCGTGGGAAAAACCTACGGGATGCTCACTGCGGCGCACCTCCGCAAAAATGAGGGAATTGATGTCCAGATCGGGTACGTCGAGACGCACGGAAGGCCCGAGACCGAGGCGCTCTGTGAAGGGCTCCCCATCATCACAAGAAAGATGGTGACCTACCGGGAGGTTACCCTCCCGGAGATGGATCTCGATGCCGTGCTCGCCATCCACCCCCGGCTTGTCCTTGTCGATGAACTTGCCCATACCAATGCCCCGGGGTCGCGGCACCCGAAGCGGTACCAGGATGTCGAGGAGATCCTTGACGCGGGGATCGATGTCTACACCACCTTAAACATCCAGCACCTCGAGAGCCTCAACGATGTCGTTGCGCAGATCACCGGCGTCACCGTAAAAGAGACCATCCCGGACCGGGTGATCGATGAGGCAACCGAGATCGAACTTGTCGACCTTGCACCAGCAGAACTTCTCCAGCGCTTAAAAG
>Ga0315279_10006761_pt1 | contig 14391 bp, 13 predicted proteins | sample YL17G06_20_MG_FD_203694 | JGI IMG/M metagenome (GOLD analysis project Ga0315279, IMG submission 203694) | Sediment microbial communities from Yellowstone Lake, YNP, Wyoming, USA - YL17G06_20 | ecosystem: Environmental > Aquatic > Freshwater > Lake > Sediment | place: USA: Wyoming | collected... | reverse complement strand
GCACCGGCTCGGCTGGCAGCCGCATCTTCGACCGGAACGGCAACCTGCTCTACGAGTTCGTGGACCCCCTGTCCGGCTTGAAGAACCCTGTCCCCATATCGGAGATCTCTCCCTGGCTAGTCCAGGCCACGGTCTCCACCGAGGACGCCAGCTTCTACGACAACCCGGGGGTGAACATAAAGGGGTTGTTCCGGGCTGCTCTGGAAAACCTGACTCCCTTTGGGCCAGGCTTCCTGAAGGGGAGCGGCGGCAGCTCCATCACTCAGCAACTGGTGAAGAACGTCTACATTCCGCCCGAGGAGCGCACTGAGCGGTCGGTGGGGCGCAAGCTGAAAGAGGTCATCATGGCCATCGAGTTGAAGCGCCGCTACAGTGACAACCAGATCCTGGAGTGGTATCTGAACCAGGTGTACTATGGCAACTTCGCCTATGGCGCTGAGGCCGCCGCCTGGCGCTACTACGGCAAGCCGGCCAAGAACCTCACCCTAGCGGAGGCAGCGATGCTGGCTGGGATTCCCTCGGCGCCTGGCTACTACTCTCCCGCCATCCCCGAGAACCGGCCGGAGGCCACTCAACGTCAGCACTATGTCCTGGACCTGATGGTGGAGCACGGCTACATCACTCAGGAGCAGGCGGATGAGGCAAAGAAGGAGCAGTTGTCCTTCGAGGAGGGGACCTTCCCCATTCGGGCGCCCCACTTCGTGTTCTACGTGAAGGATGTTCTCACCAACATGTGCCAGAAGGGGCAGCTGCAACTAGCGCAGGACACCGACTGCTCTCAACTGGTCTACCAGGGTGGCCTGCGGGTCACTACCAGCCTCGACCTGCCGTTGCAGCAGAAAGCGGAAAGCATCATCGAGGACGTCATCAGCGCCAATGAGACCACCTACAACGGTCACAACGCCGCCGCGGTGGTGATTGAGCCGGCCACCGGGGAGATCCTGGCGATGGTGGGCAGCCGCAACTACGACCGGGAGGACATCGACGGGCAGGTGAACATTACCACGTCCGAGCGCTCGCCCGGCTCCTCGATAAAGGTCTACACCTATCTGGCCGCCTTCCTCCAGGGCTGGACGCCGGCCACCATAGTCAATGACACCCCCATCGACATCAAATCGGCCACCGGTCGGCCCATCCAGAACTGGAACGGCTTGTTCAAGGGGCCGGTGACCGTGCGCACCGCTCTATCCGAGTCCATCAACGTCGCGGCCGTCAGGACAATCCTGGCGGTGGGCGTCGAAACTGTCGTCGACGTCGCTCACAAGATGGGCATCACGTCCCTTAACGAGCCCGGCCGCTACGGGCCTGCCCTCACCCTCGGCGGCGGCGAGGTCAAGCTTCTCGACCACACCTATGCCTACAGCGTCTTCGCCAACAACGGGCTGATGGTAGGCATGCCGACGGTGGAGGATCTGCCCTCGGGCTACCGCCAGCTCGATCCGGTGGCCATCCTGAGGGTGGAGAACGCTCTGGGAACAGTGCTCTACGAGTACAAGGGGGCCGATTCGCTGCAGGTGGTACCGGCACCCTACGCCTACCTGATCACCGATATCCTCTCCAAGAGCGGTATACAGTGGAGCCAGCTCACCATCTCCCGTCCGGCGGCAGCCAAGACGGGCACCAGCGAGGAGTTCCGCGACAGCCTGGTGATGGGCTATACCCCCGATCGGGCGGTGGGTGTGTGGATGGGCAACGCCGATAGCACTCCTATGGCCGAGGGGACCTTCAGCTTTGCCGGCGCTGGCCCTATATGGAAGCGGATTATGGAGGCTGCCCACGAGGGCATCGCGTCCCACGACTTTGTGGTTCCCCAAGGCGTATACTTCGCCCCTTGCGCCGGCAGGATGGAGGCCTTCGTGGAGGGTACGGTGTGCACCTACGTGGCGCCGAAACCCAACCCCGTTCCAGCCCTCAGCCCTACCCCGGCCCCCATTGGCACTCCCGGCTCGCGTCCCACCGGTACTCCGGCGACGCCGGGGGCCGCTCCCCCGGTCACCCCGGCCAGCACGCCCCATCCCGAGCCGTCCCAACCACCCTCTACTCCAAAGCCGACGGCTCAGGCCATCCAGTAGCTCGCCCCCGACGTTTTCATCCGACGGCTGCGGCGAGTGGCGTGACGTGATATGATGAGCGTGAGGCCGCTTGGCGGCTGGCGACGAAGGGAGGGCGATCATGGTCAAGGGTGGCGTCGAGAGACCCTTCGAGTACGAATATCGGCCAGGCGAGGAGCTGGTGCTGCGCTTCCGCAGGCCCGTGCTCGACCTGATTCCGGCGGAGGTTCACGAGCATCTGGCGGCGGGCAGAAGGGAGCTTCTTCTGGCCATGCGCAGCTTTGTGGACGCGGCCATCAGTCGCCTGGAGGAGCGGGAGCAGGCAAGGACGCAGCGGCGCACCGAGATCAAGGTGGAGTGAGGCTCCCGACCGTCCTTTCGGCCAGTAGGCGGTCCAGTCCCTCCTCGCTGGTGATTTCGGCTACCGACCGGATGAAGTCGCCCAGGGAGGGGCTCAGCCCTCGCAGCTCCAGCATCTTGCCGCCGATGGGGCTGCTGGAAGCGGGCGTATCGCCGTATAGCCCGTTGAAGGCGAAGTAGGCCTGGTTGATCTTGCGGATGTAGAAGCCATTTTCGGCCAGGGATTCCCTCTTCTCCTCCATCAATGCCTCGGCCTCGTCGACCTTTCCCTCGCTCAGAAGCTTGTCCACCTCCAGGCGCAGCTCGTGCATCTCCGCCCTGAAGACAGTGCGCGACTCGTCACGAGCCCCATCGGCGGCGGCGAGGTTCGGCTGGGGTAGGGGGAAGCGCTGCTGCACCAGGTCAGCTATCTGCCGGCCGCCGATGTTGGCGACGGTCTCGTTGAGGGTGCGCAGGGTGGCGTTGTCGAAATAGTGGCGCCCCAGGGGGTGAAAGAAGAGGTACTGGTGCAGCCACTCGTGGGCGACCGCCGCCAGAACGTCCGCATAGCTGGCGTACTCGGGTACGGTGCTGGGGTAGGTGGCGATTCCGCTGATGTTCATCACCAGGCTGGAGACGCCGCTGGCGGCCGTCTCCTCCTCCAGGGCCATCACCTGCTCGTTGGTTAGGCCCCTGCGCAGGAGGATGGCCCGGTCGAGGGAGATGTGGTCGCGGGGGGAGATGACCAGCACCGCCGGCGGCTGGTGGAACTCGAAGTCTACTGGCGGGAAGACGAAGTGTACCTGGGAGAATAGGGGCAGGGAGGTGGTGAGCCCTTCGTCCTCGCTCACCTTGGACACTCGCTTCTCCAGGATAGCCTCCACCTTGTTCTCCAGCCGCTGCTGCTCACTCCGTTTCTCCTCCAGGGTCGAGCGCAGGGATTCGTCTTGGCCCCCGGCCGCCTCCTGCTCCGCGGATGCTACCTCCGCCGTCAGGGCGAAGTATCGCTGGAGCACATCGTTTTCCTCTTCGAGGCTGGGGCCGTTGTCGAAGAGATGGCCGATCTTGTACAGCCAGTGGTTGAGGAGGTGGCGAAGCTCCCAGCCGGTGAGGTCGTAGCGAAAGGGGGCAGCGGCCTTCGATATGGGGTCGGAGGGTCCGCCGCCGCGCAGCAAGACGACGGCGCTGGTCACGGCGGTGACCAGGAGGAGGAGGCTTGCGACGGCTGCTGCTATGCGCCAGGGCATCGGGCGAACCAAGCAGAGGCTAGGTGCTCTCGACCCTCCTCTTGTCTGATGACAGCTCTGGCCGCGGGTACGAGCCGAAGCTGTCTCCGTTCACTTCCACGCTGTCGAGGATGTCCAGGGGTTCCTCCTGGCCGTCGAAAACCCTCAGTATTTGGTAGGTGGTCGACCTCTGAGCGGGCCGCCTGCCCACATCGCGAATCAGGGCCCTCAGTTCCCGTGGGCGCATCAGTTGGCCATGGCTGGCGCCGGCGGCGGCGGATATGCTCTCGTTGATCAGGGTGCCGCCGAAGTCGTTGGCTCCGGCATTCAGGCAGGACTGGGCGAGCTTGGGGCCCTCCTTGACCCAGGAGACCTGTATGTTGGGGATCCAGTTGTTCAGCATCAGCCTCGACACGGCGTACATCTTCGCCACCTCGCCAGCCGTGGCCCCAGCGCGAACATCCTTGACCAGGCCCTTCCTGTACATGGGCGCCTCCCAGCATATGAAGCTAAGAGGAACGAACTCGGTGAAGCCGCCGGTCTCCTTCTGGATGTCCCGCAGGAGGGCCAGGTGCTTCGCTTTGTGCCAGGAGCCCTCGATGTGACCGTACATGATGGTGGAACTGGAGGGGATACCCAGGCGATGGGCGGTGGTGATCACGCGGACCCAGTCGGCGGTGCTGATCCGGGCGGGCGAGATGACCTTGCGGATGCCATCGTCCAGGATCTCGGCGGCGGTGCCAGGCAGGCTGCCCAGGCCGGCCTCCTTGAGCATCGTGAGGTATTCCTCCAGCGGCGTCCTCGACCGAAGGGCGCCGTAGAGCACTTCCTCGGGGGAGAAGGCGTGGATGTGGATATCAGGGACTTCCTTCTTGATGGCGCAGCAGATATCGATGTACAGGTGGCCGTCCATTCTTGGTGGCAGGCCCGCCTGGATGCACACCTCGGTCGCTCCCAGCTCCCATGCTTCCTTGGCCCTGCGCACCAGTTCCTCGACGGGCAAGAAATAGGCCTCCTCCTGGCGATGGCCTCGGCTGAAGGCACAGAAGCCGCATCGCTTAATGCAGACGTTGGTGAAGTTGATGTTGCGGTTTACGACGTAGGTCACCATGTCGCCGACGGTTCTGCGCCTCAGCTCGTCGGCCGCCAGGATCAGGGGGTTGAGCGCTGGGCCTTCGACGTCGAACAGGACGGCCGCTTCCTCTTGGGAGATGTCCTCGCCGTCCAAGCTCTTGTCGAGGATGCGGGCCACCGCCGGCTCGATGGCACCGAGCATGCGCCTCCAGGAGGGGCGTAGTTGGAGGAGGGCCAAAGGGTCTGAGGCGCTGGCTACCATCGTTCTTCCTCCCTTCGCACGTACCCGTCGTGGTCCGTCCAGGCAAGGATGCGCTGCCGCAATGATTCCCGCACGAAGCCGTTTCGCCGGGTCAGGTATTCGGGGTAGATGGCTAGCCTCTCCCGCAGTTCGAAGCCGGCCTCCTCGGTGACGGCCTTCAGGTCGGCGATCTTGGGCCAGGGGGCCTCCGGGTTGATGGAATCGCTGGTGACGGGCGAGATGCCCCCCCAGTCGTTTACCCCGGCGAAGAGATAGAGCTGGTATGCCTGCGGGGTCAGGTTGGGAGGAGCTTGAATGTTCATGCTCGGAAGGAGGAGGCGGGCCACGGCTATCGTCCTGACCATATCCAGCAGCGACGGCTCCCGCCAGCCGCGCATGGCTGTGTCCTCCTTGGCCCGCAGGTTTTGAATGATGACCTCTTGGATGTGGCCGTAGCGGGCGTGAAGCTCCTTGATGGCGAGAAGGGAGTCGACCCGCTCCTGGGGGGTCTCGCCGATGCCGATGAGAAGGCCGGTGGTGAACGGCACTTTCATCTCCCCGGCGTAGGCGATGGTGTCTAGCCTTGCCTCGGGCACCTTGCCGGCGCACCGCCAGTGGGGGCCGCTGGGGGCCATGAGGCGGCTGCTGACGTTTTCCAGCATGAGGCCCATGCTGGCGTTGACGTCCCTAAGCTCGGCCAGTTCTTCGCGGGTGAGGATGCCCGGGTTGGCATGGGGCAGGAGACCGGTCTGTTCCAGGACGAGCTCGCACATGGCCCGGAGATAGGAGATCATGCTGCGATGTCCCAAATGGGCCAGTTGCTCCATTACCTGGGGGTATGTCTCCTCGGGCTTTTCGCCCAGACTGAACATGGCCTCCTTGCAGCCCTGCCGCCTGCCGGCTTCAGCCACGGCCAGGACCTCGTCGGGGGTCATGGTGTGAGCCAGCGGATCGCCTGGGGCCTTGGCGAAGGTGCAGTAGCCGCACTTCTGGCGGCAGAGGTTGGTGAGAGGGATGAACACCTTGCGAGAGTAGGTTGCCGTTCGCCCCTTGTGGCGGTCGCGCACCAGACTGGCGGTCAGCATTAGAGCCGATAGGTTGCTCCCCGTCGCCTCCGTGAGCCGATAGCCGTCCTGCGGGAGGAGGTCATGGCCAGCAATCGCCTTGGCTAGCGTTTGCTGGAAATCGGCGGAGGGACTGCTATGGATAGAAAGCATCATGGCGTGGATTTCAATCTGGGCGCGTTGGTCAGGAAGAGGATAGACGATAGTGGGAACAGGACAGCGTCTTGACCCCACCTCTCCGTTAGAGAGGCAACTATATGGCTTTCTCCGGTCCTCAGTCCGCCTTCGCACTCCAATTCCGCGTCCCCAACTCGCAGGTTCCCCCCATAGGTATGTCCAAGGCCAGGGCGATCGTGCCACTCGCCACGGTCGCCGAGGTGAACCGACCGTCTATCTTTCCTATTCCAGAAAGAGAAGCGACAACGTTTCCCTTGGCAGCCGGAAACGTACCACTAGCCTCCTTGGTCAAAGACCCCGCTGAAAAACCGTCGCATTTCAAGTCCGTGAGGGCAACTTTCACCGAGGTGATCGACGCCCCATCCTCCGAGACGGTGAGGCTGATCGTTCCGCCGCTCGCCTTTCCGCTGATCTCGATGGGTCCGGTGAGAACGGCACCAGGCTGAGGCGAGGTTGCTGATGTGCCTCCTCCTCCTCCCCCACAAGCTGCCGCGGGAAGGATTAGCCCGACGATTACCAGGGAAAGCCACAACTTGTGCATGTCAACCTCCTTGGGATGGTTGCGTCGATCATAGTGGCTGCTGGTGGGTGTGGCAACAGAGTTCGGGCTAATAGTATAATGGCTCGCCATGCCTGCCGAAGTGCTCGCCTTCATCGGTGGAACGGGGCCCGAGGGCCTGGGTCTGGCCGTCCGCTTCGCCGCCGCTGGCCATGAGATCGTCATCGGCTCGCGCTCGCCGGAGCGGGCCCAGCAGGCGGTGGAAAAGATAAGGGCTCGCGTGCCGCAAGTGCGGGCCACGGGGATGGTCAACCAGGAGGCGGTGCGGAGGGGGGACATCGTGTTCGTTACCATTCCCTTCGCTGGTCACAGGGACACCCTCGAGGCGTTGGCGCCAGATATCGGGGCCAAGCTGGTGGTGGACGTGGTGTCCCCTATTTCCTTCGAGGGCGGGAGGATCACCGCCATCGCCGTGCCCGAGGGCTCGGCCGCCCAGCAGGCCCAGGCGCTGCTGCCCCAGGCGCAGGTGGTGGCCGCCTTCCATCACCTCGACGCCAGCCAGCTCATGCGGGTGGAGCGGCCGCTAGAGGTCGATGTGCTGGTGTGCGCTGACCATCAGGAGGCCAAGGAGCGGGTGATGACCCTGGCCGAGAAGATAGAGGGCGTGCGGGCTCTGGACGGCGGCCCACTGGCCAACAGCCGCTACCTGGAGGAGTTCACCGTTCTCCTTCTGAACCTCAACAAGACCTACAAGGCCCGCACCTCCATCAAGATCACCGGGATGCCCGCCGCCAGCCCCAGGGGTTAGGCCCAGGCGCGCTATGGCTCTCCAAGTGCAGATCATCGCTATCGCTGGCATGCCCGAGATCCGCCCCGGCGATGACCTGGCGGCCCTGATCCTGGAGGCCGCTCGCGGGCAGGGCGCGGACGTCGAGGACGGCGATGTGCTGGTGGTCACCCAGAAGATCGTCTCCAAGGCCGAGGGGCGGCTGGTGGACCTGCGCCAGGTGGAGCCGTCGCTCCACGCCCGGGAGCTGGCCGCCCAGACGGGCAAAGACGCGCGCCTGCTGGAGGTGATCCTGCGAGAGAGCCGCCGCATCGTCCGCCAGGAGGGGGGCGTTATCATCTGCGAGACCAAGCACGGCTTCGTCTGCGCCAATGCTGGCGTCGATACGTCTAACGTGGGCGGCAGCATGGTCTCTCTCCTGCCCCTGAACCCTGACCAATCGGCGGAGCGGATTCGGGCGGCTATACAAGAAGAGAAGGCTGGCGCCTCGGTCGCGGTGATCATCTCCGATACCTTCGGTCGGCCCTGGCGGGAGGGCCACACCAACGTGGCCATAGGCGTGGCGGGCATGAGCCCCATCAAGGACTACGTGGGCCAAAGCGACCCCCACGGCTACGTCCTGCGGGTGAGCACGATGGCCGTGGCGGATGAGCTGGCGGCGGCGGCTGAGCTGGTGATGGGAAAGCTCTCGCGGGTGCCGGTGGCCATCGTGCGCGGCTTCGACTACCAGCGGGCGGAAGGCTCGGCCAGGGAGCTCATTCGGCCGCCGGAGAGGGACCTCTTTCGCTGAGGCGTGCCGAGCTCTGAAGGGAGACGAGCGATGGTGGGTGAAATGTCGCAAGGGGTCAGGAAGCTGTTCGAGGAGGCCAACATAGGTCACCTGGCGACCGTGATGCCGGACGGGTCGCCGCAGGTAACGCCGGTGTGGGTCGACTTCGATGGAGAGCACATCCTGGTGAACACGGCAGAGGGCAGGCAAAAGCCTAGGAACATCCGCCGCGACCCTCGCGTTGCCATCTCCGTGACCAGTGAGAGGAATCCCTTCACTTACGCCCAGGTGCGAGGGCGGGTGGTGGAGGTCACCAGGGAGGGGGCCGAGGAGCACATCGACAGGCTAGCCAAGAAGTACCTGGGACGAGACACCTATCCGTTCCGACGGCCTGGCGAGCGGCGCGTAATCTTCAAGATCGCGCCGGAGCACGTGTCATCGATGGGGGCTGGTTAGAGAGCTGGTCGCCGAAGGCCAACCTGTCGTCGCGTAGCCGTTCCTTCGCCCTGCTACTGCGCCTCGCCTAGATGTCGCCTGCGCGCCATCATCCTCTCCACGCACCGCAGATCCGCCTCTGGAATACCCCAGGCCATTCGATCGCCCTGTCAACCAGCGGGCGCTAGCCCCTGTACCAGTCGATGATCGCGCTGCCCCAGAAGAGGGAGATGATGGCCCCCAGGGCGATGAATGGGCCATAGGGGATGTACTGGCCCCGCCGCATGACCCCTGTCAGCAACAGGAGCGCCGCCACCAGGCCAGCGCTGATGGCTGTGAAGAAGAGGCCGACGGTCATGGCAGGGAAGCCCGCCGCCAAGCCCATGAGGGTGGCCATCTTCACATCGCCGAAGCCGAAGCGGCCCAGGGACACAATGTAGACGATGAGCATGATGGCGAATGCCAGGCCGCCGCCGGCGAAGGCCTGTGCTACCCCCCGGTCGGGCCAGGCCCAGGACACAGCCATCGCCAGGAGCATGGCGGGGTAGACGATGCGATTGGGGATGAGGCGGCGCTCTAGGTCGGTGGTCATCAGGGCCAGGAAGATGGCGGCGAAGAGGCCGCCCAGGATCGTTGGCCCCCATTCGTCGCTGGCCAGGGCGGCCAGGGCGAAGACCAGGGCGCTGGCCGGTGGCAGCAGGAGGGCGCGGATGGGCAATCGCTGGCCGCAGTCGGGGCAGCGGCCACGATACAAGAGGTAGCCGAGCAGGGGGAGGAGGTAAAGGGGGCGGATGGGGGAACGGCAGGCCGAGCAGCGCACGAGAGGCCCGCCAGGAGGCGCGTCGGAGTAGAGGCGGTCGAGGAACAGTTCCAGCAGGTGGCCAGCTATGAGGCCGAGGAAAGCGGCGGCAATCGGCATGGCGATTCCCTTCGATCCTTGGCGAGGGTCAGGCTTGGTTCACTAGGTTGGGCCTGTCCACTGATTGGCAGGGTAGCGCATTGAGCCTGCGGAGGCAACGGCAAGATTCCCCGCGAGCGCTCGCGCGTGAGGGTAACGGGAGGGCGATTTGCACGTCTATTCAAGTGAAAGGCGAGCAGGATTCGTGAGGCAAGTGGACATAAGTGTAACAACCTTCTGTGCTCAGGCGTCTAACCATCGGATGGATTAGATGGGTGATAAGTTTAGCTTGTCGCTATCCCTGAGACAAGGAGGTGGGTATGGAGCGACTTATATGGAAACGATGACCGCGTACGGGGTGAGGAGAGCTGGCCTGGCAGGACCCCAAATCTCCACCCCGGATGCCGGGATGCGCGGGGCCCGACGTCTCTTGTTTCTTATCACAGCATAGGCCAACCTGCAAGCTACCCCGCGGCTGAAGCAGGAGCCTGATGGAGGTCAAACAAGCGATGATGAGCAAGATCAACGAGTTCGTCCTGAGGATCGTGGCTCGCTTCCAATCGGAGGCGGGGCAGGCCCTGGCTGAGTACGGCTTGATCCTGGCCCTTATCGCCGTGGTGTGCCTTGTTGCCTTGGGGGCGCTGGGTCTGGCTGTCTCTGGCAACCTGGACAAGGTAGCAGCCAAGATGCCGTAGCCGTGAGGAACGGCCCGAGAAGCATGGAGGTGTAAACAAGCGATGATGAGCAAGATTAACGAGTTCGTCCTGAGGATCGTGGCTCGCTTCCAATCGGAGGCAGGGCAGGCCCTGGCTGAGTATGGGTTGATCCTGGCCCTTATCGCCGTGGTGTGCCTTGTTGCCTTGGGGGCGCTGGGTCTGGCTGTCTCTGGCAACCTGGACAAGGTAGCAGCCAAGATGCCGTAGCCGTGAGGAACGGCCCGAGAAGCGTAGAGGGGCGGTCCGCGGCCCAACCGGGGCCAATCAAGGCACATGTGCTATCAGGCGCTCTGGCTGAGCCGCGGCGCTCCTGCAGAAGCAGTCAAGGACTGGGAAGCCTATGCTAGCCATGTTTAGGCGCATCACCAGACGCACAGGCAAAGGGCAAGGTGGACAGTCGCTGGTGGAGTTTACCCTTGTGCTGCCCATTTTCCTGCTGGTGCTGTTCGCCATCATCGATTTTGGGATGGCTTTCAATGCCTGGGTTACCGTCACCAACTCGGCACGCGAGGGCGGCCGTCTGGCGAGTGTAGGGGCAACTGCCACTGATGTCGAGACGCGGGTGCGTACTGCGGCGAGCAGCCTTGATCAAGGCCAGCTTACCGTCACCGTTACCAACGCCCAGGGTACGCCGGGGGATCCGGTGGTGGTGAACGTAAGCTACAAATACTCCCTAATCACTCCCTTGGCTAACATCATGACCATCTTCGGCGGTGGCACCATCAAACAGACCTTCACCCTAAGCTCGACTGCTGACATGCGATTGGAGTGATTGGCATGAGGGCGTTGAGAATGCTGCGTCGCCTTTGGCGGCAAGAGTTCGGTCAAGGCCTCGTGCTTGCTGCCCTGGTCCTGATCGTGATTCTTGGCTTTGCGGCCATGGCCGTGGATGTGGGCTACTGGTTCTCTCAGAAGGCGGAGGTCCAGAACGCCGTGGACGCCGCCGCTCTAGCCGGCGCGCGGGAGCTGCCAAACGACTGGGTGGCGGCGGAGGCTAAGGCTCGCGAGTATCTGCTGAGCAACGGTGTGGACACGGCCAAGGGGGACACGATCTCTATAACCTTCCGTTGCACCAGCACCTACCAGGTCGCCTGCGATCCCACCACCAACCACTGGGACACCATCGTCGTCACGGTGGAGCGGCAGGTGCAGGCGTGGTTCGCCAGGGTTTTCGACATCCAGCACGCGCTGATAAGCGACGTGCACGCCGCGGGCTGCAACGGACCGTGTGGCGGTGCAGCCTACCAGCCAGTGGACGTGGTGGAGATCCTCGACCGCACGTATAGCATGATGATGCCGAGCAGCAAACTGGCTAACGCCAAGGCTGGCGGCGAGGCACTGCTGGAGTACTTCCAGCCCAGCCTGCAGCGGGTTGGACTGGCGGTGCTGCCCCCGAGCGCTTCCTGGGCTAACCCCTGTCCGCCGTCGCTCTCGTCGAACGTCTGGTTGCCGGTGAACCTGAGCAACGACTACCAGCTCCCCGGCGGAGCGCTGGATCACACCAACAGTCGCCTGGTGAAGACCATCGACTGCTTGACTTCGGTGTACTCTGGCGGATACGAAACCAACCTGGGCGAGCCCATGAAGGCGGCCGCCGATGAGCTGGTGGCCAACGGCCGTCCGGATATGACGTGGGGCATCATCCTGCTCAGCGACGGCGCGGCCAACATTATGCCCGCCTATGATACGGGCTATCTCAACTGTACGACGGCGGCGCCGGCTCCCGGCGGCCACGGCGACGGCTTTGAGCACAACGCCACGAACGCCTGCGCCGACGACACCAACCGTGCAGAGGACAGCCCCAGCGGCACGAACGACCACACAACCTGCGGCGACAGCGGCAAGGACCGGCACATCTTCTCCGACTACGGAATATCGGTGCCGAGCGGCAACCGCATCGATGGCATCGCAGTGCGCCTGGATGCCTGGGTGGATTCCGCAACCATGTTCTCCACCCGGCGCATGTGCGTGGAGCTCTCCTGGGACGGCGGCCTCCATTGGACGAGCTCTGAGCAGACCTCCAGCCTGGGGACCAGCCAGGCAACGTACACCCTCGGCGGGAACGGTGACACCTGGGGTCGCACCTGGACACTCTCCGAGCTGTCCAATGCCAACTTCCGTGTGCGGGTAACCGACGTTTACAGCAGCTACAGCAGGACCTTCTACCTGGATTGGGCGGCGGTCAAGGTGTACTACTCTCCCGCCACCAGCGGCCCCTGCGCCTACGCGGCCCAGCAGGCGGACGCCGCCAAGGCCGCCGGGATCGAGGTCTTCACCATCGGCTACGGCCTGAGTAGCAGTGACCTCTGCACCGATACCACCGGCGTCTGGCACAACCAGAACGCGATGGCCCTGCTGCAGAGCATGGCTACCGACGCGAACCACTTCTTCAACCAGCCGAGCACGGCGGACCTGCGCCCGGTCTTTGAGGTCATCGGTTCTCACATGGCGACCGGTTCTCGTCTGGTGGAGTGAAAAACGAAGGGCTGCCGCAGGCGGTCCCGGGCAGCGGCGCCGGGCCGCGTCTGTGGGCAGCCTTGGCGCGCGCCGTGGAATAGGGGGACAGGAGGAGTTTGATATGCGCAATCGCATTGGTGGCAGGAGCGGCAAAGCGGTCTTATTGTTGGCCCTTTTCTTGGGCCTTATTAGCGCGGTGCTGGTCTACGGCTACCTCAGTCAGGCTGGGGGCAAGGAGACGGCAGCATCGGGTGAGACAAAGCAGGTGGTGGTAGCCAAGGAGGATATCCCTGTCGCCACCCGCATCACCGACAGCATGGTGGAGCTAAAGGCAATATCGGCGGACGCTGTCCTCCCTGACTCTTTCTCTTCCACCGATGGAGTGGTGGGCAACATGGCTCGCTACCCCATCGTGGCTGGCGAGCAGATCCTGAGCGACCGGGTGGCCTCTAGCTCTGTGACGCTGGCCGCGGGGCAGGAGCTTCCGCTGCCTTACATCGTGCCGGAGGGCAAACGAGCAGTATCGATGACCACCAGCGCTTTAATCGGTGCCGGTGGCCTCATGCGGCCTGGCGACTATGTCGACGTCATTCTTACGGTCAAGCTTGGGGGCGGCGATCAAGTAGCCAGGATCATCCTTCAGAACCTGGAGGTGCTGGCTCTCGACCAGGAGATGGAGAAGGTGGCTCCCACGGTTGAAGAGGGCACGCAAGCACAGACAGTCGCTGGTGAAGGTAAGACCAAACCCGAGGCGGTCACTGTGACCTTGGCGGTGACGCCGGTGGAGGGCGAGGTGCTCACCGTGGCCGAGGACTGCGGGAAGAACTTCGGTGGCGGTTTGGCTCTAGCACTGCGGCCGTTCGGCGAGCACAGCAATATCGAGGGGCGCTCCACCTGGTCAGAGACGGGATCGCCGCCGACGTGCAGCCAGCTATTTGGGATGGGCCTAGCGGATCTGACGGGAACCGCGGGAGGAAGTCAATAGTCAATCGCACCCTGATCGGAGGGCCGGTAACGGCCCAGGCATTGACAACTGAGGAGGCCTTAGGTGGCTAGAAACCCCAAGGTAATCATAATCGACCAGGATCCGTCGAGGCGGGCGGAAACCCAGCGAATGCTAGCCCTTTCAGGCTTCGCTGTGATGGGCGCTGCTGGCTACGGGATGGAGGCCATGACCCTGGCCCGCGAGACGGCGCCCGAGGTGGTGGTGGTGGCCCTGGAGGAGCCCATGGCTCGCTCCCTGCAGACCGTTGAGTCGGTGGCCGACGTTCTCCCCCAGGTGCCTATCATCGCCTACTCATCAATCGGTGACCCTAATTACATTCGCCGCGCCATGCAGGTGGGGGTGAAGGACTACCTCGTCGTCCCCCTACAAGAGGAGGAGCTGGCTCGTTCCATCAACGGTGTACTTGCTCAGGAAGAGAGGCGCCAACAGCGCCTGGCGGGGGAGGTAGAGGCTCAGGCCTACGGGACGGTGGTCACCATCTTCGGGGCCAAAGGAGGGATCGGGAAGACCACAATCGCCACCAATCTGGCTGCCGCTCTGGTGCAGAAGACGAACCAATCAGTGGTCCTGGTGGACCTGGACACCCGCTTTGGCGACGTGGCCATCCTCATGGACATGCCCACCGACCGCAGCATTTCTGACCTGGCTCTAC
>Ga0315279_10006760_pt1 | contig 14391 bp, 11 predicted proteins | sample YL17G06_20_MG_FD_203694 | JGI IMG/M metagenome (GOLD analysis project Ga0315279, IMG submission 203694) | Sediment microbial communities from Yellowstone Lake, YNP, Wyoming, USA - YL17G06_20 | ecosystem: Environmental > Aquatic > Freshwater > Lake > Sediment | place: USA: Wyoming | collected... | reverse complement strand
CGGGCATCCGACGGTTCGATGTGGATCGCGGCTTCGAGCATTGGCTATATACCTGGTGGTGTGGTTACTTCCAATGGTGGAGTTGCTCGTTTAAAAAATGGTCAATGGGAAGCATTTACTCGATCTAATAGCTCATTGCCCGCTTCTGAAATTCAACAAATCGCCGAAGATTCTTCCGGCAACATCTGGATGGCCGCAGGAACCTCCCTCGCGGTTTATAATCCCAATGGAGTCAATTTCGTATCTTCCCCGCTTCAATCCCGATCAGAGCATGCGATCGGAGCGCCGGTTTCCCGCGTTGTTTTCGGCTTTTCTTCCCGCGTAGATCCAGCACTATCCGGAGCGCGGTATTTTGACATTCGCGGGCGGGACATGGGGCTGAATGGTCTTGCCGGGCAATCAAAGGGAGTTTGTATTATGCGGAGAGATGGGGCGAGATGATGGGTAAATCTTGCTATAGAATATTTATGCAAGTTGCACTGCCAGCGCTTATTATCCGAAACATTAAATCTTGATTCCCGCCTAGCCGCATCACCATCTGCCTGCTGATTTTCATGCCTGCGCCTGCATGGTGATAATATATGCGCCTACGCTCCTGCCGGCGCAGCGCAGATCATACATTCTGGCGCCGCCGCCGCCGACGCTTCGGGCGTCGCATGGCGAGAGGCTTAATACAGGCTTTCACACGTTTAATGGCGGGTGGGCTATGATCCCGAATGAGAACATTCCTGAGCGGTCCAGATATTTCTAGTATATTTCTATTAGACTTACATAACAAAGATAAGGATAGAAGCTGATGGATGTTTACTGTGATACATCGGTGATTGGCGGATGCTTTGACGAAGAATTCTCCGAATGGTCAAATTTACTGATGGACGAAATCCGCGTTGGAGAAAAGACAATTGTTCTTTCGGATTTAACTTTGGAGGAGCTTGCCAGGGCGCCTGCTCAGGTTCGGGATGTCATTGATACGATCCCCCGTTCTTCCATACGCTTCATAGCTTTCAATGAACGGGCCGACATGCTCGCCAAGGCTTATATTGCAGAGGGGATCGTCTCCGAGGATTGGTATATCGATTGCAGGCATATTGCTCTTGCGACTGTGGAAAGGGTTGATGTGCTGGTAAGCTGGAACTTCAAACACATCGTAAACTACAATCGCATACGGATGTATAATTCGGTCAATTTAAAGCGCGGTTTCCCGGTGATTGAAATCCGCTCTCCAAGGGAGGTGCTCTATGATGAAAAAAAACTTTGATTCGGTCGATATGATGCGTTCTATCCGTAATTCTATCCGCGAAGATCTCCGAAGCAAATCATTTAATGAGCCCGGTGAGCTGGCCCGAATCCGGGAAAAATACCGGGTTCATAAGCAACGTTCGCCCTTGAAAGTCGCGGAACAGTCCCACAAATATGGTGACGAAAAAGCATAGCAGCCGATGCCTATCGAAATTTCCCTGGCATTTGCAGGGCTGCTATGATCCGAAACATCAAATCTCAATTCCCGCCTACCCGCAGCACCACCACCTGCCTGCTGATCTTCATGCCTGCCGCCTGCATGGTGACGATATACGCGCCGGTGCTCCATGCGTTGCCGCGCAGATTATAGGTTGCGGGACCCGAGCCGGCGATCGTCCTGGCCATTCCGCCGGAAGATACTGGATCGGCCTCGGCCTATGGGCGGGCGGCGGCGGGCACACAATTCAGGCGTTTTCCAGCCATTCGCGCACGTTTTTCGCCCGAACATTCGCCATTGACGCACAAAAAACGCCTGAATCATTGACTTTATCACCTAACCAATTGCGTTTTTAGGACGGAGTTAACTTATTTAACTTATAATTTAATACGAAGGTGCGTTCATGATGATCATATCCTATGGTGTCATCGCGAGCCCGCTTATCTGCGGGAGTGGCGATCTCAATGAGGGAGATTGCCTGCCTGCGCCGACCTTGCTCCGTAGCAGCCACTGCGAAGGGCGAACGGCGAAAGCTGGCTTCGTTGCTTCGCGCCTCGCGATGACATGCCGCCATCCTGAACGCAAATCAGTATCAGCACGGCCATAAAAAGCGGTTTCTTTCCCTTCCTGTCTATTTTGACCCGCCTCGCCCACCATATATATTAAACACCGGCCGGGCGGGCCGCATGACCATGAACAAGAGGAACGTTCCCTATTTCCGAAAGAAACCGCTGCTGCGGATAGGTATCTTTTCTCCCCATAAAGGGGAAGAGTCTCTATAAAAAGGGGCTGGTGTCACCAGCCCCTTTTTATATGCTCCAAATGAGGTGACGAGGTCCGGCACTATTCACGACAGGGAGTTGCGCGTGACAAAGCAGAAAATAATGAAGGGCTATGTCGCTTTGGAGGACGGCACGATCTACGAGGGCGCGGGCTTTGGCGCTGCCGGAGAATCAGTGGGCGAGGTGGTCTTCAACACCGCCATGGCCGGGTATCAGGAGGTGCTGACCGACCCGTCTTATACGCGCCAGATCGTCACCATGACCTATCCCCTGATGGGCAATTACGGGGTGAATGAAGCCGATATCGAATCCGGTCGCGTGCAGGTGGCGGGGTTCATTGTCAAAGAGGCATGTCCGTATCCTTCGAATTTTACGTCCCGCAAGAGCCTTGGCGAGTACCTTGCGCAGGCCGGCATCGTGGCCGTGAGCGGCGTGGACACCCGGGCCATCACCCGCAAGCTCCGCATCACCGGGGCCATGAAGGGCGTGCTGTACTCCGGAGAAAAAGACCCCGGCGACCTTGTGGACAAGGCGCGGGCATGGGGCGGCATGGTCGGCCTTGATCTGGCAAAAGAGGTAAGTTGTTCGAAGCCTTTTGTATGGAAAGAGCCGGGAGCGACGACGACGGCGCCGGAACGGTTCCATGTCGTGGCATTCGACTTCGGCATGAAATACAACCAGCTCCGGATCATGGCCCGCATGGGGTGCAAAATCACGGTGGTCCCGGCCGCGTCCACCGCCGCGCAGGCATTGGCGCATAATCCCGACGGGATATTCCTTTCCAACGGGCCGGGGGATCCGGACGCAGTGACCTATGCCATTGAAGCGGTGAAGCATTTGGCGGGAAAAAAGCCGGTCTTCGGCATCTGCCTTGGCCACCAGATCATCGGGCTTGCGCTGGGCGGAAAACGGTTCAAGCTCAAATTCGGGCACCGCGGGGTCAATCATCCTGTCAAGAACCTGGAGACCGGCGCCATTGAGATGACCTCGCAGAACCACGGCTTCTGCATCGATGAAGCAAGCCTTCGCGAATGCGGGGTACGCATGACGCATGTCAATCTCAACGACCACACCTGCGAAGGGCTCGAAGACCGCGTCCGGCGCATATTCTCGGTGCAATACCATCCCGAGGCGGCGCCGGGCCCGCACGATTCCGCCTACCTGTTCAACAAATTCGTCACCATGATGGAGCATGCCTAGATGCCAAAAAGGACCGACATCCGCCGCATCATGATCATCGGCTCGGGCCCGATCGTCATCGGCCAGGCCTGCGAATTCGACTACTCGGGCACGCAGGCGTGCAAGGCCCTGCGCGAAGAGGGGTTCGAAGTCGTATTGGTCAACTCCAATCCCGCCACGATCATGACCGATCCCGAGATGGCCGACCGCACCTATATCGAGCCCATCACGCCGGAGATCGTGGAAAAGATCATCGCGCGCGAGCGGCCGGACGCGCTGCTGCCCACCATGGGCGGCCAGACCGGGCTCAACACGGCCATGGAACTCGCGGAAAGCAACATCCTGGAAAAGTACAATGTCAAGCTCATCGGCGCCGACCAGGAGGCCATCCGCCGGGCGGAGGACCGCAGCGAATTCAAAAAGGCCATCCAGCGCATCGGCCTTGACCTTCCGAAAAGCGCCCTTGCCTATAATATCGGAGAGGCGTGGGAGATCGCGCGGCGGATCGGGTTTCCCTGCATCGTGCGCCCCAGCTTTACTTTAGGCGGCACGGGCGGCGGCATCGTGTACGGCGAAGAGGACTTTGAGCGCGTGGCGTCGCTGGGCCTGCAGCTCTCGCGCATCCACGAAGTGCTCATCGAGGAGTCGGTGCTGGGGTGGAAGGAATACGAGCTCGAGATCATGCGCGACCGCGCGGACAACGTGGTGATCATCTGCTCCATCGAAAACCTCGACCCCATGGGCATCCATACGGGCGATTCCATCACCGTTGCGCCGGCGCAGACACTCACCGACCGGCAGTACCAGGCCATGCGCGACGCCTCCATCGCCATCATCCGCGAAATCGGCGTGGAGACCGGCGGATCCAACATCCAGTTCGCCGTGGACCCCGCCACCGGCCGCATGGTGGTGATCGAAATGAACCCGCGCGTGAGCCGCAGTTCGGCCCTGGCCTCCAAAGCCACGGGATTTCCCATTGCCAAGATGGCGGCCAGGCTGGCCGTGGGATATACGCTCGACGAGATCCGCAACGACATCACCAGGGAGACGCCGGCCAGCTTTGAGCCCGCGATAGATTATTGTGTAGTCAAGATACCGCGGTTTACCTTCGAAAAATTCCCCGACGCCGACCCATCGCTCGGGGTGCAGATGAAGAGCGTGGGCGAAACCATGGCCATCGGCCGCACGTTCAAGGAGGCGCTGCAAAAGGGCTATCGCGGACTGGAAGTGGGGCGCACCGGATTTGAAAACGAAAAGCTCAGGAGCATGCCGCTGGACGAAACGCTGCGCCAGCTTGCGCTTTTGCGCTGCGACCGCGTGCTTCTCATCCGCCACGCGCTGGAACTGGGCGCCGATGTGCAAAAAATCCACGAGATAACCCGCATCGATCCCTGGTTCATCAACAATATGCGGGAAATCGTGGAGTTTGATGCCGGCATTGATGCATCGGTCCCGAAGCTGCCTGTCGCGGAGAAAACGAGCTTTTTCGACAGCGCGAAAAAGCTCGGATTTTCCGACGCGCAGCTAGGCAGAAAACTGGGCATCAAAGAGGTCGAGGCGCGGCGCATGCGTAAAGAAGCGGGCGTGACCCCCGTGTACAAGCTGGTCGACACTTGTGCCGCCGAATTCGAGGCCTATACGCCCTATTACTATTCGACCTACGAGACCGAAAACGAGGCGAAAATCAGCTCCCGCAAAAAAATCATCATTCTGGGCGGCGGGCCCAACCGCATCGGCCAGGGCATCGAGTTTGATTACTGCTGCTGCCAGGCATCCTTCGCTCTGCGGGAACTGGGCATTGAGTCGATCATGGTCAACAGCAATCCCGAAACCGTCTCCACGGATTACGACACCTCGGACAAGCTCTATTTCGAGCCCTTGACGTTTGAGGACGTCATGAATATCGTGGACGCGGAAAAACCCGACGGCATCATCGTGCAATTCGGCGGCCAGACGCCGCTCAACCTGGCGCGCAAGCTGGCCGACGCGGGCGCGCCCATCATCGGCACGAGCGTGGAATCGCTGGAGCGCGCGGGCGACCGCGGCCGGTTCTTCGCCATGGCGAAGAGGCTGGGGATCCATCAGCCGCTCAACAGCGTTGCGACCTCCCGTGAAAATGCCTGCGAAATAGCCGCGGGCATCGGCTATCCGGTGCTCATGAGGCCGAGCTTTGTGCTGGGCGGCCGCGCCATGCACATCGTATTTGACGAAGAGGAGCTGCTCTCCTGTCTCGAAGAGGCGCAGGCCGTGGCCGGCTCAAAGCCGCTGCTCATCGACAAATTCATCTCCGACGCCATCGAGGTTGACGTGGACGCCGTGAGCGACGGCGAGCAGACGCTGATCTGCGGCATCATGGAACACATCGAAGAGGCGGGGATCCATTCGGGCGACAGCGCCTGCGTGCTGCCGCCGCACACGCTGGGCGACGACGTGATCGCCGAGATCCGGCGCATCACCGTGGCCTTGTCGCAGGAGCTGCGGGTCGTGGGCCTTATCAACGTGCAGTATGCCATCAAAGACGACGTCGTGTATGTGCTCGAAGTCAATCCGCGCGCGTCGCGCACCGTGCCCTTCGTGTCCAAGGCCACGGGCGTGCCCTGGGCCAAAATCGCGGCCAAGACGATGGCGGGCGTCAGGCTTTCGGCCATGCCCGAGGCGCGCGAGCGGAGCATGGATTACTTTGCAGTCAAGGAATCGGTGCTGCCGTTCAACAAGTTCCCCGGCGCCGACACGGTATTGGGTCCGGAAATGAAGTCCACCGGCGAAGTCATGGGCATCGACCGTGACTTTGGTCTGGCGTTCGCCAAATCGCAGGAGGCCGCGGGCAACATCCTGCCGCGCGGCGGCACGGTATTCCTTTCAGTCAAGAACAACCTGCAGCGGCACATCATCTTCATGGCTAAAAAGATCGCGGACATGGGGTTCAAGCTCTGCGCCTCCGAGGGCACCTGCAAGGTGCTGCGCTCCAACGGCGTGCATGTGCGCATGGTCCCAAAAATCGGCGAAGGCAAGCCCGACATCGTGGACCTGATCAAGGCGCGCGAGATAAACCTGATCATCAACGTCACCAGCAATAAAAAGAAATCGCAGGCCGATTCCAAGCCCATCCGCAGCGCGGCCATCACCGCCGGGATCACCTATATCACGACCATCGAGGCGGCGCAGGCGGCCATTTCGGGCATGGACAGCCTGGAAAAGACGGGCTTTTCGGTAAAATCGATCCAGGAATATTGCGAGATCGTGATGCACGACCAGCGCGCGCACCGGCACGAGCACGAGATGCGGGGGGCGCTCTGGAAATAGCGAACGACAATTGACGCACGGCAGTTGTGCGTCGGCTTGCATACATCATCTTACCCTGCTGCGCGGGTCCACGCCGGACCGGCGCGAGAAACGATGCCGTTTCAGCGGGGAGTCAACGTCGACTAAAGCCGGTACAATGGCGTGCGGGCACGGTCGGAAGGATGGCCCTGTGCCCAAACGTATTGGTTTTGACAACCAGAAGTACCTTGACGAACAGAGCAAAGCGATCCTAGCGCGGGTTGCGCGGTTCGACAACAAGCTCTATCTGGAATTCGGCGGCAAGATACTGTTCGACATGCATGCGGCGCGCGTACTGCCGGGGTTCGACCCCTGTGTCAAGATGCGCCTTTTGCAGGAGTTGCAGAAAACGTCCAAACTCGATGTGATCCTGTGCATTTACGCCGGGGACATCGAGCGCAAAAAAATGCGGGCCGATTTCGGCATTACCTATGACACGGACGCCCTCAAACAGATCGATGATTTCGCCGAATGGGGCGTGGCCGTCGGCGCGGTGGTCATCACCCGCTTCGACGGCCAGCCGTCGGCAACGCTGTTCAAGAACAAGCTGGAGCGGCGCGGCATCCGCGTGTATACGCACCGGCGCACCAAGGGCTATCCCACGGACGTGGACACCATCGTTTCCGACGAAGGTTATGGCGCCAATCCGTGTATCGAAACGTCAAACCCGCTGGTGGTGGTCACCGGCCCCGGGCCGGGCAGCGGCAAGCTGGCGACCTGTCTGTCGCAGCTCTATCACGACCACAAGCGGGGCGTGCATTCGGGCTATGCCAAATTCGAGACCTTTCCCATCTGGAACATTCCTCTCAAGCACCCGGTCAATGTCGCCTATGAATCGGCCACCGTTGACCTGCGCGATTATAACTGCATCGACCATTTTCATCTTGAGGCGTATAATATCCAGACCGTCAATTACAACCGCGATGTTGAGGTCTTTCCCGTGGTGCGCCGCATCTTGCGGAAAATCACCGGCGAAGAGGCGCTGTATAAATCGCCCACCGACATGGGCGTCAATTGCGCGGGCTTCGGCATTGTGGATGACGCCGCGGTGCAGCAAGCGGCGCGGCAGGAGATCATCCGGCGCTATTTCCGCTCCGCGTGTGAGTATGCCATGGGCCTGGTTGACAAAGAGACCGTGGAACGGGCGGAACTCATCATGAAGGAAAGCGAACTGAAACCCGAAGACCGGCCCACGGTGCTGCCGGCGCGCGCGGCGGCAGCAAAGGCACAGGAAAAAGGCAAGGGAAACCAGAACGTGTATTGCGGCGCGTGCATCGAGTTGGCCGATGGCTCCGTGGTGACCGGCGAAAATTCCGAGCTCATGCATGCCGCAGCAAGCCTGATTATCAATGCCGTCAAGCGCCTTGCGGGCCTGCCGGACCATATGCATCTGCTGCCGCCGGCCATAACGCAGTCACTGGGGCATTTGAAGAAAGATATTCTGAACGGCAAGAAGGTGAGTCTGGACCTGGAGGAAACCCTGATAGCGCTGGCCATCAGCGCCGCATCGAATCCGGCGGCGGAAATGGCCATGGCCAGGCTTGCGGAATTGCGCGGCTGTGAAGTGCACAGTACGCACCTTCCCACGCCCGGCGATGAAGCAGGCTTGCGCAAACTGGGCGTCAATCTTACCAGCGATCCGGAATTTTCGACCCGTTCGCTGTTCGTGAGCTAGCGCCATCCTTGACGGCATCGGAGCCGGAAGTCAGGGACAGGCGGGTATCGTGTTCCGCGCTCCGCAGCCACCATAACAAGGGGAAGGCAGCATTATGCCGAAATACATTTTCGTCACCGGCGGCGTGGTGTCGTCGCTGGGCAAGGGGATTGCCGCATCGTCCATCGGCCTGCTGCTCAAGGCGCGCGGCGTGCGCGTGATCAACCAGAAGTTCGACCCGTATCTCAACGTCGACCCGGGCACCATGAACCCCTACCAGCACGGCGAGGTGTACGTAACCGACGACGGCGCCGAAACCGATCTGGACCTGGGGCATTACGAGCGCTTTACCGGCGTTGCCACCACGCGTAACTGCAACTACACCGCCGGCCGCATCTACGATGCGATCCTTAAAAAGGAGCGCCGCGGCGATTACCTGGGTGGCACGGTGCAGGTGGTGCCCCATGTGACCAACGAGATCTGCGACTCCATCCGGTCCGCGGCCACGCCCGACGTGGATGTGGTGATCTGCGAAATCGGCGGCACCGTGGGCGACATCGAAAGCCTGCCGTTTTTGGAGGCCCTGCGGCTCTTCCGGCTGAGCGAGGGCAAGAACAACTGCCTGTTCGTGCATGTCACGCTCATTCCGTATTTGTCAAAATCCGGCGAAATCAAGACCAAACCCACGCAGCATTCGGTGGGAAAGCTGCGCGAGATCGGCATCATCCCCGACATCCTGATATGCCGCACGCAGATGCATCTTGACAAAGAGGTTCGGCGCAAGATTTCGCTCTTCTGCAACGTCGACGAGCCGTCGGTGATGGAAGCCATGGACGTGGAGCATTCGATTTACGAAGTGCCGCTCGAATTCGCGGCGCAGGACCTGGACAATGTCATCATCGATACGCTGGGTCTGCGCGCGGGCAAGCGCAACCTGCGTGCGTGGCGCGACTACGTGGACCGCGTGATCAACGCCGAGCATACCATCACCATCGCCATCGTGGGCAAATACTCCGAACTGCTCGACGCGTATAAATCGATCCATGAGTCCCTGGCCCACGCCGGCGCCGCGAATATGGTAAAAGTAAAGATCGTGAACATGGCCGCCGAAGAGATCGAGGAAAAAGGCGCTGCCGTGGCGCTCAAAGAGGCCGATGGTATTTTAGTGCCGGGCGGGTTCGGCAGCCGCGGCCACGAAGGAAAAATCCTGGCCATAAAATATGCGCGCGAAAGCAAGGCGCCGTTTTTAGGCATCTGCCTGGGCATGCAGATGGCCGTCGTCGAATTCGCGCGAAACGTCCTCGGCCTCAAGGACGCCGATTCAACGGAATTGTCGCCTGATACTTCGCACCCCGTGATCCATCTCATGGAAGAGCAGAAGAAGATCATGAACCTGGGCGGCACCATGCGTTTGGGCGCGTTTCCCTGCAAAATCAAAAAAGATACGCTGGCACGCAGACTTTACGATAAGGAGATGATCAGCGAGCGGCACCGTCATCGCTATGAGTTCAATAACACCTACCGCGAGAAGTTCGAGCAGGCGGGAATGGTGTTGTCGGGCCTGTCACCCGACGGCATGCTCGTGGAGATGGTGGAAATCACGAGCCATCCTTATTTTATCGCAGGCCAGTTTCATCCCGAATTCAAATCGCGGCCCATCGAACCGCACCCCCTGTTCCGCGGATTGATCGAGGCGGCGTTGAAAATCAAAAAACCATAGAGGAGTGGAGCATGAGCGGTTTTTTCGGCGTTGCATCAAAAGACGATTGCGTCACCGACCTTTTTTACGGCACCGATTATCATTCCCATCTGGGAACGCGGCGCGGCGGACTGGCCGTGCGCGGCATGTCCGGCATTCAACGCTACATCCACGACATCACGACGTCCCAGTTCCGCAGCAAATTCCAGCAGGACATTTCAACGCTGCAGGGTACCATGGGCATCGGCGTCATCAGCGATTTCGAAGACCAGCCGCTCATCATCGGGTCGCACCTGGGCATGTATGCCATCGTCACCATCGGCGTGGTCAAAAATCTCGAGAAGCTGGCGCATGACGCGTGCGCGCAAAAGTCGGTCCACTTCTCCGAAATGAGCGGCGGCGAAATCAATCCCACCGAACTTATCGCCACGATCATCAATGACGCCGCAACCTTCGAAGAGGGTATTGAGCGGGTCAAGGAGCTGGTGCGCGGATCGTGTTCATTCATGCTGTTGACCGATAAAGGCATTTACGCGGTGCGCGACCGGTTCGGCAAGACGCCGGTCATCATCGGCAAAAAAGAGGGCGCCTGGGCCGTGACCTTTGAGACCTGCGCGTTCCCCAACCTGGGCTATACGATCGACCGCGATCTGGGGCCCGGCGAAGCGGTGCTCATCACGCCCGAGGGCGTAGAGCAGAAGGCCGCGCCGGGAAAGCAGATGAGCATCTGCTCATTCTTGTGGGTCTACTACGGGTATCCCGCATCCACGTACGAAGGATGCAATGTGGAGGACTGCCGGTACCGCTGCGGGGCCATGCTTGCCAAACGCGACACGGTCAAAGTCGACGTGGCCGCCGGCATCCCGGATTCGGGCGTGGGACACTCCATCGGCTACGCCAACCAGGCCGGCGTCCCGCACAGTCGACCGTTTGTCAAGTATACGCCCACGTGGCCGCGCAGCTTCATGCCGCCGCACCAGTCGGTGCGCGAGCTGGTGGCAAAAATGAAACTCATTCCCATACGCGAACTGATCCAGGGCAAACGGCTCCTGTTCTGTGAAGACTCCATCGTGCGCGGCACGCAGCTTGCCGACACGATCCAGCGGCTGTTCGATTACGGCGCGCGCGAAGTGCACATGCGGCCGGCCTGTCCGCCGCTCATTTTCGGCTGCCCGTTCCTTAACTTTTCGCGGTCGCGTTCGGAACTCGATCTGGCGGGACGCCGCGCAATCAAGGAGCTGGAAGGCAAAGAAGACATCGATTTCGCCGGATATCTGGACCCCGGGTCGGACCACTACCGCGCCATGATAGGCCGCATCGCCCATCACCTGCGCCTGACGACGCTGAAATATCAGCTGCTGGACGACCTGATCGCGTCGATCGGATTGCCGCGCGAAAAGCTCTGCACCTATTGCTGGACCGGCCAGGACCCGACCGGGCAATTCCGGCCCTGGGGCGGCGGACTGCAGGAATAGCCGGAACGGAGATCATGAGCCATGATGAGCGATTCGATCCGCGAACAATGCGGTATTTTCGGAATCTATAATCATCCGCGCGCATCGGAACTGGTCTATCTGGGCCTGCGCGCGCTGCAGCACCGCGGCCAGGAGAGCGCGGGCATTGCCGCAGCCGACGGACAACGCATCAGGATCCATAAAGGCATGGGCCTGGTCAATCACGTGTTCCGCCACGCCGAGGTGCTGGAGCCGCTTGCCGGCCCGATTGCCATCGGCCACAACCGCTATTCCACCACCGGCTCGTCCACCATTGCCAATGCGCAACCCATTCTCATCGATTTCAAGGCGGGCCAGCTCGCGGCCGCGCACAACGGCAACCTGGTGAACGCGGACGTCCTGCGTCTGGAGATGGAGCAGAACGGCTCGATCTTTTCGTCCACCACCGACACCGAAGTGATCATGCACCTGATCGCGCGCAGCAAACGCGACACCATGGAGGCCATGGTCCTTGATGCATTATCGTATGTCAAAGGCGCCTATTCGCTTTTGTTTCTGACCCGCGATACGATGTACGCCGCGCGCGACCCGCGCGGCGTGCGGCCGCTTATCCTGGGAAAGCTGGACGACGGCCATGTCGTTTCGTCGGAAACCTGCGCCTTCGACCTGACGGGTGCGACCCTGGTGCGCGAAATCGAGCCGGGTGAAATGGTGCGCATCCACGGCAACGACGTCGCCACCTACAGCATTCCCGCCTTCGGCCGGCACCCCACGCCGGCGCATTGTGTGTTCGAATTCATCTACTTTTCGCGGCCCGACAGCTTCGTGTTCGGCAAGAACGTGGACCGCGTGCGGCGCAAGCTGGGCCGGCAACTGGCAAAAGAATATCCCGCCGCAGGCGCGGACCTGGTCATGGGCGTGCCCGATTCCGCCACCACCGCGGCGCTGGGTTATTCGGAGGAGTCGGGCCTGCGTTTCGACATCGGCCTTATCCGCAACCACTATGTGGGCCGCACCTTCATCCAGCCCGCCCAGTCGTACCGCGACCTGGGCGTGCGGATAAAGTTTAATCCTGTCAAGGGCGTGCTCAAGGACAAAAAAATAGTGCTCGTGGACGACTCCATCGTGCGCGGCACGACCATGAAAAAAATCGTCGGCCTTATCCGCACGGCCGAACCGCGCGAGATCCACCTGCGCATCTCCTCGCCGCCCATCATCTGCCCCTGCTTCTACGGCATCGACATGCCCACGCGCGAGGAACTCATCGCCTCGGAACAGAGCGTGGAGGCGATCCGCCGGTTCATGAACGTCGATTCGCTGGGCTACCTCTCCATTGACGGAATGCTTGATGTCATGCCCCAGCCCCGGGAGCATTTCTGCCGCGCCTGCTTTGACGGCAAATACCCCATCACCCCGCCGGCATCGGCAAAGAACGCGATCGCGGAAAAACTGGTGGACAATGAAGGCTATCTAGCCCGGGGATAAGCGCGTTCAGCCCTTTCAAGGACCGGTTTTTTCCCCAAACCATGCGCCGCAGTCACCATCAGGCGCGTTCTCGCCCGCTCCCGCTCAATCACACCGCCTCGCTCGTTTCAAAGAACCAGGCTCCCGTCAGCACCAACAGCACGGCCACGCAGCAGCAGACCGCGAGGCTTATGGGCATGCTGATCGCGGAGGTCCCTAAAAGCGAGGCCCGAAGGCCTTCAATTCCATATGTCAAAGGATCGGCATACGAAAACGCCCGCACCCAGGCCGGCAGGATAATGCTTCCGATGACGCGCGACGGCGATCGCACGAAGCGTTTCATGTCGCGCAACCAGAGGATGAAAATGACATTGAGGATTGACATAGGTTCTCCGGCGATCATGGTGTACGGCGCATCGAGCAAAGGCCGAAGATCGCGTGGACGCGCATCAGCGCGAATCAGCGCCGGCCATGAGGTCCGCGACGGCCTTTTTTTTCCGCGGCATCATCAACGCCGTCTTGGCGGATCGCTTTTCCCGTATAGTGAATGAACACGTCGTCAAGACTTGGCTTTCGGATGCTCACCGAAAGCAGCGCCACCCGGCAATCAAGGGCCGCCCGGACGACGGCGGCGACCCGCGTCTCCGCTTTTTCTATTGTCAACCGCACGGCGTCCGGCGCCGCTCGGGCCCGGGCATGCCGTACATATGCGCGTGAAACTCGAGATTTTCCTTTCCCGTTAACCTGTTGTCAAGCGCCGGGTCCTGAAACACCACGCCGATCGAACGGCGCACCGCATTGCGCTTTTTCATGATGTCGTTTCCCATGATTTCGGCATGGCCGGAGGTGGGGGATATCAAGGTGGAAAGCATGTTGATGGTGGTCGTCTTTCCCGCGCCATTGGGCCCGAGAAAACCGAATATTTCTCCCTGGTTGACTTCAAAGGAAATAGCATTGACCGCGGTGAGCGCCTTGAATCGTCTGGTGAGATTTTCGGTCCGAACGGCAATCATGGGGGCAATCCTTATTCCAGCGCGGGTTCAGGCGTTCCAGGGCCCCGGATGAAAAAACCCCGAAATACGGAATTTCGGGGTTTTTATAAAATGCCGGCTCGCAGAATTGAACTGCGGACACACGGATTTTCAGTCCGTTGCTCTACCGACTGAGCTAAACCGGCATTATGGGTTCAGGCTGCTTTTTGGACGGTTTAAGATACATGATGCGGCCGGAGATGATCAAGCCCCGCGGACCCTCCGCAGCAGTTCCGCAACTTCTCTGTGAAATAGCGTACTATCAAAGGCGCACCCCCAAGATTTATCCATTCAGGAACTTTTTGTCGGGATAGGCCGAATAAGTGGATCAAATTTCAGCGGGTATGACTA
>Ga0315279_10006759_pt1 | contig 14395 bp, 10 predicted proteins | sample YL17G06_20_MG_FD_203694 | JGI IMG/M metagenome (GOLD analysis project Ga0315279, IMG submission 203694) | Sediment microbial communities from Yellowstone Lake, YNP, Wyoming, USA - YL17G06_20 | ecosystem: Environmental > Aquatic > Freshwater > Lake > Sediment | place: USA: Wyoming | collected... | reverse complement strand
GGGCCAGGTTGCCGCCGATGAATCCGCCGGCGCCGGCGATGACGATCTGGATGTCTTTCTCGAGAACGGCCGTATTCTTGACTTTCAGAGTTTGGGGCATGGGACCCTCCTTTGAATGGTCGAGGGGTCAATTTAGTCCAAAGAGCGCCTTTCCGTCAACACGGCGGCGTGCCGAGTCATGGCGAGCCGCCGGTTGTGCCGGCCGCCGGGTTTGCATATATTAAGGCCGCATCCTTCGAGGAGGTTCTCCATGACTCATCCGCACCACGTGGGGCTCGCGGCCGCCCTTATTCTGCTGGCCGGGCTGACCGTCGGCGCCTGGGGCCAGACCTATCCCGATAAGATCGCCGCCGGGCTGAAGACGATCGACGATGCGGCCGGGCGCGGCCCGTTCCAGCCCGCCTGGGCCTCGCTGGAGACCCAAACCGTGCCGGACTGGTACCTCGACGCCAAGTTCGGCATCTTCATCCACTGGGGCGTCTATTCCGTCCCCGCCTTCGGCAGTGAATGGTATCCGCGCCAGATGTACATCAAGGATTCGGCCGAATACAAACACCATCGGGCGACCTACGGGTCGCAGAGTAAGTTCGGCTACAAGGACTTCATTCCCCTCTTCAAGGCCGATAAATTCGACGCCCGGGCCTGGGCCGAGCTGTTCAAGGCGGCCGGGGCCAAATACGTCGTGCCCGTGGCCGAGCACCACGACGGCTTCCCTATGTTCGACTGCAGCTTCACCGACTGGAGCGCGGCGAAAATGGGACCCCGGCGCGACATCGTCGGGGAGCTGGCCCAGGCCGTCAAGGCCGCCGGTCTCCACTTCGGGGCCTCGACGCATCGGGCCGAACACTGGTGGTTCTATGATCGCGGCCGGCTCTTTGATTCGGACGTCCGGGATCCCCGAAATCTCGGGCTGTACGGCCCGGCCCGCAGCCAGCAGGACGCCGAAAAAAAGATCGCCCCGCCCGACAAGGCCTATCTCGACGATTGGCTGGCCCGGACCGCGGAGATCGTGGACAAGTACAAGCCCGAACTCATCTGGTTCGACTGGTGGATCGAACAGCCGGTCTTTCAGCCTTATCTGCAGAAATTCGCCGCTTTTTACTACAACCGCGGCGCCGAATGGAAACAAGGCGTGGCGATCAATTATAAAAACAAGGCGTTTCCCGACAAGGCCGCTGTGCTGGACATCGAGCGGGGACAACTGGCCGAAATCCGGCCTTTCTTCTGGCAGACGGACACGGCCATCTCCAAGAACAGCTGGGGCTACGTCGTGCCCCAGGATTACAAGACCGCCGGATCGATCATCGGCGACCTAGTCGACATCGTCAGCAAGAACGGCTGCCTCCTGCTCAACATCGGGCCCAAGCCCGACGGGACGATCCCCGAACCGGAGCAAAAGATCCTGCTCGAAATCGGCCGCTGGCTGGCCGTGAACGGCGAGGCCGTCTACGGCACGCGCCCGTGGAAGGTCTTCGGCGAGGGCCCCACGCCGGTCGTCGAGGGCAGCTTCAACGACACCAAGCGCCAGGCCTTCACCGGCGAGGATTTCCGTTTCACGTCCAAGAATGGCCTCGTCTACGCCGTGGCCCTGGCCTGGCCGGAGAACGGCCGGATGGTGGTCAAAGCCCTGGCCAAGGGAAAGGCCGTCGTGAAGGACGTTGCGCTTTTGGGTTATCACGGCCGCCTGCCTTGGATGCAGACCGCGGCGGGTCTCGAAGTGAAGCTCCCGGCGCAGAAACCCGGCGATCATGCCTTCACCCTGAAGATCGCCGCGGATTGAGGCCTGAAGCGAGCCGATGCGGAGAATGATCCCATGAACAAAAAAAGCATTTTAGAATTTCGGCTAATAACTCGGCGGGTGACGCGATGGATGCACTGTCCGCATGCGGGATTGATATTTTCGACAATTCGGGAGGCGCGGGTCAAAACCCGTGCGACGACTGAGCGGGCATGGTTTTTCGCCGAAGGCGAAAAGAGCGAGGGAGGAGCGTCGGAGCGGATTTTACACGCTGGGGAAAATACGCGTGTTTTGACCCGCGCCTCCCGAATTGTCGTTCGAGCGAGCAAGGATATGGCGCCGGAGCAGGTAAGACCCGCCGGCCTTTTCCTGGTGTCTCTCCTGGCCGGCGTCGTCCTTCTGGCGTCAGGCGCAGCTCAAACCCTGACCCAGACGCGCGAACCCGCTGTTTCCTTCTCTTGGCCGTCCAAGCCCCCGGCGGACTGTCCGTTTCCGCCTTCTACGCAGATCAAGGGCCTGGCCTTCACCGGCCGGCACGCCGAATACACCGATGCCGACACGTGGTATCCGAGCTGGGCCTCGGACGGGAAGATGTACTCGCCGTTCACGGACGGCAAAGTCGGCCCGATCAGCGTGTCCTCGGGCGGCAAGACGGCGGCCACCGGCCAGGCCGTGATCGAAGGCGACGATCCGCTCCATCTCAAGATCACTCCGTTAGGGACCTGGCCGGGCTCGCCCGAGCCCTACGAGGGTCGCTATCCCTGCGGTACGCTGGTCCACAACGGTGTCTGGTACTACGGAACGTATGCCCTTCTCAATGCCGCCTATGGCTTGAATTGGCCCGTTCTCGGGCCGACGCCCGGATTTTACATCTCCAAGGATTTCGGCAAGACCTGGACGAACCCGCCCCATACCTGCGAACCAGGCCGGGCGCTGTTCCCCGAGCCGGAAAAGAAGGGCGGCCCGGTCAAGATCGGTGCGCCCCATTTCGTTGATTTCGGAAAGAACATGGAGCATTCGCCCGACGGCAAGGCCTACCTGGTAGGGCACGGGGCGACGCAGGCGGACATGGACGACCGGGTGGCCAACCTGAGCTGGATCACGGGCGATCAGGTCTACCTGTGCCGCGTGACGCCCTCGCCCGAGACGATCAACGACGCCCGGCACTATGAATACTTTGGTGGACATGACGCCGCCGGGAAGCCCGTCTGGACCAAGGATTTCGCCCGCATCAAGCCGCTCGTCGAATGGAACAACAATATGGGCTGCGTCACCATCACCTACGACGCGCCGCTCGAAAAATACCTGATGTGCGTGACCGACGGCACCAACACCGTCTGGAAATTCAATTCCTATATTCTGGAAGCCGACGCCATCACCGGGCCCTGGCGGATCGTTGCTTATTTGAAGGATTTCGGCGTCCAGGCGTATTTCCTCAATTTTCCCTCGAAGTTCATTTCCAAGGACGGCCGAACATTGTGGCTCTGTTACGCCGCCAATTTCACCAACGGTTGGCTGGGCACGAAACTCCCGGCCGATCCCCCGGGAAGCCGCTACGGGATGTGCCTGCAGGAAGTGCGTTTGCTGAAGTCGTCGCGCGAATGAAAACCGGGAATAGAGGAAGGCGACCGGAAAATCCCGGGAACCGAAAAATCGCCGGGACACGATCCCTTTTCAATAGAAGAGGATCAGGTCTCCGATTTTCGGATCGTGTCCCCGCGTTTCCTAAGCGGAATATCAATTTATGGGGAGGATGGTCATCATGCAAAAAAAACTCCTGGTCACGATTCTCATCTTAATGGCGGCTTTCACAGCGTCGGCTTCGGCGGCCGCCGCAAAAGAATACATCCTGCTTTCGCCCGACAAAGCCGTCGAGCTGAAAGTCGCGCTGGGCCCGAATATCACTTACGCCGTTAAATATAAGGGCCGGCCTGTCGTCGTCCCGTCCGCCGTTTCCATGACCCTCGATGGGGGCCTCGTTCTGGGGAAGGATCCGCAGGTCCGCGACGAAAAGCGGCGCAGCGTGAACGATATCCTGCGTCCCGTCGTCCGGCAGAAGTCCGCGGAGATCGCCGATCGATTCAACGAGCTGACGCTCGTTTTCAAGGGCGAATATGCCTTGATCTTCCGCGCCTACGAGGACGGCGTCGCTTACCGTTTTTCGACCATGTTCGCCAAGCCGATCACGGTCGTCTCCGAGCAGGCCGAGTTCGCCTTCGGCCAGGACCGCAAGCTCTATTTCCCCGAGGAGGAGAGCTTCCAGTCTCACCAGGAGCGGATTTTCAAGTATATGTCACTGAGCGAGATCGGCGCGAAAAGGTTTTCCTCCGCGCCGGCCGTGGTCGAGATCGCCGACGGGCCGAAAGTCGCGATCACCGAGGCCGACCTCGAGGACTACGCGGGACTGTGGCTGACCGGCGCGGACGATTCGCCGTTCAAGCTCGTCGGCAAGTTCCCGGCCTATCCGCTCAAGGAACAAGTCAAGAACGACCGCGACGTTCCGGTCACCGAACGGGCGCCCTTCCTGGCCAAGACGGCGGGACGCCGCGTCTTCCCCTGGCGCGTCCTGATGATCGCGGCCAAAGACGGCGACCTGATCGAGCATCCGTTCATCTACCGCCTGGCCAGGCCGTCGACGGGGGATTTCTCCTGGATCAAGCCGGGGAAAGTGGCCTGGGACTGGTGGAACGACCTCAATGTCTACGGCGTAGATTTCCGGGCCGGCGTCAATACGGCGACCTACAAGTACTTCATCGATTTCGCCGCCAAGTACGGGATCGAGTACATCATCCTGGACGAAGGCTGGTACAAGAAGGGCGACCTGCTCACGGTCAATCCGGACGTCGACATGGACGCCATTCTCGCCTTTGGCAGATCAAAGAACGTCGGGATCATCCTCTGGACGACCTGGAAAACCCTCGAAGACCAGTTCGTGCCGGCCATGGATCAGTTCAGCCGCTGGGGAGTTGCCGGGCTGAAAGTTGATTTCATGCAGAGGGACGACCAGTGGATGGTTCAATATTATTACAAAGTCGCGGCCGAGGGCGCCAAGCGCAAATTCCTCATCGATTTCCATGGCGCCTTCAAGCCGACGGGCCTGTACCGGACGTTCCCCAATGTCATCACCAGCGAGGGCGTCTACGGCCTTGAACAATCCAAGTGGGCCCGCAACCTCACCCCCGAACACACCGTCACCCTACCCTTCACCCGCATGTTCGCCGGCCCCATGGATTTCACGCCGGGGTCGATGATCAACGGCGGCCTGCGCAATTTCCAGCCCATTTACAACGAGCCCATGAGCCAAGGCACGCGCTGCCACCAGTTGGCCATGTATGTCGTCTACGAGAGCCCGCTCCAGATGCTGGCCGATTCGCCGACCCACTACCTGCGCGAGCCCGAGTGCCTGGAGTTCCTGGCCGAGGTTCCCAGCGTTTGGGACGAGACACATGTCCTCGACGCCCAGATCTCCGATTACGTACTCGTCGCCCGGCGCAACGGCATGAATTGGTGGGTGGGGGCGATGACGGACGCGACCCCGCGCGAGCTGACGATCGACTGCGCCTTCCTGGGCGCCGGCGCTTACGCGCTGACTTTCTATCAAGACGGCATCAACGCCAACCGCAGCGGCAACGACTATAAAATGATCAAGCGGACGGTGACCAAGGCCGACAAGCTGACGATCAAACTGGCCCCGGGCGGCGGCTGGGTCGGCGTGTTCACGCCGGCGGGGAAGTAGATTCGATTGATATCGGCCGTTCCTCGAGGTGGTTGAGGAAGCGGGCCCGCACTTGGTTCACCAGGTCGTCGTGGTGTTCCTTGGCAAAGCCGGCCGTGGATACCGGCGCTTCGATGATGTAATCGACCCGGCCGGGCCGGATAAGCCGGCTGCCCTTGCGGTTGATGCGAAAAGCCCCGAGCTGGACGAGCGGCAGGATGTCCAGGCCCGACTCGATAGCCAGGACGAATCCTCCCCGCTTGAACGGGCCCAATCGGCCGTCCCGCGTTCGCGTCCCCTCGGGTAGGACCAAAAACGAAAAATCGCGCCGAGCCCGGATGAGTGCCGCGGCCCGATTGAGGCTTTCCCGCGCCTTGCGGCTGTTCTTGCGGTCGATCGGGATCTGGCCGATGCGCGTGATCACCTGGCCATAGACGGGCCATTTGAAATGTTTCTGTTCCTCGATCCCCCGCGCGCGGCCGGGGAAACCGGCGTAGAAGACGAAGGGATCGAAGAAATTGACGTGGTTCATCATGAGGATGTACTGGCGGCCGGGATCGAAATTTTCGCGGCCCCGGACCCTGACCCGGATGCCGCAGAAAAACAGAATGATCCGGCAGGAGCCCTTGATGATCGGCTCAAGCTTCGGTCCGCGATAGACTAGGGCCCCCAGCATGATCAGGACGCAGCAGACGAAGAAAACGGGTATGGCAATGATCCAAAGCAGGGTCGAGCGGACGTTATCGAAAAGCCGTTTCATACGAGAATCGTTAGTTCCACGGGAAGGACTTTGAGCCGCAGGGGCGTCTCTCCCAGGAGTTCGCCGTCGGCCATCAACATGAGCGGGGGTTCGCCTTCGATGATCATTTCGGCGGCCTGGACCATTTCCACTTTAGGATGGGCCGCGTGCTTGCCGGAGAAGACTTTCGCGAAAATGGCCAGGATCTCGCGCCGGTTGACCTCGCGGAAGACGACCAAATCGGCCTTGCCGTCGGCGGTATCGGCCTTCGGGGCGATCATCATCTTGCCCCCGGTGTATTTCGAATTGGACACGACCAGGGCGCTGTCGCGGATCTCCCGGCGCGAGCCGTCGGTCTCGATGACGATGCGGTTTTTCATCCCTTTGGCCAGGCGCAGCAGAACGGCCAGGCTGTAGCCGAACGAACCCAGGGATTTGAGCTTGTCGTTGGTCAGCTTGAGGATGTCGGCGATGAGGCCGACGCCGATGATGTTGAGCGAGAACATTTTCACCAGGGCGCCCCGGTGCTGATGTTCGAATTCGATCAGGTCGACCGTGTGGCGCCGGCCGGCCAGAATATTGGTCAGCGCCTCTTCGGGCGAGGTGGTCCAGAAATCGCGGATGAACGAATCGCCGGTGCCGGCCGGGATGAGACCGATGGCGGGGCGTTTCGCCGGGCGGCCCTGGGCATAAAGGCCGTTGACGACCTCGAAGGTCGTACCGTCGCCGCCCAGGCAGAGGACGCGGTCGAAGCCCTCGGCGGCGGCCTGCCGGCCGAGCCCGATGGCGTGGCCGGCGTGCTCCGACAGGCGGGTGACGAGGCCGGGGATTTCGGCGTTCAGGCGGGCTTCCAGGCGTTGATGGACTTTCTTCCCCCGGCCGCGGCCGGAGTGGGGATTGACGATGAGCAGGGTTTTCGGCGTGGTCGGCATCAGCCGCTTATAGCATGAGTTGTTAGAAAATTCAATTTTCCCCGGCGCGGCGGGTGGCCTTGTCGGCGAACAATCCGGATTTTCTCCTTGGCCGGGAGCGTCAGCGAGCTTCGGCGCGTTTCTTGCCCCTGAAATAATAGTAGAACGGCAGGCCGAGCAGGCAGCAGGCGGAGGCGGCCAGGGCCTGGACGGGTTTTTCGAGCAGGGTGGCGCCGACGAAGAAGAGCGACATCAAAACGAAGAGAATCGGCGTAATCGGGTAACCCAGCGTTTTATAGGGGCGTTCGGCGTCCTTCCGCGTACGGCGCAGTTTCATGATCCCGATCCCGGTCAGGAGCATGAAGATCCCGTCCATGAAAACGAGGTAGGTGATGATGTTGGCGAACGTCCCCCAGACCAGGAGAAGCACCATGGCCCAGACGCATTGAAGGAGGATGGCGTTGGCCGGCGTCTTGAATTTCGGGTGGATCCTGGCGAAGGCGGGGAAGAAGAGTCCGTCGTCCGACAAGGCGTAAAAGATGCGGGGGACGGAATAGGTGTTGATCCCGACCGTCCCCAAGGCGGACAAGGCGATCATGATGGAGATGACCACGGCCCCGAAGGGCAGGACGGTCTGCAGGGCCTCGGCGGCCACGCCGCCCGACTTGGCGATGCGGTCAACCGGGAGCAGGAACATATAGCCCAGGTTGGCCAGCCAATAGACCAGGCCGACGACGACGGCCCCCAGGATCATGGCCCGCGGCACGGTCTTTCGCGGGTTGCGGGCCTCGCCGGCCAGGTAGGAGGCGTGCTGCCAGCCGCCGACCGAGAAATAAACGCCGACGAAGGCCAGGCCGAAGGCGCCCGCCCAGCCGATGCCCGGGTCGGTCGTCGAGGCCGATTTCAGCCCGAGGTGGAATCCAGTCCGGGCCGGGGAGCCGAAGAACAGGCCGACGCCGATGATCAAGGCCAGCCCGGCCAGCTTGAGGCTGGAGAAGATCTTGGCCGTCAGATCGGAGAAATTCGTGCCCAGGATATTGATGGCCGCCATCACGGCGATCGCGGCCGCGCCCAGGACAAGGGTGGCCGTGTTGGACATGGGAAAGAGGAAAGCGGTGTACTTGGCGAAGGTCAAGCTGAGGGCGGCGATGCCCGAGCCGTTGATGACGACGAACGTGACCCAGGCATAGAGGAAGGCCGTCAGCGGCCCGAAGATCTCCTTGAGGTAGGCGTACTGGCCGCCGGCCTTGGGCAGCATGGCGCCCAGCTCGGCGAAGGTGAGCGAGCCGGTCAGGGCGTGGAGAAGCCCCAGCCCCCAGACGACCAGGATCCACAGCGGGGAGGAGAGATACCCCGCCACCAGCGAAGGACTGAGGAAGATCCCCGAGCCGATGCAGGCGCCGATGGCGACCATGGTCAGGCCGTAGAGCGACAAGTTCCCCTCGAGCTTGCTCATCGTGCTCCTTCCCGCGGCGAGGATGCCGTCATGGCCGCTATTGTAACAAAGAACGGGGGGAGGCCATACCGAGGGACCGAATTATTTCCGACCGAATGTCCGACTATGTTATAATTCAACGGTAACCCCTGAAGGAGGATAATCATGAAGGGAAACGTTCAATTAATCGCCACTCTAAACGCGCTGCTGGCCGACGAGCTGACGGCCGTCAGCCAGTATATGGTCCATTCCGAGATGTGCGCCAACTGGGGCTACGCGAAGCTCCATAAGCATTTCGAGAAGCGGGCCATCGACGAGATGAAGCACGCCGAGTCGCTTATCGGCCGCATCCTCTTCCTCGAGGGCCTGCCCATCGTCAGCAAGCTGACCAAACTGACCATCGGGTCGGAGATTCCCAAGATGTTGGTCAACGATCTGGCCCATGAGATGGTCGCGGTCAAAGGCTACAACGCGGGGATTGAGCTGGCCGGCAAGGTCGCCGACTTCGCCACGCGCGAGCTTCTGGAGAAGATCCTCAAGGACGAGGACGGGCACGTCGACGGCATCGAGGAGTTGCAGGACCAGATCGGCCACATGACCCTGCCGCTGTTCCTGACGACGCAGATCGGCTGAGGCGAATGAGAGACTCTTCCTTTTTATAAGGCGACGGCTTCGACGACCACGGCGGTGCCGCAGCAGAGGACCTCGGCGACGCTCTGCATGATCTCGAAAGCCTTCTCTAGTTCGCCGTCCGAATGTTCAGGCCGGCGGACGCCAGACCGGGCGCCGAGGCCCGCAGCGTCAGCGTCCCGGCGGAGCGGCCGGATTGGACGAGGACCTGGGCCAGGCCGTTGAAGAGGCGGCGCTTCCACTGCGGCGGAATCGCCTTCCCTCCAGCCTTGGCTGGAGGACTGGGCAGACAGACGTCCGGTTCGTGGCTGCTCGGGTCGCCGTTGCCGACGCCGATGATCCGCCCGGGCCCGGAGAGATCGAAGGAGACTTCGGCCGCGGCGATCGGCACCGGGCGGCCTTTCGCATCGAGCACCCCGACCGTGACGACGCTCAAATCCCGGCCATCGGCGGCGATCGCCGCCCGGTCGGCGATCAGAGTCAGCCGGGCCGGTTCGCCGGTCGTTTCGACGGCCTCGCGGAGGGTCTCTTTTCCATTTCTGAACCCGACGGCCTCCAGCCGGCCGGGTTCATAGGGCACGCTCCATTCGGCGCGGCCGAGCCGCGGGATCTTCCTTGCGCCGAGATCTTTTCCATTCAGCTTCAGCCGGACCTCGTCCATATTGGAGAAGGCCCAGACCTCGATGGCCCGGCCTTCGCGTCCCTTCCAGTTCCAGTGGGGGAGCAGGTGCAGCACCGGCTCGCTCGTCCACCAGCTCTTGTAGTACCAGAAGAGGTCCTTGGGGAATCCGCAGGTGTCGAGGATGCCGAAATGCGAGCTGATGCAGGGCCAGACATAGGGCGTCGGCTCGCCGCGGTAGTCGAAGCCCGTCCAGACGAAGGCCCCGGCCAGCCACGGCCGGGCGGCGTAGAATTCCATCCACTCCCGGGCCAGCTCGCCCCAGCGCGGCTTGGATCGATCGTAGGCGGCTAAATACCCGCGTCCCTTGTCGTCGGTATATTCGCCGCGCGTGGTCAGGGTGCTGGCGATCTCGGAGCCGTAAAGCGGCTGGTCGGGATGGGCGGCGCGGTAGGCGTCGATTTCGCCCATGTGATAATTGAATCCGCGCACGTCTACGGCCTGGTTGATGCCCTCGTAAGCGCCGGAATTGGAGGCGTAGGTCGTAGGGCGGGTTGTATCCAGGGCTTTGACGGCGCGAACCATGGTCTCGGCGATGCGCCGCCCGACGGGGGCGGCCTGGACGCCCTCCTCGTTGCCGATCGACCAGAGGATAATCGAGGGATGGTTGCGGTCGCGGCGGACCATGCGGCGGAGCTGGTCCAGAGCCTCCACGCTCGAGCTGAAGAGGCGGGTCTCGTCCATCACCAGCAGGCCCAGCTCGTCGCAGGCGTCGAGGAGCTCCGTCGTCGGCGGATTGTGGGAGGTTCGATAGGCGTTGACGCCCATCTCCTTGAGTTTGGCGACGCGGAAATACTGGAGGCGGTCGGGTAGGGCGGCGCCCACTCCGGCATGGTCCTGGTGGTTGCAGACGCCTTGGATCGGGATATGAGTCCCGTTGAGGAAAAAGCCTTTGTCTTTGTCAAAGCGGATCGTGCGGATGCCGAAACGGGTCGTTAGAACATCTGCGGCCGCGGCGGGTATCCCGGGTCTTACCCGGGATTCCGATTCCGCCGCACCCGCCCGCGTATTAAAACCGCGGGCGAGTGTCGGATCCACCATAAGAACGGTCGAGGCGAGCTTGTACAAGGCGGGCTTTTCCAGGGTCCAGAGCTGGGGCGCGGAGAGGCGCACGCTTTGGCGGATTATCGCCGTTTGATATGGGCCGATCAGCCGGGCGGGCTCGATGACTTCGGCCGCCGGCTTTCCGGCGGGATCGGAAATCGCGGATTTCAGCCCGATCGTCGCCGCGACCGGCGTCTCATTGGCGATTTCGGTCTCGATCGTCAGCGTCGCCGCGTTCCCTTCGACTTGGGCCGTGACGTACGTTCCCCAGAGCGGGACATGGACGGGCGCGGTCTTGGTCAGCCGGACGTGACGATAGATGCCCGCGCCCTCGTAGAACCAGCCCTCGTTGTGCGTGGCGTCGACGCGGACGACAAGCACGTTGTCGCCGCCGTAGTTGACCAAATCCGTGGCGTCGAAACCGAACGGATCGTAGCCGCCTTCGTGGCGCCCGAGGAGGATACCGTTCAGCCAGACGAGGCAGTCGCGGAAGGCCCCGTCGAAGTCGATGCGGAAGCGGCGCCCCTCGTCGCCCCTGGGAACGGCGAAATGGCGGCGGTACCAGCCGATGGAGGTCTCCGGAAAGACGCGGGCCAGCGGCTTGAAGCCGTGGTCCATGAGGCTGATGGTGAAGGGCGCCTGGACGAAAGGCAGTTCGACCGCCCAATCGTGGGGCAGGTCGACGGCGCGCCAGGCGGCGTCGTTGAAATTGGGCCGGACCGCGCCGCCCCAGCCGTCGGTTTTAGCGTAGGAGTAGGCGGCGCCGAAATCGAAGTCTTTGGCCGGATCGGCGGCATGGCCGAGGGCGAAGCGCCAGCCGTCGTCGAGGGAGATGAGTTCGCGGCCCGCGGCGATCGGCCCGGGCGGCGCAGCGGGAGAACCCGCGAGGCCGAACCTCAGCAGCAACGCGGCCCCGGATAAATACAAGATCATCCTCAACCGGCCGGTCCAACCGATTTCGTCCATCGGTCTTCCTCCCTCAGAGGTCTTTGGGAATGCCGCCGATTTCGAACCGGCGGCCCTTCTCGATCATTTTCAAGGCCGTGGCGACGCGACGGGCCCGCGTCTCGGGCCGCTTGGCGCTGTCTACCCACCAGGAGAATTGCTTTTTAAGGAACGGCGGCAGCGCCTCGAACTTTTTCAGGAGTCCCGGAACGGGCGCCAGGGCGTTCCGCAATTCCCGCGGGATTTCCTCGCGCAGATCGATCTTGTCCAGGATCTTCCACGAGCCGTTTTTCCTGGCCAGTTTGATTTTGGCCAGGCCGGGCGCGGCCATGCGGCCCTCGATGATGAGCTTTCGGACGCGGGCCTTGTTGGACGCCGACCAAATGCTCTGCGGCTTTCGCGGCGTCCAGCGCTGCATGAACCGCTCCGCGTCCAGCTTGTTCACGGTCGAGTCGATCCAGCCGAAGCAAAGCGCCTCCTGCAGCGCCTCTTCGTAAGTGACGGATGTCCGGCTCGAGGATTTCTTGTAGTAGACGAGCCAAAGCTCCTTTTCCTTGTCATGGTTCTTTTCGAGCCAGGCCCGCCACGCGGCGGCGTCCTCGAACAATTTTCCGTTCATGTCCACAATCCTTCCGCTCTCCGCGTGCGTACGCGGACGGGAAGGCCGTAGGGACAGGCCCGCTCGCAGTCGCCGCAATCCCGGCACCGCGCCAGGGAATCCTGTAGATCGCCCGCTTCGGCCCGGGCCCACGGCCCCTTCCCGTAGCTCTCGGCGTAAACGAGGACACGCGAGGCCTCCGCCGTCGGGACTCCCGCCGGGCAGGCGGACTGGCACAGGCCGCAGAAGTGGCAATAGGCGCGGGTATGGGCTGCGACGTGGGCCTCCAGCAGCGTGCGTTCCGCGCCGCCGAGGCGGCAGCCGACAACACCCAAATCCTCTTCCATTTCCCTCTCGTTCATGATTTCGGTCACGACGGCGGTCAGCTTCTCGTTCGACAGGGCCCACTTGAGCATGGCCGGGATGAGAGACGGGCCGTCCGCGCCGAAGGTGCCCAGGTCCTGCCGCCTTCCGCCGACCTTGAGGACTTTCATGCCCGTGACCCCAACGTCCTTGGAGTGGCAAAGATCGATCAAGCGGCCCAATCCGCTCTGCCCGAGATAGTCGCCGTAGGTCTTGACCTCCCGCTCCGTCTCCTGGATGTCGAAGACGTTGTAGCCGATCTGGACCATGTCGTAAAGCCCGCAGGCGACCGCCTGGGGGATGACCGTGTGGGCATTGACGTGGCAGGTCAGGCCCCGGAAGCGGAATTTGCCTTTGAGCTTCTCGAACGCGTTAAGGACCCTTTCGTCCGCGACATGCTCGGGATTCTCCACGCCGTGAATGCCGAGCACATCGGCATAGTCCGTCCCGAGGCGCCGCAGGCTGCCCTCGACCGAAGCGATGATGCTCTTCTCCGTCCATGGTCCGCGGAGATGGAAACGGGCGTGGATATGGATCCTGTCCCGGCCGAAGGTTTTGAAAAGACGGCCGACCTTGCGCTCGCAATTGCCGTTCTCGTAGCTGTTCGACGTGTCGATGTAATTGATGCCCCGCTCGATGAGGCGCATGAGAAGGCTTTCGTCGGGAAGGGGGCTTCCCCCGAGCGAGATTTCCGAGATCATCAATCCGGTTCGGCCCAGCCGGCGGTAGACCATGTCGCCGCCGCCGAAAATCGCCGCGCGGATAAGCTTCCCGGGCCGACGTCCCGGGACTCCGGCCCTTGCCGCCGGAAGGAACGCCCCGGCCGTTCCCGCGGCCAAGGTTTTGAGGAATTCGCGCCGTCGTCGGGAAGGGGCGGTGAAGTCTCGTGCGGACATGTTCGATCGTATCAGGCTGACCCGGCGATCTTAGCGGCGGCGCGGATTCGGTTTCGCTTCTTCTTGCCCGGGCAGAAGGATCGTCCAGTAGATCGAATACCGCTCCCCGAAGAGCTTATAAAAAGGAATGAGGGTCACGTCCTTGGGCTGGCCCGCCCCGGCCGTTTGAAAAGTCAATGCTTTCCCGGCCACGGGCTTGATCCAGGCGTTCAGATCGTTCCCCGGAACGCGGAATTTCGGCACGGCCACGGGCGCGCCCTGGGGTCCTTCGGGTCCGTAGGCTCCGCTTGTCTTGTCGGGGGTCATTCCCTCCGTCCCCAGCTCTCCCCCCAGAACGATCGGCCCGTAGAGGATCGCGGCGATCTTCGGATCGTCGGGCAGGCGATCGAGACGGAGGTCCATGGGCAGGGCCAGTTCGACCTTGTCGCCCGACTTCCAGGTCCGCCGCAGGGTCAGATAGCTCGACGGCTCGGCGAACGCCTCGATCTTCCGGCCATTGATCTTGACGAAGCCGCCCCGGGCGATCCAGCCGGGGATGCGCAGGTTCAGGGCCAACTTGACGGGCTGGGCCACGGAGATGGTCAACCGGGTGCCCTGCTCCTCGGGGAAGTTCGTCTCCTGACGCAGGGACAGGCCCTTTTCCGGCCAGGTCAATTCGGAAGCGATGAACAGGTTCACATAAATCGAGTCCGGCCCGTGGGA
>Ga0315279_10006758_pt1 | contig 14400 bp, 15 predicted proteins | sample YL17G06_20_MG_FD_203694 | JGI IMG/M metagenome (GOLD analysis project Ga0315279, IMG submission 203694) | Sediment microbial communities from Yellowstone Lake, YNP, Wyoming, USA - YL17G06_20 | ecosystem: Environmental > Aquatic > Freshwater > Lake > Sediment | place: USA: Wyoming | collected... | reverse complement strand
ATGAAAGGGGGAAACTTGACTATTCCCCCTTGAAAAGGTGGGAAGGGGGGATTTTTTACGCTTACGGAAAACTTTAACATACTTTTTTAAAGATGCTTATTTGGTGTCTTTGTGTTTATTTTCATTTTATTTTTGACAATGCCATGACCCCACAGAATCCCCTTTAAAAAAAGGGAACAAAGGGAGTTGTATAAGGGGTGTGTCTAAAATAAAAGAGGTAAGAATAATGCGCATTATAATTGAAACAGAAACCTATCCAGTTGAGATTGATGGGTATCAGATGGAAGTAGACGAGGGAATGACCATCCTTGATGCGGCACATGGCTATGGTATACATATACCAACAGTTTGCTACATGGAAGGTCTGACCCCTTATGGTGGATGCAGGATATGTAGTGTCGAAGTCTCAACAGATGAAGGTAAGTCATTCAAAGTAGCCGCATCATGTAGCTACGAGATTCACAGACCTGTAATTGTAAAAACAGATACACCGAAGATAAGAAGAATACGAAAAATGCTGGCAGAGCTGATGGTTGCTTCTGCTCCCAACGTCAAGCTTGCTCAGGATATTGCGGCTAGATTTGGGATCAACGAGGTTCGCTTCAAAATGGAAGACAATCGTTGCATTCTGTGCGGGCTTTGTGTAAGAATATGCGATGAACACATGGGAGGCAAGGCGCTTGGATTCGCTGGCAGAGGTCCCGAAAAAAGAATATCGGCACCATTTGCGATTCGTTCAGAACTATGCCTTAACTGCGGTGGATGCGATTCCATCTGTCCGGGCAAGATGATACCATGTCAGGGTATCAGTATTCCGGGTGTATTGTGCGGAAAGTGCCTGAAACCTGATGAAATGCCTTTCTGCTGTCCAACGGGAACATTCGGCTGTTTTTGTGAGAATAATCCGTTAGAGCAATAAAATTAATGAAAACTATATTAGCCACCGATACACACGGATATGATTATAAGATTAAAAATTGAAGATTAAAGATTAGATACATCAACGGTCTATAGATTTCCTAATCTTCAATCTTTAATTTTCAATCTTCAATTTATTTTCATCCGTGAAAATCTGTGTTCATCTGTGGCTAATGTTTTATTAGGTAGTTTATGGATAGAGACATCGAAAGAAAGCTTGTTGCCATATTAAAGATAGTAGCAGATTCCAGTGAGCCTTTAGGGGCAAGGGTGATCTCAAGAAAACTTAAAGAAGAGGGTATCCACCTGACAGAAAGGGCTGTACGTTTTCATCTGCAACTTATGGACGAAAGGAATCTCACAAGAGCAGTAGGACGCCAGAACAGGGCTGGAAGAGAGATCACAGATAAGGGTCGTGAAGAACTAGGCAATGCCCTCGTTTCAGACAAGGTTGGTATGGTGTCAAGCCGTATGGATGAGCTTTCATATCTGACCAATTTTGACCTTGATACAAGACAGGGAAAGATAATTCTCAATGTATCTATGATCAGAAAAGATGATTTTGCAGAAGCTATGTGCATCGCCAAAAAAGCCTTTGAGTCCAATATGTGTGTCGGACATCTGGTACTGACTGCTGACGAAGGGCAAAGATTGGGACAGTTGACCATTCCAAAAGGTATGAAAGCATTTGGAACTGTCTGCGCCGTTACAATCAATGGTATATTGCTCCACCATCGTATACCCGTAAAGTCCAGATTTGGCGGTATTTTGCAGATGCAGAACTATCAGCCTTTGCGCTTCACAGAGATAATTGAATACAGTGCTTCCTCGCTTGATCCTGCGGAGATATTCATCAAGGGTAAGATGACAAGTGTGTTGAACGTTGCAAGGACAGGTTACGGCAAGGTTCTGGCTGGATTCAGAGAGATACCAATAGCGTGTCTGAAAGAAGCAGAGAGCATCTTCAAAAGGCTTGAAGAGATCGGGCTTTCGGGAACGGTAGTTATCGGAGAACCCAACCAGCCAACGCTTCAGATACCTGTCGCAAATGGTTACGCTGGACTGGTTGTTCTCGCCGGATTGAATTCACTCGCCGCTGTTGAAGAAACTGGTATAAGCACTCAGAATATGTCTTTATGCACAATGGTGGATTTTCAGGAACTTAAACCGTTGTCATTAATCAGCTAAACTCGTAGTCAGATTCATTCATCTCTTAATCCCCATTTTATGTCTTTTTCAACAGATTGCAGAGCATAATCAAGTTCATCAATAACTTCATCACCAAGTTCCATGATAGCTTGTTGACGATCCATATCACCAGATAAATATGCGTCAATGATCTGTTTACGATAAATGTTTGTGAGTTCCTCTTCTATTGCTTCTGCGAATATCTCTGTTTCAGTACGTCCAGTTGAGCGAACAAGGTAATTGAGTTTATCTCGTAAGGTGTGTTGTTGCCATAATACACCTCTCAAGGTATTGGATTTACTTATTCACAAAATAGACAACATTCATCTTGCCTTTAGCTTTCCCCATGTATTTGGCAGTTTGCTTTGTGGTGAAACAGACCAGCCTTGGGGTGTGATTCTTCTACTGATGATAGAGCTGTCACTGCTTTATTAGGATTATGACCACCGAAAATATAAACTTTATTATTAACCATAGTTGCAGATGAGCACATTAATGGACTAGGCATTTCGGATTTCTCTAACCATGTGTCTGTCACTGGGTCATATTCTTCTACTATTGAAAGAACCGGACCATTCCACAAACTATCAGTTTCACCTCCAAAAATGTAGATTTTACCATTTATCTCAACAAAAGCACTACCTGTCTTTGCATTTGGCATATCTGCCTTCTTTGTCCAGACATCTGTTATTGGATCATATTCATCAACATTTGGAACAGCCTGTAAATTACCATTTATGCCACCAATAACATAAATCTTTCCATTTGCTGCAACAGTAGATGCAAAAACCCTTATAGTCGGTATGTTTGCTTTTTTTGTCCATTTATCTATTTTTAGATCGTATTCTTCTACTGCTGATGTTAACCAGCCGCCGCCTCCAGCCATAGTTTCACCACCTATAGCATATATTTTTCCATCTACAACACCAACACCAAATAAATCTCTTGGAGTAGGCATATCGGCTTTTTTTATCCATGAATCATTTTTTGGATCATATTCTTCTACTGTTGCAAGTGATGTATAAATATCTGCATTAACAATACAACCGCCGATAACATATATTTTATTATCAATCGTGCATGTAGCTAAACCGTGTTTTGCCATTGGCATATCGTTTTTCTTTGTCCATGTCCCACCTTCAGCTTGTGGAGACATAAAAGCATTCTGTATATCGGGCTGTTTTGGTTCTCCATTATCGGCTTTTCCCAACCTATTTGAGATGATCGTATTTTCAGATAAAGAGCCAAGTTGATTGCTCTGTATCACATCTGGATTAAAGCTCAAAACTGCAATCATAAGACCAGTCGCTAATGATAATCCCCACGGCAATCCCTTTATTGTTGATACAGGATTAATTTTTAACCTTTTAACAGCCTCTACTATATGGAAAGTGAAGCCCGATCCCAGTTTTTTTTCATTAAACGTTGCGCCTATCATGCCTATAATATCCTCTCTTAATTGCGCTCTCGCTCTGGTGAGTCTTTGCAAAATAGCTGTCGGAGATACTCCCAAAGCCCTTGCAATATCATTACTATTCATCCCACCAAAATAGTAAAGGAGCAATATTTCACGGTAGATTTCAGGCAGTGAATTCATCGCCTCTCGAATTAATTGATTCATCTGATCATCTCGATAAGAGCTAATCGCAGTAGAATCAATTTCCATCTGAATACAATATTTAGATAATGGTTTCTATCAAGTATCTTGTATCTTTTTCGTGTAATTCGTTTATTGGTGTAATTCGTGATTAAATATTTTCCACACTTCAACCAACGAGTTTAAAATTATCACCATGCTGTTCTAGGGTCTGGAACTTCTACTAATTTACCATCCTTTTCCGATGACAAATGCGCACATAACCCCGGGAGGCTGTAATCAAGCCCTTCATATACGTCAATAGGCGGTTTGGTATTATTCTTAATTGACTCAACGAAAGCATCAATCATGTAATGTTCGGCTGTACCGTGTCCCCCTATCGCCGCATTTTCTGGCGCATTTGGATTATTATACGAATACGGAAGGTCAACCATCCCTTGTGAATCTTTAAAACAGGCAAAACTCTTGTCTGTCGTACCTCTAACGTTTTCGATAACTCCCTCAGAACCATATATGGAGTAATAATGAAAAGCCTGTTTTCGTGGATTTGAGAATCCGCACAGCACTTTGACTATGGCGCCTTTTTCGGTACGGAATAATCCCACTTCTAAGTCAATGGCTCCGAGTACAGGATCAACGTTGCTACCAGTATTCATACCCACAGCAGAAACACACCTGTCGCCTATCACTGACAATATTGGACCCAAGCTATGCGTGCAATAATATATTGGAGGCATAGCGACACGCCAAGTTGGGTTCCCCTTTGAATCTCGCATTATGCTTCGGCAATCGTGAATATACTCAGCTTCGGCATAAGTGGGTTTTCCGATCTTGCCCTCATCTACCATTTCCTTCCATTTTTGCACGAAATACCAGTAGTTGCAGTTTTCTGCAAACATAAATTTACCTTTACTTTTCCTGACAGCTTTAACGAGAAGTTCACATTCTGGCAGGTTGTTAGCGATTGGAACTTCGCAAAGAATGTGCTTGTCTATCTTTAATGCGGAAATCGCATTGCTAACGTGTAACGGTAATGGTGTAGCAATAACAACAATGTCCATATCATGAGACAGGAACTCATCATAATCTGTATAAGCCTTCTCAAGTCCATGATCATCCTTGACTTTCTTGGCTCTGGTTTCATCTACGTCACAGACAGCTACGACTTTTGTATCTGTGCGCTGCGAAAACACTCCCAGATGGCTCATTCCACGTCCTAAACCAACAATACCTATTTTCAACATGACTATTCCTCCTAATTGAAGGTTGATATTCATAAAAGAACACACTCATATTATCAAAAGCACACAAAACGATCAATATAAAAAGTAAGTAAAGATTAATGGATAATAGAGATTCAAGATTCTTGACAGAAAATCTTTTTAAAAGCTATAATATCCAACAAGAAATGATGCTCGTTTAATGGAGTAGCTGGATTTATCCTGCGTTTCATCACAAGCTAAAGCTTGCTATTCCAAAAAACTTACTTATACCGTACTAGCATATAGAGGAGAACCATAATGATGCCAATACCTTTTGGAGTAAAACGGGAGCCAATATTTTCATCGTCACAATTAGATAAGATACAAGAAGGGATGCTGCGCATACTTAACAATATCGGAGTTAGAATCTATCAGGATGAAGTCCGTGAGCTTGCTAAAAAAAAGGGTTTTAATTTAAAAGGTGAAAGGGTATTATTTGATCGCAATGCAGTTATGTCTTTTGTTGATGTTGAGAGACAGCGTAACGGTAACTCATTTAGTCAGGCAGAATTCATTCCATCCTATGAACCTCTGACGATGGATGTAAGCCCATATCCTCAGAGTGTTCACGACCTTAATACAGATGAAATTGTTCCTTTCACTTCTGATAGGCTGATAGAAGCAACAAAAGTGGTAGATGCGCTTGCAAATCGTGGAATAAATTATACATCTGTGCCGGGTTGTCCCACTGATGTCCATCCAAACCTTCAACCTATCAAGCAATACTGGATCGGAGCGACCTATTCACGATTTGGACAGCAACCAGTTGACTCAAAAGCCTCTAAACCAATGCGTTACGTCATGGAGATGGCTGAAGCTCTTGGGAATCCAATTCTTTCACTACCTGTTTACGTTTTTACACCTCTTAATCTTGGTGGTGAGTCATTGAACTGTGTGCTGGAATTCAAAGATAAACTTAATGCTGTCGGGGTCAGTAACATGGTCTCTGTAGGATGTGCCAGTCCTATTCGTTTAGGTGATACCTTTGCTATGGCGACGGCAGAGGTTATAGGTTCTGCTATGATCATTCAGGAGATAACCGGACTTAAAACTTACTGGAGTGTCAGAATATGTCCATTCGATATGCGTGAGCTTGCTACGTCTCTTGGTTCACCAGAGGATTTCCTTTTCCAGCTTGCAAATGCTGAAATCAATGCTTTTTTTCATGGAACTAAGTGGCGGCAATTTTCAGGAAGCACTCATACGTCAGCGAAACTGCCCGGCGCACAGGCATCTGCTGAAAAATCAAGCCTTATGACTATTGGTGCATCACTTGGCGCAAGACGATTCTCTGGCGCAGGAACATTAAGCCTTGATGAAGTCTTTAGCGCGGAACAACTCGTTATTGATTGTGATATAAAAGATCACATTCAACGGCTTGTTATGGGATTAGATGTTGACTGCAATCCCGATTTATGCGTAGAGGAAGTTGCTCTGGGGTTAGATCGAGGTTTTGTTGGACTGGAAAGCACTCTGGAAAACTACAAGGAATTATACTGGCATCCACAGCTTTTTGAACGCAGTTTTTTGCCAAAGTGGATTGGTGATGGATGTCCGAACATCAGGCAAAAGGCTTGTAAAATGGTAAATGAATTGATTGAGAAACATGATTTTAGACTTGAAACTGACATACAAACAGAAATAGATAAAATATATGCTAGAGCAGAAGCTGAATTTAAGGAGTAAATTTTTATGATAATACATACTCTTACAGTAGGTCCAATGCAGGCTAATTGCTATTTGCTGGAATGTGAGGAAACTCATTCAGCAATAGTAATTGACCCCGGTGATGATGCAGAGGCGATACTAGATGTCCTTGAAAAACGTAAACTCAATCTTGAATTTATTGTAAATACACATGGTCACATAGATCACATATCTGTAAATGCTGACCTGAAGAAGAAAACTTCTGCTAAATTATATATACATCGGCTGGATGCTGATATGATTGTAAACCCACATAAAAATCTTTCGTCTTTTATAGGTAGAGATATATCTTCTCCGTCGGCTGACAAAATTCTCGAAGATGGAGATAATCTTGAAGTTGGCACTATAATCTTGAAAGTGATCCATACACCGGGACACAGTCCGGGAAGTATATGCTTACTAGCTGATGAGTCTGTATTTACAGGTGATCTGCTGTTTGCTGGAAGTATTGGCAGGTATGATTTTCCGGGAAGTTCATATAATCAGATCATAAACTCTCTAAAGAAGATCATGGAACTTGATGACGATTTAGTCGTTTATCCCGGACACGGTCCTGCTACAACGATTGGAGAAGAAAGAGATACTAATCCATTTCTTTAAGGTATAAGGAATTAAAGATGAAAATAGGTATAATCTCAGATACACACGATAACGTTCCCAAAATACAGGAAGCAGTAAGTATTTTTAATATGAGAGAAGTTGGGCTTGTCATTCATGGCGGTGATTATGTAGCACCTTTCGCCCTTAATCCACTCGAAAAGCTAAAATGTGAATACGTTGGGATATTTGGAAACAACGACGGTGAAAAATTTGGACTCACAAAAAAGTCACAGGATAGAATAAAAATTCCACCTAGATTGTTAGATATTAATGAGAAAAAAATTCTCATTCTGCACGAACCTAATGAAATTGACTCCTTGATTAAGAGCCAAAATTATGATATAATAGTTTATGGACATACACATAACCCCGTGATCGAAAATCATGGTAAAACAATGGTAATCAATCCGGGAGAAGGTTGTGGTTGGCTAACTGGAAAAAGCACAATCGCAATAATTGACCTTGATTACATGAGCGCAGAGATCATCGAGGTTTTTTGATAACCATAATGTTATGACTTATACACTATCAAATTAAAGGGGGGATTAAAAACGGAATTCTGGAATTTGAAATTAATATATACGTAAAAGCAAGATCGCCTGCTAAGTGAGGTGAATTATTGTCAATAACCCCACGCATAAATGCGGGGGCTTGTGGTGAAATATAGACACAAGCCTTTGTTGACTAGCCTAAGTCGTAAACGACTACGTTGTTTTGGTCACAACACCTACGAATATTCAGTCTAGTTTGGAGCTTCTGTTATCTAGTATTAAAAACTCTGAGAGGTAGGAGTGGTGTGCTGGATGTAAAAAGCCATTACAACATTGGCGAAGACTGCTAACCTGTTTGGTAGTTCAGGGCAAGTTTTATTTTAACTTGTGTAAAAACTACCACTTACTTTTATATTAGAAAGGAGAAAGGCAATTCCTCCCCATGCATAAATGCGGGAGTATCCTTGCCGAAATTAGAGATGAAGAAGTATTGGCAAAAGAAACATGAGGAGTTGATTCAGCAAACTTACTCATCTGTTAAGGAGGAAAAAAAGCCTATTGAACTAAAGCTAACAAATAACGATAAAGAAAAGCTGAAGATTATGATCGCTCAAGCTGAAAAAGAAAAATACGAGCGAATGGCTGGCAAAGGTTAATGATCCAATCATACAAGGGTTAGAGGCAGATTTGGGCTTCTAGCCCTTTTTTCATTTGAAAAGAGTATCGCTAGAGATGGTTGTCCGTCAATCAAAATCACTCAAAGTTTCAATAACAATGTCTATTCTCTTTCACGCTGTCGCCTTATTTTCCATCGTATGGATAAAACTCGGTAGTGAATATAATACAGGCGAGAGAGTAGATGTGACTTTGCTTAAAAGTAATAAGACAAGACTACTACAACGCTCTACGCCTGCACGTGCAATCCCATCATTTAACGTATCTTCCCATCAATATTTTCCAGAAACAACCGTCAAGCTTGGCGTGAGTCAGTCACCTTCACCTGTAATTTACGCTGACAAAGCGTCTCCGAAGCTTTTTTCTGCTATTGATAGTATGCCTTATAATATTCCTCAAAACACTGGCATCCGACAAACTTATCATGAATTTATTACACGTCCCATAACTGCAAAGGTGAAAGACAGTGTACAAAAGCCAACTTCAAATTTAGGTGTGACTGAAGGTTACAAGTTTTTTGGTAATAATACGCTAATACTCGATAAGCCTATGGTCAACGTTGCTGATGATAACAGTGAAGTTCTACGACAATTCCTTACGCTAATACGCAAAAAGATAGAATCAAGGAAGAAATATCCAATGTCTGCAAGGAACGCAGGGATTGAGGGTCGTTCTGAGGTAAAAATTACTATACTGAGAGACGGTCAGTTAGAGAAAGTCGAGATCATAGACTCATCAGGAAGCGAGATATTAGATAATGCGGCATTGGAGAGTGTACGTGAAGCAAATCCGTTTCCGCCTATTCCATCAAATTTAGATCGAGACAAGATTGAAATGAGTATATATTTAACTTTTAAGATTGGTTAGGGACAATCCCTTGCGGTTGACCTTTCCTTTATACTACTCGAATGGATTAACGGTGAATCAAAAATATAACGAATACGTTGGAGTCTTGCATATTCACTCGAAATATTCTGACGGCAGTGGAAGCATTAAAAAAATAGCCAAAGAGGCGAAAGATGCTGGTTTAGACTACGTTGTGATCACTGATCACAACTCAATCAAAGCTTTGTCAAAAGGTGAAGAAGGCTGGTATGATGATATTCTGGTGCTTGTAGGTGAGGAAATTGGCGTCAAAAGAGCAGAACATTACGTGGCTCTTGACATCAAAGAAAGGATCCATCCTGATGTTTTTCACCGTAAAATTCACCAGTATGTTGAGGCTGTAAAGCGACAGGGTGGGTTAGGGTTCGTCGCTCATCCTTACGGGCTGAAAAAGTTGTTTTTCAGGCTCAAAATAGCCTCGTGGAAATCATGGGATGAGCAGGACTTCACAGGCATAGAGATATGGTCTTACATGCACGATTGGTCACAGAGCATAAGCCTGTTCAATCTACCGTATTACTATCTCTATCCACACAAGGCAATAGATGGTCCACCAAAAGAAATATTACAGGAATGGGATTTATTGTGCCAAAAGCGACGGGTCGTCGGTATCGGTGCTTCTGATGTTCACGCAAAATACGTTTTCCCCTTCTCCATGGTACAATTTCTTTCATACAAAAGAAATTTTCATGGCGTAAGAACCCACCTGCTGATTGAGTCTCCACTTAATTCAGATTTGAATGAAAGTAAAAGGGTAGTATACAAAGTTCTGGGATCAGGTCACTGCTTCTTCGCTTATGATTATGAGGTGGATTCCAGAGGTTTTACCTTTGAAGTCATTACGGATGGTGAAAGGCTGATCATGGGTGATGAGTGCAAGTTGCATGGAAAAGCCGAGTTAGTTATAAATTCGCCGATCCCTGCATTGATCAGACTGATCAAGGATGGTCAGGTGATAATCGAAAGTAAAGACACCACAAAGTTAGTCCACGAGACAAACGAGTGTGGAGTTTATCGTATCGAAGCCATCCACAACGGCAAGCCATGGGTCTTCACAAACCCGATATATCTCAGATAGAGGCAGATGTCATTCCTGAGCAGGCATGAATCCAGTTGAAATCTTCTCTCCATATATGTATTTATCAAAATTTATTGACAGGTCAATAATGAGTCAGATTAATAAAGAAAAACTTGAGTTCACCCTTGACGATCTGACAGTTCAATGCTATATTTTACTACAAGCTTTACTAATTACCGTAGTAATATCAAATTTTTAGGAGATCGTTGACATGGCTAATGAGCAATTGGATGATGCCCGTATATCAAGCGAATTGGAGAATCTAGTAAAAGAAACCTTCATGCTGTGGGATGAAAAGCGAGTTGGATTTTCATGGCGTTATTATTTCTTTAATCATACTCTTAGGGTTAAAAACCTGAGTTTGACAATAGGCAAACAAGAGGGAGCGGATCTGAGAAAAATCGCTTATGCCTCTCTCTTACACGATATAACCAAGCGTTATGATGGTCAGTTCCTTACAGATAAAGATGGCAAACGTGTTATAAATGAGGATGGCTTCTGGCTGAATGAGATGCTGATGCCCAATCCCAGCAAGAGTAATATTGTAACGCAGTTATTCGAGGACAATAATCTTGCTTACAAGATACACAACGAATCAGGTGCTGTTATAGCAAATCAGTTGTTGAAGCAATACGGATTACCCGATGATTTCTGTGCAAGCGTAGCTTCTACAATATCTGGACACTTGAAACCAAATGAGTCAAGCACAGAAAAAATGAAGCAATTCAGGGAAAACCTCGAAGCCCAAATCATTTATGAAGCAGATACGATTGACTCCAATCTCGGACTGTCCGCATTTTTCAGAAATATTGGTATCCATACCTATTTTATGGTCGAACGGAACGGCAAATATGATCTAAAGGAATACTTAGAGGGGATACCTAAATGGCTGGATATGAAACGGGATTTTCTCCCAAGTATGCAGACGGAAACAGGACGAAAAGTGGGTGAAGAAAGGCAAAATCGAAATTGGTACGTATGGCACCAGATAGAGAAGGAAAAAGAGGATTTTGAACTCAATGAGATTTATGGGATTCTGGGCGTCGTAAAGTATTTCATGAGTTGCTACGAAGACCCAAGCATGAGCGAACAGATAGCTTACGTGAGAAATGAATGGATACCCGAAAGAGAAAAGATGCTTGCTAGTGAAAACTCGAAAAAAGAGAAAGCTCAACAAGCATTAAACAGAACCATCGAGTTCCATTCCCTGCTTGTAAAAGAAGTCGCAGGCGAGATGTAGGATACAGATTGAAGTGGAGCAAACTGCTAGTTTGCTAAAAATAGCAATCTGGCAGATTGCCCCACAACACAATAAACCAGCATCTTGCATCCAGATTTATCTGATTATATCCTGCATTTGTTTCCAGTTATCTTCTACGCTATCGCCTTTGAATAAATATGAACCAACGTTAAGTATATCAACTCCTGCCTTGACCAGATCAATTCCTGTCTCTGGATTCACCCCGCCATCAACCTCGATAATAATTTCAGGCTTTAGTTTCTTTACAGCCTGAACTTTGGAGAGGGTTTCGGGTATGAAACTCTGTCCTTGAAACCCCGGATTCACGCCCATTACCAATACAATATCTACAAGGTTCAGGAATGGTTGTATTTTCTCAACGGGAGTTGGCGGATTCAGGGCAATACCGGGTTCCATATTGACTTGCCTGATCTTGTCTATAACTTCAATCGCATCATCATCACATTCAATGTGGAATATAGCTCTGAAAGCACCGATACTGGCAAAAGTATCAATGTAAGCCATTGGATTCTTGACCATTAAATGTATTTCGAGCTGTGATTTTGTGACAAGCTTATGAAACTCCTCAAGCCCAACGCTCACGTTTGGAACGAGTTCGCCATCCATTATGTCTATCTGGATAACGTCAGCCAATGGCTCTAATATTCTGATCTTTCTTTCAAGTTCCTGATAATCTTTCGTAAGAACTGACGGAACGACCTTTCTCAAATTTTTGTTTCTCCTTTTGAAAATTTTTGCTTTTATGTTTTAACGGTGAAAGTGTAACGTAATCGTTAAAACATGCTATTTTAACATAGTATTTCAACGTTTTTCACAACCCCCTTAATCCCCCTTTTTTAAGGGGGAATGTTGACACGACTCGATTTATTCCCCCTTATCAAAGAGGGTTAGGGGGTTGTTTTTAGAACGTTTATGTATTTTTTAACGATTACGTATAGACCCATTGACCTATAAACTTTCCTCCAAATTCGTGATAAAAAATTTACAGCCATCCGGTCATCTTTGCTAACAATCTGGAGTATTCAATAAAGTTTTGCCACGATATGTCAGGTGGAACGCCATGATCACAGCCGGGAATAAACCCGCCGTCTTTGAGCAACGGTGGAACTACTCTTTCGAGTTCCTGCTCAATAACCTTGCCTCCCTTAGCGATGGCTCGCTTGTCAATACTACCGTTATATGCCATTTTCTTGCCGAAAATTCGTCGAAATTCAACAGCATCGTTCTCAGCGGCAACTTCATTAGGACCAGAGAAATTTATCCCGCCTTCGATCCAGATGGGTATTAGCTCACCGACATAGCCATCAGAATCCATGTAGATTAATGGACATCTACTGCTCTTGATCTCAGACGACCAGCGTTTGTATGCCGGTAATAGGAACCTTCTCGCCATTACTGGAGAGATCATGCTGTGTGCTTTGTAAGCCATATCTTCGGACATAGAAACCTGATCAACAGCGACGTTCTCCAATATTGGCGCCATAGTCTCTGAGACGAAGTCTGTCCAGAATTCAGCCATCTCCTGAACGAAATCAGGGTCATCAGCCATCATAATGCAGAGATTCTCCATACCGACCCATTCTCTTATCTGCCAGAATGGACCATTGAACCCAAAGCCGACGATATAATCCCGATCCTTCATTGCCTTGCAATGCTCTACGAGGTCATTGTGATGTCGTCCGGGTTCTCTTGGATTAAACCTTTTCTTCATCTGTTCCCATTCCTCACGGGTCTGAACAGGGAATCTATGCCATTTTCGAGTGACAAAATCCTTTGCGGCACGAATATAAGTATAGTCAAATTTGTCAGAAATTTCTGTTATAGCGCCCATCCAGTCCTGAACCACGTAATGACCGTCCTTGTGTTCCAGAACCTTTTCCTCAAAGGTCGGTATCATGCGGAAAGATACGTTTATGCCATAAACATGACCTTTCAATGGCGGATCAGGTTTTATTCCGAGTATCTCGTAAAGGGCGGACATGTAGCTTTTATCTTTTGGAAGCCCTTGCTCGTGCCATACCGCAAGGGTTGATTCCCTCGGACCGCCGGGTGAAAATGGTATTTTGTCGGGTTTACCGAATAAAGCGCACTCCAAATATCTTTCTCTTGGTGTCATTTGGTGTTCTCCAATTTGTTTCTGTTTAACTACTCAGAAAATAGACCCGCGAATAACGCTATTTGAATTAATAGATTCGCATAGATTAGCGTTATTCGTGGATAAAAACTTCACCTAGACCAGCGCAGATGAACGGGTAGCATCTTTGGGAATGGCGCATGTGGTTCCGCTTGATACCAGTATCCTACTGAGGATATATCGTCAGTAAGTGGTTCAAACCTTCCGTTTGGCCACCATCCAAGAGCCTGAATAGTGCTTTTCAACTGCCTCTTAAAACGTATCGGATCCATAATGTGCCAGCGATAGAGTCCATGCTTTGGCACTTCACCCTGTTCTTTTCGATGCAGAGGATAGCCAAGAAACGCTGTGGAGTAAGTTGAACCAAAGCACCACGCACCGCCAAAGTAATCCTCTGTACCTGTTCCGCATATCGTGGGGAACTTGTCGTCACCATCAAGGAAGAATTTTATCTCACCTTCACCCCCCATCCATTAGAAGCCTGTTAAAAAATGTAAATCCTTATCTGATAAGGACTCACAACAGTCAAAATCACAACATCACCTCCTCAAAGTGTGGTATAGTATTCATTAATCATAAAAAAACAACACTATACCAACTATGA
>Ga0315279_10006757_pt1 | contig 14402 bp, 11 predicted proteins | sample YL17G06_20_MG_FD_203694 | JGI IMG/M metagenome (GOLD analysis project Ga0315279, IMG submission 203694) | Sediment microbial communities from Yellowstone Lake, YNP, Wyoming, USA - YL17G06_20 | ecosystem: Environmental > Aquatic > Freshwater > Lake > Sediment | place: USA: Wyoming | collected... | reverse complement strand
GCCTTCGGTGGTGGCCAACAGCGCCACCGTCTTGCCGTCGCGGCTGACGAGCGCTTTGGTGACTTCGCCCGTGTTGGCCAGGGTCGTTTCCCAGAGCTGCGTTCCGTCCTTGGCTGCGAATCCCTGGGCTTTCAGGCCGGCGACAGTAGGGCGACCCGCTGGGTCGCCGGGCGATCCAGCGGATCGCCCCACAACGAGGAGCGTTTTCGCGTCGGGCGCGGCCAGCACCGCGCCTGTCGCTCCCCGCGCAGGAGGCGGCCCGGACGGCTGGAGCGTCTGCTTCCACCAGTCCTGCGACCAGAGCAGCTTGCCGTCGCGAGACCAGACGGCCAGCCCCAGGTCTCCCGCCGTGGCGACCCAGCTTTCATCCTGCGGCGCGGCAAAATGGTTGATGCGGTCGCGCAGGATGGCCGGAACGAAACGATGAGGCAAACGTCCCGGCAGGCCGTAAAGCGCGAAGCGGCGTTCGAGTTTGCCGTCATTCCCGACAAGGTACAGGTGGTAGCCGGACGCGGACCTGAAATCGAAGCCCTGCACCGCGAAACCATTTTTCAAGGCGAATGGCTCGAACGCGAAGTACTGCCCCACGCGCTGCCGCCAGCGCGTTTGGCCTGTTTCGACATCCAGCGCATAAAGGTTGTGGTCCCAGTTCATGGTGTTCATCACGGCCAGCTTGCCTGAGTCGGTGATGACCAGGTCGCGGACGTGCGGGCCGAAGGCGGAGTCGGGTGACTCAGTTTGTGGCGCAGGCTGTCCAGCCTGCGAGGACGAAGACGGCAGGCTAACAGCCTGCTCCACTAGTGGCACAGGCTGTCCAGCCTGTGCGCCCGCAAAGATCGTGATGGCAGCCGGGGTGACGTCAATCGAAAGCACGGCAACCTTGCCGCTCAGGAGTTCCGTTGCTTCAAGTTTGAAGCCTTCCTTGGGCGCATTCACGGACGCTACAAAAGTTCCTGCGGCGCCCTTCGCACCAGCCGCGGCGAATTCCTCGGCGAAGAGGCCTCCGTCGGCGCCCTGGAGCCGCACGCGCACGGGCACTGGCGCTTGGATTGTCTGGCGCGCTTTGTCCTGTACGAGCACTTGCCAGGCCAAGCGCTGCCCGGCCATCAGCGGCGCAGGCACCTTTAGGTCGATCTGGGCAATCGGCGCAGGCAGAATCGCATACAGCCGCGCGGGCAGGCTGCGCAGGTCGGCCTGAACCACACCGCCACGGGCGAGGACGCCCGTGCCACTCTCAGGCGCGACCTGCTTTCCAGCGAAGACGTCGTAGACAGCCTTCGCGTTGGCATCCAAACCCACAGGCATGATCAGCGGCACGCGCTGAGTCAGCGCGAGAGTCGCCCGCCACATTTGGCCAGGCTCCAGGCGCGGCATGGTGTTGTTGAGCACCCACAGGTAGCGCCCTTCCTCGCCGCGCCGCTGCGAAATCAGCACCTGATCGTCCTCTACTCGCGCCGCGGGAGGAGTCGCGGCGTCCAGCGCCTTGGAAAGCGCGGGGAGATTGGCTTTCGCGTAGGCCGCGAAGCGCCAGTATGCCGCGTCGTCGCCGGCGGGGCTGGGGTCCTTTTCGAGCTTGTCGAAAGAAATCCCCAGCGGCGTGAAGTCCTTGACGAGCGACTCGCGGCAAGTGCCATCGCAGTAGACCTTGGTACCCGCCGCTTGAGCGGCTTTGAGCGCCGCCAGCAGTTCCGGTTCGAACTCGTAACGCTGGTCCACGACCAGGACCGCCTTGAAAGACTTGAACGTATCCGGCTTATCAAAAAGGTCTTCGGCGAAGATGATGCGCGCAGGCTGGTGCGCGTGGAGGCATGAAATATAAGCCTCCAATTCGCGCGCAAAATGCAGGCCGGTGACGTGCTTCCAATCGTCCAGCTTGTACATGCGGCCCGAGGCCGCGATGGCCACGCGATCGTCGTTCTCCAGCGCGGCCAGGAGCGGGCCGTAAGGCTTCAGCAGGCCGCTGAGCGCGCGCACGACCGAAGCCCAGCCGTAATGCGGCGTCCGCGGGTCGTCCGGCAGTTCCCCGTCGTGGCCGGCCCACGCCCAGGGCGGGACGTCGCCGGAGAGGCCCACGCCGTCGCCGCCGCGCATGGCAATCTGGAAGAGCACGGAAAGATACTGGCCGCCGGTCCCGTCGTCGTTCCAGACTTCCGGGTGCGCCCAGCCGCGCTTGCCGGGGCGCTTGTAGAAATCCACGTTATGCGCCGAGTGATACGGGACGCCGATCTGTTCCCATTGGATGTGCAAATCCACTTCGTCCAGGTTCTTGAACGTGATCGGCGGATAAGCCTCAACATTGCGGTACGGCGCCGCGCAAGTCACGACGTACGAACGTACCGCAGGCGTCTCGCCTGCACCGGAGGCCGGCGAGACGCCGGCGGTACAATCCTTGAGCGTCTTGTTGAAAAGTTCCTGCGCGTCCACGGCGTAACTCAAGCGGCGGTTGGAAACCTCATCCAGCACGGGAGACCATGCGCCCGTATCCTTCGCCTGCTTGAGCGCGGCGTCATAGGCGGCCTTCTCCTGAGCGTCCTTCGCGGCTTTGGAGCCGCGCTTGTCAAAAACCCACCAGTTCGACGACCAGGACCAACCGCGGAAACCGGGATACCCCCGCACGCCGCTCATGACCTTCTTGATCGCTTCCGTGTCTTCCTCGGGCTTGCGCTTGTCGAAGCCCGTGCCCAGCGGCAGCCCGGCGTCCATGTACATTAGAATTGCCATCTCATGGATGCCATAGGCTCCGTAACCCGCAATAATCTGCTGCAAGGGGGCGAGAAGCTTGGCTTTCTCCGGAGGCAAGCCGGCAGCATCGGCGGCGAGGCGCTTCGAGAGCGCTTCCAGTTCCGGCTTGCCGGGGTTCTGCCACCAAAGCTCATTGCAGTTCGCCGACCAGCCGAGGCGGTCCACCATCAGGTTGAAGCCCAGCTTGCGAGTCCGTTCGAGATGAGCGGCGACTACATCGGCCGCGTTCCAGGGCTGCGGCTGCGGCGGGAAAACGTTCCCGTAGTCGCCGTACCGGGTGATGAAAAAAGCCGGTTCCTGAACGCCTGGACCAATCACGATACGTTGTGGCGCGCAGGTCAGACCTGGTGCGGCGGCGGAAATCAGGTATTCGCCTGGTCGCAAGGCCGCAGTGACTTGGGCCGGAATGGTGAGGGCGGACGGCGCATTGGAGTTGGCCTGGACGGATGTTTCTCCGACCACTCCGCCGGCGCCGCTCAGTGTGACCTTCACCGCAGCAGATTCAGCGCCCCGCAGCGCGACAGAGAAGTGAATCCCTTCCCCCTGTCCGTAGTAGGTTCGGTTCTCAGGCGTGAGAACGGCAACCGAGCCTTTTGCCTCCGGCGCGCGAATCTCAACCACGGCCTGCAAAAGGTACTCGGAGGGAATCTGCGCCTGCCCGCCCCGCTCCCGCGGCTCGGCCTCCGGCGTGACTTTGATGCGATACAACCCGGCACAGTCGGCTGGGACTTCGAGTTTCTCCCCCTCACCCTGCCCTCTCCCCTCTGGGGAGAGGGTGGGGTGAGGGGCTTTGAACTCGCGATACTCAAGGCCCTCGAAGGGCCTCGCCCAAACGCGCCAGCGGGGCCCTTTCCCCACGGTCCGTCCGCCGCCGTCAAACTGGAGCGACAGCGGCACCGCCTGCCCCGCGGTCCAGACGAGGCTCGGGAACGAAACCGCGAAGCGCTCATGGTCAATCAGCACCAGATGCCTGAACTCACCGCTTGCGGAATCGTAGCACTGAAACAGCTCGCGGTCATCATCGCGGTGAATGAACAGGTTCTTGCCCGCGAGCCGCAGGTCCTTGAACCAAGGCTTGCCCTGGCGGGGGCGGTTCTCGCCGAGCTTCAATTTCACGTCGGGAAGCGCGACGCCGTCCGGTCGAAAGCGCTTGAGCGTGTCGTTCCAGCCTGGCAGGACGTAGAGGTTCCCCTCGTCGTCGCAATCGAAGGCGCTCGAACTGGCCGCGGCCTTCCAGCGTGTCTTCCCATCGCCGCCCACGCAACGCAGGACGTTGTTGCGCGTCAAAATGTAGAACGCGTCCTGCTTCTCGCAGACGCGGAAGTTGTCAATCTGCCCGGCCCCGCCCTCGGCCGGCTCACGCGGGATGGGGTAGATGCGGACAATCTTGGCGGTGGGACTTATCCGAATGATGCGATTGCGGTGCTGGTCGAGACCGTAGAAGTCGCCGCTCGCGCCTGCCTCGGCGTGCCCAGGGGCGTCCCAGCCCACGGTGTCGCTGACCAGGAAGTCAGCGAGCTCACCGGTCTGCTCGAGGCCCGAATTGTAGACCGTGACCTTGTGCTTGAAGTGTCCGTTCGCCGAGGCCACCACGCCGTCGGCGTTGGCCGTGACATTGTGGACGGCGCCGACGATCATCCTGCCGTACTTCTCCTTCCCGTCCGGACTGACGCGCAACACGAATCCCACGTCCTTGTCTCTTGCGATACAGGAGAAGTAGAGCTTGCCGTCGCGTCCGGCGGTCATTGAGGTTTGGCGGCAGTTGAAGTTGACGTCCTCGCGAGAGATGACTTGTTCGAGCTTGACGCCGGCGGCCGTCTCCGCCGCCTCGGCAACCTCGCTGAACTGCAATTGGCCACAGATGAACACAGATAAACACAGATTGAAACAAAAGAATTGACGCATGTCCTTCCTCCTATCTGTGTTGATCCGTGTTCATCTGTGGGCTATCCAATTCCAATCCGAAATCCGAAATCTGAAATCCGAAATGCTGTGCTACGGGTGTTTATACGGCTCGCGGTATTCGCGCCTCAGCAGCTTCGCCGCGGCGTCGTTGTTGGCGATCTGCTCGGTGGCGGCATTCCATTCCACTGGCGCGCCTGTCTCGTAGGCCATCATCGCCAGTTGCACGGTCGTCGTGGTGAGGTACGCATCCTCAATGGCGCAGCCGGCCGGCTTGCGCGCTCGCACGGCCTCGAGGAATTCCTTCATGTGTTCCAGGCCGGTGTCGCCGCCGGCTTTGTGTTCCGCCCGCTCTCCCTTGCCTACGGGGATGACCAGCCAGCGGTCGTCGCCGGCGAAGACTGTGGCCTTCTCGCCATAGAAGAAGATGCCGTTGCTGACCTCAGGCGCGTATTCCCCGGCGCCCCAGATGCGATGCCGCCATACGACAGGGCAGCGTTCGAAGTCGAACTGCACCGCCAGCGTGTCTGGAGTCGTGATCTTGTCCCGCAGATAGTACAGCCCGCCCGCGGCGGTGACGCGCTTGGGCGCGGACTCGCCCAGAATCTTCCGTAGCGCGTCAATCAGGTGGATGCCCCAATCCACGAGATGCCCGTGGCCGCTGGTCTTCTCCAGCCGCCAATTGAAGTGCCCTACCTGCGGGCTGTAAGGAATCTTCGGACCGGGGCCGCACCACAAGTCCCAGTCCAGAGTCTCGGGCGGGTTCTGCGGCGTGGCGTCCTTGGGCTCGGCGCGGTAGTGAATCTGAGCGTCCACCTGGACGATCCGGCCCGCGCTGCCGGCGTCAATGAATTCCTTTACCGCCTGGAAAGCCTTGCTCTGCCGCCGCTGAAAGCCGACCTGGACAATGCGGCCGTGCTTCTTCGCCGCCTCAACCATGGCGCGTCCCTCGCGGACATCGTATCCCAGGGGCTTCTCGCAGTAAATGTCCAGGTTTTTCTCCAGGGCCGCGATGAATTGGAGCGCGTGCCAATGCGGCGGCGTGGCGATGATGACGCCGTCCAGACCCTTCGACACCAGAAGTTCCTGGTAGAGCTTGAACGTCCGCGGCCGTTTGCCCTGGGCCTTTTCCAGGTCGTCGGCGCTTTTCTTCAGGTGCTCGCTGTCCACGTCGCACAGAGCGGCAATCTCAACGCCGCCGGCTTTAAGGGCCGCCCGCGCGTCAACGTTGCCGTACCAGCCGGCGCCGATGAGTCCCAGATTGAGTTTCTTCGGTTCGCCGGCGCGGAGCGTGGATGAGAGCGCCGCCGCCCCCGCCGCTGCCGCCGCCGTGCCCAGGAATTTCCGCCGGTTCGTGCGCATGGATCTCCTCCTTCCGTGTGGTTGACGGTGGAAGCTTAGTGCCTTGGAGTGCTGGCGTCAACGCCGCGAGCGAGGAGACATTTTGGATTTTAGATTCTGGTACCCGTTCAGTATCCGAGCCGCGCGCGTCAGCAAGCGGCAGTGGAAAGGACCGACGCCGATGGTAGTATGGTTGCATGAGTGGCGCGTGGGAGAATATCTGGCGGCTGATCCAAACAGGTGACGTTAGGATATCCGAGCACGGATATGACGAGCTTGCAGCCGATGGCATTTCCGTCAGGGACATCCTGGCACATGCCTTGGACGCCGTCGTGGTGGAAGACTACCCGGAATACCCCAAGGGGCCATGCGTGCTTGTGCTGCAGCGTGACAGCCAAGGCCAGCCCCTCCATGTGGTCTGGGGCATTCCGAAAGGCGAATCATCGCCCGCGGTTCTAGTTACGGCCTACAAGCCGGACCCACAACGCTGGTCGGCCGATTTTATGCGGAGGACAAAATGAGCACCAGGCAGAAGACCAAGCTCGTCCACGAGGGAAATTACGTGGCAGAGGTTGATGTCGAGGTCATCGAAGCAGACACGGGTTGGGCACCGTACCTTTCAGTAGATGACGCGTACAAGCTGGACGATGTCCGCAGCGCTCTGCGGCGTGGTGACATCAAGAACGCGGCTCGTCTAGCGCGCGTTTTCACTCTTACGCCTGTGGTCGCCTGATTGAAACGCTTGGTATTGAGCATTCTGAGTTTTGGACTTTAGATTTTGGATTTTGGGCTATGCAGCAACCGTGCAGGGCCCCGTCTCCATCGCGGCGGCACTGGACTCAGTACTCAGCACTCGGAAGATAGCGAAGGCATCGGTCTCAAACAACCGAGGGCGAGCGCCATTGGGGACGTGCACGAAACTCCTCCGCTCCTTGCTGTTGCGAAGATCTCACCTCACTTGAAGTTCAGCGTCTGGTTGCCGCCATTGGGGACGTGCACGAAACTCCTCCGCTCCTTGCTGTTGCGAAGATCTCACCTCACTTGAAGTTCAGCGTCTGGTTGCCGACCGTGATCTTGTCGCCGGCAACTTTGGCTTCGGGCGCCGCGCCTTTCTGCAGCGTCATTACGAGATAGGAATTCTGCGCGAGGGTGAGTCTGGTTGTATTGCTCGAAGCATCCGCATTCTTCTCGCGATGCTCTCCTTCTACTTTGTTCTTGCCGGTGTCGAGGTTGGAGCCGCGCAGGGCCACCTCAAAGGTTTCAAGTTTCAGGTTTCCAGTCTTGTGGATGCGGCGGTTAACTTGAAACCTGAAACTTGAAACTTGAAACCTCCTTTTGTGCATTGCTTTTGCGCCGGACCTCGCTATAAGTTCGTGACCGTTTCAGGTTGTTCGCCTTGGAGCGGCAGTAGTACTGGGCGCGACCGTCCGTAGCGGCGGCGGGCCTAGAGAGACACCCAGCAGGGGGATTTGCAATTTTAGATTTGCGATTTTCGATTGGCCTGCCGGCCACGTGGAAATCGAAAATCGAAAATCTGAAATTGTCTGGGTCCGGGACTCTCGCCAGCGGACAACGAGCAGTGCGATTTTAGGTTTGCGATTTTAGATTTGCGATTGCCGCGCGGGGCGGCAAGCCAATCCAAAATCTAAAATCCAAAATCCAAAATTGAGGTTGCCATGCCGACAGGCGCACACAGGAATTTTGCCGCGATAATCATGGCGGCGGGATTGGGCAAGCGCATGGGTTCCAACCTGCCCAAAGTCCTCCACGTCCTCAATGGCAGGCCGCTGATCGACTGGGTCGTGCAGTCGGCGCGTGCCGCGGGCGCGGGGCGGATCGTGGTCGTTGTCGGGCATGGGCGCGAGCAGGTGGTCAAGTCGTTGCCCAGTGGAGTGGAATATGCCGTGCAGGAACCGCAACTGGGCACGGGGCACGCGGTGCGTTGCGCCGAGGGCAACCTGCACGATTGGCCGGGCCCCATCGTGGTGCTCTCAGGCGACGTGCCGCTGCTGCGCGCCTCGACTATCCGCCTGCTGGTGAGCAAGCAGCTCGAGATGGATGCGGCCGCCGTGATCCTGACCGGCAAGTGCGCAGGCCAGAACCCCTACGGGCGCGTGGTCCGTGACGGGAATGGAAATGTGGAAGCCATTGTCGAAGCCAAAGACGCCACGCCCGACATTTCGAAGATTGAGGAATTCAACTCGGGGACCTACGTCTTCGGTCCCGGCAGGCTTTTCCCCGCGGTAAGCAGGCTCGCCGCCAACAACCAGCAGAAGGAATACTACCTCACCGACACAATCGGCGAGTTCGTGAAGGGGGGCCAGACCGTGGCCGCCGTGCGCGCCGCGTCCGCACGGGAAGTGCTGGGCATCAACACCCCCGAGGAACTTGCGGCAGCCGAGACGTACCTGAAGGAGCGGGTGCGCAACACCGGCGTCCCCGCAGCGGAACTGGATTCGCAGGTGCTCAGCGACCTGTCGCGCAACATCCGCATCTTCACCGGCAACGCGAACATCAAGCTGGCCGAGGATGTCTGCGCATTTCTCGGCATTCCTTTGGGCGAGGCCGAAGTCAGCCGCTTCCCCGACGGCGAGACGAAGGTGCGCATTCTGGAGGACATCCGCGGGCGCGATGTGTTCATCATCCAGTCCACCAGTCCGCCGGTGAACGACCATCTGGTTGAGCTGCTGGTGCTGATTGACGCCGCCCGGCGCGCCTCGGCGCAGCGCATCACCGCCGTCATCCCCTACTACGGCTACGCGCGGCAGGACCGCAAGCACGAGGGCCGCGTGCCCATCACGGCCAAGCTGGTGGCCAACCTGATTACCACCGCGGGCGCCGACCGTGTGATGTGCGTGGACCTGCATGCCGAACAGATTCAGGGCTTCTTCGATATTCCCGTGGACCACCTGACGGCGACGCCGGTGCTGTTGAGGCACATTCGCGAGCTGGAACTGCCCGCTTTGACCATACTCAGCCCGGACCTGGGGCGCACCAAGATGACCGAGAAATTCGCGCGGCGGCTGAATGCCACGCTGGCGGTCATCGAGAAGCGGCGCATAGGCGACACTGAGGTCGTCAAAGGACACGTGGTCGGCGAGATCAAGGACCGCGACGCGCTGATCGTGGATGACATGATCGCCACGGGCGGCTCGATCCAGCAGGCCGTGCAGACCGCGCTGGAATACGGCGCGCGGAGCGTCCTGGTCGCGGCCACGCATCCGGTTTTCTCCGGGCGCGCGCTGGAACGCCTGGGCGCCTTGAAGATCACGGAGTTGGCCGTCTGCGACACGATCGAGGTCAAGAAGAAGCCCGAGCACATCAACCTGAAGATACTGAGCGTCGCGCCGCTGCTGGCCGAAGCCATCAAGCGCACGCACAGGAATGAGAGTGTGAGCAGGCTGTTCGTTTAGGTCGTAGCGCGGGCGTCCCGCCCGCCTCCGTACGTGCGGGCGAGGCGCCCGCGGTACATTGTCAGCAGGCTGTTCGTTTAGGCGGTGGATGGTGGGTGGTGGATGCAAGTACTGAGTATAGCGCGCTCGTTGGGCCTTGGGCGCTCAGTACTCAGTACTCCGGCACTCAGTACTGTTTTGTGGTTAGGCGGCGATGCCGAGGTCCCGGCTGGTGCCGGGAGTGCGGCCCGCATGGAAAACAAAGGACGTTTGCAACATGGCTCGTGAACTGAAAGCTGTCGTGCGCAAGGAGAAGGGCCGTCATGCCGCAAGTCGGCTGCGGCGCGCCGGGCAGATTCCCGCGGTAGTCTACTCCGAGGGCAAACTGGGGCTGAACCTGTCCATTGACAAGGCCGAATGGCAGAAGGTGCTGGCCTCTGGCAACCGCGTGGTGACTTTGAAGCTCGAAGACGGCGAAAAACAGACGCTCATCAAGGACGTGCAATATGAGCCGCTGGGCGAATCCGTGCTGCACGTGGACTTTAACGAACTGCGCGCCGGCCAGACTGTGCGTATCGCCGTGGCGCTGGTGACCAAAGGCATACCCAAGGGCCACACCGAGGGCGGCATCCTGCAACAGCCTGTCCACACCGTGCACGTGGAGTGCTTGCCGTCCGCTATCCCGGAGAAGTTGGTCGTGGACGTCGAGCCGCTGGGCGTGGATGACGTTATCCACGTCCGGGATCTGAAGCTGCCCGAAGGCGTCGTGGCCGTGGATCACCCGGATATTGTGCTCGTGGCCGTGCACTTGCCGAGAGTTGAAGAGGTCGCTGCGCCGGCCGAAGCCGGACCGCTGGAGCCTGAAGTGCTGACCGCCAAGAAGGAAGAGGCCCCGGCTGAAGAAGGCGCGGCTGAAGGCAAGCCCGCTGAAAAGAAGGAAGAGAAGAAGGAGGAGAAGAAGGAGAAGAAGTAGCACGGACATTTTCGATTTTCGATTTTCGATTTTAGATTGCAGCGGTCTGGCAGTTAAAATCGCAAATCGGCAATCGAAAATCGAAAATGTCTTCTCTGTGGTGAGCAGGTAAGGTTCGAGATGAAACTGGTGGTGGGGCTGGGCAATCCGGGGAGGAACTACGCGAGAACGCGGCATAACGTGGGTTTCCGCGCCGTGGATCTGCTCGCCCAGCGTCTGGGCGTGGGGTTCGAGCGGAGCAAGTTCAGAGGGGAATACGCCGACGCGTCGCTCCCCGCCGCGCGAAGTAGCACGGGCTTCCAGCCCGTGGCGCCGGCGGAAGCAACACACGGCCAGGATGGCCGTGCCACTCCGTTCCGGGAGGAGATAGGGGGAGGGCCGGCAGAGGACACCAGGCTGCTGCTGGTGAAGCCACAGACGTTCATGAACCTGTCCGGGGAGACGGTGGCCGCTTTCAGCGGCTACTTCAAGATCGCTCTGTCGGACGTGCTGGTGGTGCTGGACGACGTGGCGCTGCGGCTGGGCCAGTTGCGCTTGAGGCGCGGCGGTTCCGATGGCGGGCATAACGGCTTGAGGGACATCTCGTTGCGCCTTGGCAGCAATGCCTATGCGCGGTTGCGCATAGGAGTGGGTGGACGGGAAGCCGGTGCCGAGCGCTTCGCTGAAGACTTGGTGGGGCACGTGCTGAGCCGCTTTTCGGGAGAGGAAGAGGAGCAGTTGAAGGAAAAGTTGGAGTTGGCCGCGGACGCCTGCCTGAGTTGGGCTCGGGAAGGCATCGAGGCGGCCATGAACAAGTACAACGCCAGTGATTTGGGATCTTAGATTTTGGAACAGGCCACGGATAAACACGGATGAACACAGATAGGAGACAATGGTTTTGCATCTGTGTCAATCTGTGTTCATCTGTGGCCAATCAGTTGGCATCCATCGCCAATCCAAAATCCAAAATTCAAAATCCAAAATGCGAAGGAGAGTAAGTTCATGCCGGACGACACTACTGCCAGCACCGAATCCACACCCGCCGCGGCGCCAGCGCCAGCACCTGTACCGGTGCCAGCGCCAACACCTGCGCCGGCGCCAGCGCCAACGCCTGCACCGGCGCCAGTCCCGCCCATGCCGGAGTTGCCGCCAGGCGTCAGGCTTTATGAGTGCATGTGGGTTGTGGATGCCAACCTGGGGCGCGAGGACTACCCCAAGGCGCTGGCCGGGCTGAAGGAACTCGTGGAAAAAGGTGGCGGAACGTGGATCAACGCGGACAAATGGGAGGAGCGGCGTCTTGCCTACTCCATAAAGAAGAAGAAGAAGGGCTTGTACATCCTCTGCCACTTCACCGCCCCCACATCCAGCGTGGCGCGAATTGACCGCAACGCCCGCCTTTCCGACCTGGTTGTGCGCCACATGATCACTGTGGACGAGGACGGCTTGAGCACCGCGCCGCCCGCGCGCATAATTGATGACGAGGACCTTGGCGGCCCTCCGGGCGGCGGCGAGCGGCGCTTCTTCAGCCATGACGGCCATCGCGGCGGCAGGTGAAGAACGAAGAGTGACGAGTGACGAGTGACGAGTGACGAGTGGCCAGTGACGAGTGGCGAGAGTGGCACGGGCTTCCAGCCCGTGAACATGGGCGCAGTACCTGCGGTGGAGAAGGGGGGAGTAAGACATGGCTAATCTCAACAGAGTGCTCCTGATTGGCAACCTGACCCGTGATCCGGAGATGCGCTATACGCCCTCCGGAATGGCGGTGGCGAAGGTGGGGCTGGCGGTGAACCGCAAGTGGCGCGACACCAAAACAAATGAGGTGCGCGAGGAAGTTACTTTTGTGGATATTGACATCTGGGGCAAGTCGGCCGAGGCAGCCAACCAATACCTTCGCAAAGGCAACCCGGTGTTCATCGAGGGACGCCTGAAACTGGACCAGTGGGATGACAAGCAGACGGGTCAAAAACGCTCCAAGTTGAAAGTTGTCGCGGAACGGATGCAGTTCCTGGGTGGAGCGCCTGGCGGGCAGGGCGCACCCCAGGGCCCGCGGCCCCCTCAAGCGGCGCGGCCCGCGCCGCAGCAGGGGCCCGTGGCCGCCGGACCCGCCGCGGCCCCGGAGCAGGACGGAGGGCCGCAGCCCGAGGCTCCGCCCGACGACCTGGAAATTCGTGAGGAGAGTGTGCCATTTTAGTAGTCAGTAGTCAGTAGCCAGTAGCCAGTAGTCAGTAGGAACGACGCGGAATGCAATCTACTGGCTACCGGCTACTGGCTACTTCGGAATAGAGAGGAGTTTGAGCAGTGGCAGATCGAGAGTACCAAAGCAGAGAGGAACGTGAAAACGCGGCGTTTCGGGCGCGCCATGGCGCCTGCCGTTTCATGAGGGACGGCAAGTGCCAGGTGGATTACAAGGACACCCGCACTTTGGCGAAATTGGTTACGCCCCAAGGCAAGCTATTCTCGCGCAAGCGCTCAGGCGCCTGTGCCTACTGCCAGCGCCGGATCCAGATCGCGGTCAAGCGCGCGCGCCAACTTGCCTTGCTGCCTTTCGTGGGAAGGTAAAGGGATTTTAGATTTGCGATTTTAGATTTTCGATTGGATAGGGCTGGAAGTTCAAATCGAAAATCGAAAATCTAAAATCGAAAATGAGTTCTCGTGGTGGGCCGCGTCAATTCAGCAAGCCATTGATACGGCCAGGATTGTTGCAGGCTTGGGCGAAGCATGCCGATAATGTCTTGATGTGGGGGAGGTCACCGGGGCGCAAAAGCCGGCTTGTCAGTTGCCGCAAGCCAGTCCTTGGCGCTATAATAGTTCACCTCCAGCACACGGCGGAATGCAGGCCAGGGGCCTGCCTTACAAGGAACGGAGTAGTCATGAAGGTCATTTTACGCGGTGATATCGAGAATCTGGGCAGGCTGGGCGAAGTAATCGAGGTCCGCGACGGTTTTGCGCGCAACTTCCTCATCCCCCAGCAGAAAGCTTTCCCGGTTACCCCCGATTCCGCAAAGCAGATCGAGGCGACGCAGAGACGCCGCCTGATGCGCGAGCAGAAGAAGGTCGAGGAGCTGAGGATGATGGCCGAGCTGCTTAACGGCCGCTCGGTAACCATCTCGGCCAAAGCGCAGGAAGAGAAGCTCTACGGCTCGGTCGGCGCCCCTGAAATCGTCCACGCCATCATGCTTGAACACAAGTTGCCGGTGCCGGTCAGCGCCGTGGTTCTGGAAGCGCCCTTTAAGACGCTGGGCACGCCCGATGTGGTATTGCGGTTTGCGCCTGGCGTTGAAGCGACGATGAAGGTCTGGATCGTCGCTGAGAGCGAATGAAGTACTGTGTACTTAGGCTTTGGGCATTTGGCTTTGGGAACTTGGCTGGGCGTCCTCACCGTGGGAGCCCAAAGCCCAATGCCTAAAGCCTGAAGCCGGGGGGGAAGGCCGATGGCCAGTGACCGCGCGTCACAAAAAGAGGATCGCGCCCCCAGCCGTCCGGCGGCAGCCGGCGGCAGCACCGTGGATAAGCTCCTGGAGCAGGCCCCGCCCTTTGACGAGCGGGCTGAGGTCGGCGTGCTTGGTTCCATGCTGATGGAGTCTAGCGCCGCTGCGGTCGCGATCGAAGAACTGAAGGTCGAAGACTTCTACCTGCCCCGGCATCGCATACTTTTCAAGACCTTCAGCGAACTCTACGAAACCCAAAAGAGCGATATTGACGAATTGCTGTTGTGCAGCGTACTGGAACGCAAGGGCCTCCTGGAGTCCGTGGGCGGGAAGGAAGCCGTGGGCCGGCTGATTATGGATGTGCCCAGTGCCGGCAACGTAGAAAGCTATTGCCAGCTTGTCCGGGGGCGGGCCATTGAACGCGAATTGATTGTTGCTGCCGGCCAGATTCTCAGGATGGCGCGCGAACCTTCCGCGGTTGGAAGCCAGGAACTGGTGGAGGCCGCCGAGAAGATAGTCTACGACATTGCCGACAAGCGCATGACCAAAAATGTCGCCTCCATGACCGAGCTGATGGCCAAGGTAGTGGAGGAGGCGGAGTCCGTTCAGGCGGCACTACGCGAAGGGCGCGAGGTACCTAACCCG
>Ga0315279_10006755_pt1 | contig 14405 bp, 9 predicted proteins | sample YL17G06_20_MG_FD_203694 | JGI IMG/M metagenome (GOLD analysis project Ga0315279, IMG submission 203694) | Sediment microbial communities from Yellowstone Lake, YNP, Wyoming, USA - YL17G06_20 | ecosystem: Environmental > Aquatic > Freshwater > Lake > Sediment | place: USA: Wyoming | collected... | reverse complement strand
GTCGCTCCCGGGCCTCGAACAGGTACCTCGGTACGGCCCGGGAGCGACCGGGGTCCGCCCGCGGCCACCCGCATCGGTTTTGAAACCACTTCTAGTCGGTATCAGGGGTGAGTAGCGAGCAGGCTACTGGCTACTCGCTGCTGATCCCCCGTCCTTCACCAGATCTTTCCCCGGGCGGCGACGGCCAGCGTGTCTACCACCTCGCGGCCCTCGACGAGCCGCACGCAGTCCACGAGGTTCGACACCGGGCACACGTGATTCGGCAGCACGCGCACGAGATCGCCCGGTTCGAGCGGTGTCGATCCGGAGGCGATGGTCACCACGGCGTGCTCTTCGGACAGGCGGTCGACCACCAGGTTGCTGGCGATCGAGGTGGCATCGAGATCGGCGAACACCGCGCCGTAACCGATCGGGCTCCGGGACCAGCGCGGCAGATCGGAGCTCAGCGTCTTGCTGCCGCAATCGAGCACGATGCGGTCGGGCGCCGGCTTGCTGACGACCATCGCCAGCACCGTGAACGCGCAATCCCGCAGCGCGGCGGCGCCGTGCGCCACCTGCGTCCGATCGAAGTAGGCGTAGGTGCCGGGCCGAAGCTCGGTCACGCCGGGCTCGGCCACGCTGAACCGGGCGGTCGGCGTGGCGCCCACGCTGATCTCGTCGATCGCAATGCCGTCACCGCGCGCCGCGTCCGCCAGGCCGCGGAGCAGGCCCGCCTCCTCCCGCGCGATGTCCATCAGTGCCTGTTCGGACTCGGCGCCGTAGCTGTGTCCCGCGTGGCTGAGAAGGCCGCGCAGCTGCAAACCGGGCAGCCCCGAAACGAGGCGCAGGAACTCGAGCGCCTGCGGCCCGCCCGGATCGATGCCGCACCGGTGACTGCCGACATCGACCTTGACGAGCACCTCCAGCGTGCGCCCGGCCGTCCGCATCGCATCGGACCACCCGCGGGCAACAGCCGGGTGATCGACGATGATCGAGACGCGGCAGGATTCCATCAGCGCGAGCAGCCGCGGCGCGTTGCACGGGTTGACGGGGTACGGCAGGCGGATGTTCTCGATCCCGGCGGCGGCGAACACCTCGGCCTCGCCGAGCTTCGCGCAGCAGATACCGACCGCCCCACGCTCGATCTGCCATCGCGCGATGGCGGGGATCTTGTGGGTCTTGCAGTGAGGCCTCAGGCGGACGAGGTGGGCATCGGCATCGGCCTGCATCCGATCGATGTTCGCGAGCAGCCGCGATCGGTCGACCAGGGCCTGAGGCGTCGGGAGATCGGTGAACAGCATCCGGTCATTGTAGCGGAAGGCGGAAGGCGGAAGGCGGAAGGCGAAAGGCGGGAGGCGGGGGAACGCCCCGCCCGGCGCCTTACCTCTTGCCGCCTACTTCGGCGGTGCGATCTTCACCATGCGAGCCTCGATTGCCCCGTCCGCAGCCTTCGGACCGATCACGCCTACGCGCGCGCGCACCTTGATATCCGCGCAGGTGCCGCCTTCGAACCGCGTCGTTTCGCCGGCGCGCACCGTGGTGGTCACCGCGGCGCCGGTCGTCGCGGCGCTGGACAGGATGAACGTCAGCGCCGGGCAGGTGCCGCCGGTCGAAGATACCGTTCCGCTCACCGCCGGCACTGGCGGCGGACCGATCTTGACGCGGTCGGCCGTGATCGACCCGTCGGCGGCCTTTGGCCCCGCGGCTCCCGCGCGCGCGCCTTCCTTCACGTCGGCGCAGGCTCCGCCCTCGAAGACGGTCTTGTCGGTCGTGTGAACGATCGTGCCCGACAAGGTGAATATTAGCGCCGGACAGGTGCCGGACAGCGACGTGACCGGGCCGGCGGCGCTGGGCGGCGGCGGCGGCGCGATCTTGACGCGCTCCGCCGCGATCACGCTGTCATCTCCCTTGGATCCGATCGCTCCGGCGCGGGCGCCATTCTGGACGTCGGCACACGTTCCGCCTTCGAACCGTGTCTTGTCCGTCGTGTGCACCGTCGTTCCCGACAGCGTGAAGGTGAGCGCCGGGCAGATCCCGCCGAGTCCCGAGATTGTGCCCTCGACGTGCGTCAGCGGTGGCAAAGCCGGCGCAATCTTCACCCGAACGGCATTGATCGAACCGTCGGCATTCTTCGTGCCGATCGCGCCGGCGCGAACGCCGGCCCTCACGTCACTGCAGGCGCCGCTCTCGAACCTCGTCGTGCTACTGAGGTGAATCGTGACATTCGCCAGCACGAACGTCAGATCCGGACATGCGCCGCTCGATTGGCCAACGGTTCCTACCACCGGCTTGTCGCTTCCCGCGCCCACCGTGCCGGGGACGGTCGCCGTGTCGAGATCGATCGAGCTGCCCGACGACGACGCGGATCCCTGCGTCGGGGCGGTCGGCGCGGGCGGCTTCGAGGCGTTGCTGCAGCCGATGATGAAGACGGCGAGGGCGACGAGCGAACAAAGGGCGTAACGTCGTGGCAGCATGGACGGTCCTCCAAATTGCATTATCTAACTGTAGACCAGCCAGGCCGGCCGAAGGCTTAATCCCATCGTCAATCATCCGCAGATTCACGCAGATCTACGAGCTGGCGCACCACGGTCGTGAGACCAGCGACCAAGGACCAGGGACTACGTCCGAAGGTTCGAAGGTCCGAAGGTCCGAAGACCAGGGACCAAGAAAAAGCCCCGGGAGCACGCGCCCCCGGGGCTGAGGAACTCACAACGGTCAACTATCAACCATCGACTATCAGACGATCAACTCGCTCAGAACGACCAGCGCAGGCCGAGCGTCAGCTGGCGGCCGGCCGTCACCGTGAGCGGATCGCCGAACGCAACCACCACGTCCGCACCGGGCGCGCAGACCGACGGATTGCCACCGCCGGGGCACGACAGCGTGCGGGTCGGGAACCGCGCCTGCCGGCTGAGGACCGTCAGCTGGTTCAGCGCGTTGGCGATGTCGAAATACAACCCGAACCGGTGGATGCCAGCCTTGACAACTTTTTCCAGACGCAGATCGAGATTGGTCTGACTGTCGTTCATGTGGGTACCGGGGTCGTCGAGACTGATCGTGATCGTGCTCGGCCAGTACAGCCGCTTCGTCGAGCTCCCGTTGACGCGGAAGTTGGCCGGATACGGCCAGCCGGAAAGGAACGTCCAGCCGCCGTTCACCGAGACCTCGATCTTCGGGATCTGATAGCCCGCGAAGATCTTGACTTCATGTCGGCGGTCATACCCGGTACGACCGTACGCGTTGACCATGCCATTGGGCGTTTCGAACTGGCTGCCCCAGATGCCCGCGTACGTGCTGTTGTTGATCGTGCCCACGGTCTTCGAGAGGACGTAGGAGAGGCGCGCCTGCCAGCGATTCCGGTATGCGCGCTCGAGCACGAGCATCATGCCCTTGTACTTGCGGTTGCCGTTGACAGTGAGCGACTGCCCGTTCGAGAGCGTGTAGGTGACCTGGTCCGTGTTCACGATGTCGAACTGCGGAACGCTCGTCCCGTTCGCCCACTTGTACAGGGGGATCGTCGGCGCCGGCCACGCGGGCGGGCCAGTCGGCGTGGCGTAGTCCACCGGCGTCCAGAGGCTGCCCGGCAGCACGGAGTTGATGAAGTTCTTCCATTCGCGCCAGATGCCGGTGGCGGTGAACTTGAAGCTCCTTCCAATCTGCTGCTCCCACGCGAAGTTGAGCTCGTCCACTCTCGGGTGTTTGATGTCGGAGCTCATCTTGTAGGTTCGCGCGACCGTGTCATAGATATCCAACGTCTTCCAATCCGGGGAGACGTTGTAGTAGTAGGTCGGCGTCAGGCCGGTGGCCGCGCGGCTCCAGGAGCTGAAGACGGCGGCCTCGTACATCTGGCCGTAGAAGCCGCGGACGACGGACGTGCCCTTTCCGGAAAGGTCGAACGCGACGCCGAGCCGCGGACCAACCGAGAAGGTCGAGTACAACTTCTGACCGGTGGCCGCGTCAGTACCGCGAACGCTGTCCGCCCGGACGCCGAGGTTCAGCGTCGCGCGCCCCATCTTCCACTGATCCTGCGCGTAGAACGAATCGCGGCTGTTCTTGCCCTGCAGGTCGTAGGAATAGCCCCAGGCGGAGTACCCGGCGCCGCCGTAGTCGTACAGGTAGACGCCCTGGGTCATGCCCGGCAGGTGCGAGTACTGGAAGCGGTCGCGGATCGTGCTGCGCTCGATCTCCGCGCCGAACTTGAAGTTGTGCGAGCCGGCGTAGTCCGCGTACTTCGAGAGCGATACGTTCACCTGGTTGCGGGTCCGGTCGTACTGCCCGGTGTAACCGGCGCCGCCGGAGTACTTGCTGGTTTCGGCATCGTAGTGCGTCGGTTCGGGACTGACCGGATTGAGGTCGTAGTAACCCCACCACCCCATGTACTTCGCCTCGAACAAGGTGGAGGCGCCGAACGTCCTGCGGTACTGCCCGTTGTAGACGAGCTCGGGCGAGTCCTGGTCGATCGTCTGCGCGTTCGACGTGACCGCGTATCCCGGGATCATCCCGGTGCGGCCCTGCTGGTTGTACTGATCGTACTGCAGCGACGCCACGATGTTGTCGGCCGGCGTCGGCTGGAAGGTGAGCTTGAGGTTGAAGCGCGGACTGATTTCCGAGCGCAGCGGCCCGGTGATCTTCTGCGCGATGTGGTAACGCTGGATGCTGGCGAAGAAGAAGCTCTTGTCCTTCTGCAGCGGTCCGCCCAGCTGCACCGTGTAGTCCTTCATCGTCAGGACGCGCGCCGGGACGCTGAGCGTCGCGTTCTTGCTGATGATGTTGTTCGACACGTTGTTGCTCGCCATGCTGTCGTTGGTCCACCGCAACTCGGACAGGTGCGAGAAGCGATTGCCGCCCGACTTGGTGATGGTGTTCACCACGGCGCCGGTGAAGCCGCCGTACTCAGCCGGCTGACCGAGGCTCCCGACCTGGACCTGGTCGATGATGTTGTAGTTGTAGAAGGTCCACGCCGTGCCGCCCTCGGGGTCGCGGGTGTCCACGCCGTCGAGCATCAGCGAGTTCGCGCCATCGGCCGCGCCCCCGAACGCCGACCCGTTGTTGACGCCCGGGAAGTACTGCAGGATGTTCACTGCCGGGTTGTTGTGCGACAGCGGCATGCTGAACAGCAGGTCCTGGGACAGGTTCGTGTCGGTCTTCGTCGTCGTCGTGTCGATGGTGATCGCGTTGGCGACCACATCGACCGTTTCCGTGAGCCCACCGACGGTCATCGGCAGCGTGACATCAACCGTCTTGCCGATCGACACGTCGAGGTTCTGCTGCTCCTTCGGGCGGAAGCCCTGGAGCTCCGTCTTGATGGAGTAGTTGCCCGGTGACAGGCCGAGGAAGCGGAACTCGCCCCTGGCGTCGGTCACCTGTGTCTGCGATCCGGTCCGGCCCGTCAGCGTCACGCTGACGCCCGGCAGCACGCCTCCCTGTTCGTCGGTCACCTTGCCGGCGATCGTGCCGGTCAGCGTCTGTGCGCCGACCATGCCGGCCAGGCCGATGAACGCGACAAGGAGGGCAAGTACGAGTGTGCGTTTCATGCTTGTGCCTCCTCGCCTACTGGCCCTGGCGAACGACAGAGTGGATACGATCGTGGCTGGCCGAGTACACCGCGTACCCGGCGCCCGCGCCGACGATCGCGAGAACGGCAACGCCGGCCGGCGTCCGGAAGAAGGACCTCGAACCGAGCTGCGCCTTCGCATCCGGCGCGGGCTGGGACTGGTCCCTGGTCGCTCGGGCCTTGCCCGGTGACGCGGTCAGACGGGCAGACGCCACCGCGTGCGTGATCGAGGCCCGCAGCCCCGGCTTTGCGGCCGGCTGACTGCCATCGGCTGCCAGGGCTGGCAGCGGAATCGCAAGAACCAGCGCGATCGCGAGCACGCGCAGGAGCGGCCGCCACGTGCGAACTGGATAGTTCACGATGCTTTTCCTCCTCACTCAGGGGCGAGACTCGAAGGTTCGTTGGCGCACTTAACCGGGACGAACTCCCGAGGGGGGCACGTGTCGGACTGGAAACCGACGCGAGTATACTCCAAACGCTTTGCCATCGAGCGGGCGATCCGGCCGGCGAGCCAAGTCATTGAGAAGCGGGGAATTCGATGCCGCGCACACCCCGCGCGGTCCCGCCCGATCCAATTCGCGGGATACAAATCTCCAAGAGCTTGGAGCCGCCTCTGCCGTAACGACTGCGTGTTGACGCAGTTCCACCGATCGGCGAGCATGGCGGACAAGGTTCGTCCATGTCCAGGCGCAAGAACCGCACACGCTCGCTTGCCGCACCGGCACCCGCCGGAAAAGGCGAGCCGGCCGGGCGCTCCCGGATGAGATCGGGCGCGCGAGTCTTCATCCCTGCCGGCGTGGTGGCACTGGTGATCGCCGGCGCCGGCCTGTGGTGGTTCCTGTCGTCGCGGCCGGCGCGCAGCGCGAGCGGCCTCGACCTCGGTCGCGCGGCGGCTGGTCGGACCGATCTGAACCTGCTGGTCATCACGCTCGACACGACGCGCGCGGACCGCATCGGCGCGTACGGCTACCAGGGCGTCGAGACGCCAACCATCGACCGCCTCGCCAGCGAGGGCGTGCTGTTCGAGCAGGCGATGGCGACGGCGTCGCTGACGCTGCCGGCGCATTGCAGTATCTTCACGAGCCGGTTTCCGCCCGAGCACGGCGTGCGCGACAACGGTGGCTTCTTCCTCTCGCCGCAGCAACTCACCTTGGCGACCTACCTGAAAGGGAAGGGGTTGCGCACGGGCGCCGTGGTGGCGGCCTACGTGCTGGACGGCAAGTGGGGCCTGAACCAGGGCTTCGAGACCTACGTCGACGATTTCGATCTGTCGAAGCAGGCGCGCGGCTTCGGCCTGGGTGACGTGCAGCGACCCGGCAACGAGGTCGTGGACAGGGCGCTGCCGTGGCTCGAGAAAGTGAAAGGGCAGCGGTTCTTCGCGTGGCTGCATTTCTACGATCCGCACACCCCGTACGCGCCGCCCGAGCCGTTCAAGTCGCGCTACGCCGAGCACCCGTACGCCGGCGAAATCGCGTTCATGGATTCGCAGATCGCGCGCGTCATCGGTTTCTTCGAGCGCAACGGGCTGCTCGACCGCACGGTCGTCGCGGTGATTGGCGACCACGGCGAGGGACTGAACCAGCACAGTGAGGGGACGCACGGCTTCTTCATCTACCAGAGCACCGCGCGGGTGCCGTTCATCATCCGCACGCCGTTCGAGCATCTGCGCGGCCGCCGCGTGTCCGATCCCGTGCGGTCCGTGGACCTGATGCCCACGGTGCTCGACCTGATGGGCGTCGCGCCACCGAAAGGGATCGCGGGCGTCAGCCTGGCGCCGCTGATGACCGGCGACCGGAAGACGCTCGATCTCGAGGCGTACGCGGAGGCGCTCTACCCGCTGCACCACTTCGGGTGGAGCGAGCTGCGGGCGTGGCGGGCCGGACGCTACAAGGCGATCGACGCCCCCCGACCGGAACTCTACGACCTCGAGCGGGATCCGCACGAGGAGCGCAACATCTACACCGAGCGCCGCGCGCTCGCCGACAGCATGATCGCCAGGCTGCGACAGCAGGAGGCGGATTCGGCTGGCGAGGGCGTATCGAAGCCGGCGCCGGAGGTCGATCCCGAGGCCCGCGCGCGCCTGGCGGCCCTGGGCTATGTCGGGTCGTTCGTCGCGACGTCCTCCAGTCCCCGAACCGATCGTGCCGACCCGAAGGACAAGATCGATCTGTTCAACCTGATGACCGAAGCGCGCGAGGGGGCCAAGGACGAGGATCCGGACAAGACGTTCGAGAGGGTGGTCGGGCTCTACAAGAAGGTCCTCGCCCAGGACCCGAACGTCATCGATGCCTGGTTCAGCCTGGGCAACGTGTACCAGCGCGCGCACCGGCACGAAGAGGCCATCGCGTACTTCAAGCGCGCGCTGGAGCTGAAGCCGGACTACGACCTGCCGGTCATCAACATGGCGAACGCGTACCGCGCGCTCGGCAAAGACGAGGCGGCGCTGGCGGGCTACGAGCACTACCTGACGATCGACCCGAAGAACGCGCACGTCCGCTACGAGGTCGGCCAGATCTATCTGGACAGGGGAGACGAGGCGCGCGCGGCGCAGAACTTCCATCAGGCGCTCGAGATCGATCCGCGCCAGGCGCCGGCCCGAAACGCGCTTGGCGTGCTGGCCTTCAGGCACGGCGATCTGGCGGGGGCCGAGCGCGAAGTACGCGCGGCGCTCGATCTGCGGAACGACGTGCGCCTGGCGCACTACAACCTGGCGCTGATCGCCGAGGAGCGCAACGATCTGCGGACGGCCGAGGCCGAGTACCGGCGCGAGATCGAGATCCACCCCGACGCCTACAAGGCGGCGTTCAACCTGGGACGGCTCTACGAGCGGTTGGGCGATCGGCAGGCGCAGATCGCGTCGCTGAAGAAATCGGTCGAGATCAATAGCGAGAGCCCCGAGGCGAACGTGTTCCTCGCGAAGGCGTACCTCGACGCGGGCATCAACTTCAGCGAGGCGGTCGGCTTCGCGCGCAAGGCGCTCGAGGTGGCGCCGCGCTCGCACCTTGCGCCGCTGGCGCACTACGTGCTCGCCGATCTCTACAACCGGCTCGGGCGCCCGCAGGATGCGGCGCGCGAGGTCGGCCTGGGCCGCGCCCTCGAGAGCCGGTCGCCGCGCGCGCCCGGCGGGTAAGTGATCCGCAGAAGGCCCAAAGCCCAAAACCGTCGCTTTCTGATATAAGAAGCCGGTCAGGACGGTCGTGTGGGTCGTCCCAGTCCGCGAAAATCTGGCGTGAATCTGGGGATTCGCAAGGAGACCCGTGATGCGGCGGTTCGTGATGCTCGCCTGTGCGCTCTCGGTGCTGCTGGCGCCCTCGCTCGTCGCGCAGCAGAAGCCGGATCGGCCGACCTCGGACACCGGACACCGGACTTCGGACGACGTCGCACTGGCCACCCCCGACACGCCGGAACCAGGGTCCGTGGAGGCGATCGCGCGCTTCACGACCGATGCGCGCTTCATCAGCCCGTGGGTCGCCTACGTTCCCGACTCGAAAACCGTGCCCTCGCCCACGCGCGTTCTCGGCCATCTCGTCGGCGCCGCGGGCGAGCTGTCGAAGACAGAGCAGATCTACGGCTACTTCCGCGCGCTGGCGAACGCGACGCCCCGCGTGCGCGTCGAGACGATCGGGAAGTCGGACGAAGGCCGCGACATCCTGCTGGCCGTCATCGCAGACGAGGAGGGCATCCGCGACCTCGCGAAGCTGAAGGCGGCGACGGCGGCGCTGGCCGATCCGCGAAAGACGACGCCCGGCGACGCCGAGCGCATCATCCAGTCGGCGCGGCCGATCTACTACTTCAACGCCGGTCTTCATTCGAGCGAATCGGGCAGTCCGGAGATGGTGATGGAACTGGCGTACCGGCTCGCGGTGTCCGATCAGCCGATGATCCAGGCGATCCGCCGCAACGTGCTGGTGCTCGTCAACCCGGTGTCGGAGCCCGACGGCCGTGATCGGTTCGTCGAGTGGTTCTACCGGTATCTGAAGGGCCGCTCCGATTACGAGAACCTGCCGCCGATGTCCCCGCCCTACTGGGGCCATTACGTCTACCACGACAACAACCGCGACACCCACCAGAAGGCGCTCGAATCGACGCGCGCGGTGCACCGGATGTTCTACGACTACCACCCGACGGTGGTGCACGACCTGCACGAGTCGATCGCGCTGCTGCAGACCTGGAACGGCACCGGCCCGTGGAATCCGAATCTCGATCCGATCGTGATCAGCGAGTTCATGGAGATGTCCTTCGAGGAGGTGCGCGCGGCAACCGCGTTCGGCATGCCGGGCGTGTGGACCTGGGCGTTCGGCGAAGGCTTCGGCCACCACTACCTGGAGTCGGTGGCGACCAATCACAACGCGATCGGCCGCGGCTACGAGACGTTCGGCAACGGCACGGCCGAAACCGTGGAGCGGACGATCAACAACCGCAAGTACCTCGGGCGCCCGGTCACCGGCCAGGAGTGGTACCGGCCGCTGCCGCCCCCGGCGAAGTTCACCTGGTCGCTGCGCGACAACACCAACTACATGGAAACCGGGTGTCTCGCGATCCTGTCCTACGCGGCGCGCAACGGGAAGGAGATGCTGCGCAACTTCTACCGCAAGGGTTACAACGCGTGGCAGAAAGGCCTCCATGAGGCGCCATACGCGTTTGCGATCCCGGCCGACCAGGGCGATCGGCGGCGCGTTGCGCAGATGATCAATCTCGTGCGCAGCCAGGGCATCGAGGTCGTCCGCCTCGCCGCGGACACCACGCTGAAGGAAGGCACCTTTCCGGCGGGCACCTTCCTCGTCTTGCTCGATCAGCCATACCGCAACTACGCCGTCGATCTGCTGGCGCCGCAGAAGTTCCCGGCCGACGCGCAGTACCAGCCCTACGACGACATCTCGTGGGCACTCCCGGTTCACTACGGTCTGCGCTCGGTCCGCATCGAAGACGAGGCGGTGAAACGCGCGGCCGTCCAGCCCGTTTCGGCCGACGTCCAGGTGGCCGGCCGCGTCAGCGGGCAGGGCGCCGTGTTCCTGATCAAGGACACGGGCCAGGAAGCGCTGCTGGCGGCCCGCGCGCGGCTTGCGAGCTACCACGTCTCGATCGCCGAGAAAGCGTTCACCGTGGCGGACGTGGAGTACCCGGCCGGATCGTGGATCGTGCCCGCGCAGGAAGGTGTGGCGGCGGTGCTGTCCGACGTGGCGCGCGACCTGGCGCTCGACGTGGACGCCGCCAGCGCGGTGCCCGACGTGCCGCGCCACGACGGGGCGCTGCCGCGCTTTGCCGTGTGGCACACCTGGGCGGACACGCAGGACGTGGGTTGGGTTCGCCTGACGCTCGATCGACAGCAGATCCCGTACGCGTACGTTCGCGACGATGACATCAGAGCGGGCGGCCTGAAGCAGCGATTCGACGTCATCCTGTACGCGAACACCGATATGGCGCTGCGCGAGCAGATCCATGGCCTCGATACGAAGTTCGGGCCGATCGCCTACACGCGCACGCCCGAATTCCCCAGCCACGGGCAGCCCGACGCCTCCCCCGACATCACCGGGGGCATCGGGTGGACGGGCATGGCGAACCTGCAGCGCTTCCTGGACGAGGGTGGCCTGCTGATCACGCTCGGCAACGGCTCGGCGCTTGCGCTCGAGGGCGGCCTGGTTCGCGGCGTCGCGGCCGCGCCGGGCGCGTCGAGCGTCTGGACGCCCGGGGTCGAGCTCTTTGCCACCTTCACGCGCCCGGACCATCCGATCGCGTACGGCTACCCGCGCACGACATCGGTCTTCCGCGACTCGGTGCCCGTCTACACCGTCCGGCGCGTCGATCGCGCGTGGATCGTATTGCAGTGGGGATCGCTGCTGCCGAAGGAGGACCGGGACGATCAACCATCCACGGTAGGGGCGGAGCTTGCTCCGCCCGACGACAAGGCTCCCGCCAAAACGCCGATGGTCGTCAGCGGTGGCGCCAAGGGCGAGGACGTGCTCGAAGGCCGCCCCGCCATTCTCGATCTGCCGGCAGGAAAAGGCCGGGTCATCGCGTTCAATTTCAATCCCCAGCACCGCGACCTGAACCGTTCGGACTACCGCCTGCTCTGGAACGCCATCCTCAACTGGAGCGCGATCCTGTCGCGATCGGGGACGTAGCGATTGCTCTCGGGCCCTCATCCGGCGTACCATGTTCGAGGTTGAAGACTGGAGTCTGATGTGTCCCGCAGATTCGCACACCTCGTGCTTCATGCGCTCGTGATCGGCTGCGTCTCGCGCAGCGCCGGCCTGTGATTCTCTCCCGCCAGCCTCAGCACTCCTTTCGACGCTTCGCTATCGATTCCGAACGCTGAGGGTCCGACCCGGCTCATGGCCCCGCTTGCCGGGCGGCGGCCTGGCGTCTACTGACAGTCAGTCGGGCAAAGACAAGCTCCGCCCCTACTGACTACTGCCGACTGCTAACTGCCGACTGCTGACTGCTGATAGGCGAGGACCCATGTCATACCGATACGTTCTGCTTGGAGCCGGCCGGCAGGGACTAGCCGCTGCCTACGATCTCGGCCGCTTCGGCGGGGCCGACGACATCCTGCTCTGCGACATCGACGCTCACGTTGCCGAGTCGGGCGCCGACCGCCTGAACCGTCTGCTCGGCCGGCGCGTCGCCCGCGCGCGGCAGCTCGACGTCCGCAACACGCGCGAGGTCGCCGCGGCGCTGGATGGTGCGAGCGCGTGCATCAGCTCGGTGCACTACACCTGCAACCTCGAGGTGACGCGCCTGGCAATCGTGAAGGCGGTCCATATGACCGACTTCGGCGGCAACACCGACGTCGCCTGGCAGCAGCGCGCGTGCGACGACGAGGCCGCTCGTGCCGGCGTTACCGTGGTGCCCGACTGCGGCATGGGCCCGGGCCTGAACATCTCGCTGGCGACCTACGTGATGTCGCTCGTCGACGTGCCGCGGGAGGTCTTCATCTGGGACGGCGGGCTGCCGCAGGATCCCGAGCCGCCCTGGAACTACGCATCCACGTTCGCGATGGGCGGCCTCACCAACGAGTACGACGGCCACGCGATGTTCCTGCGCGACGGCCGGATCACGCCCGTGGCGTGCTTCGCGGATCTCGAGGAACTCGATTTCCCGCCGCCGATCGGGCGGCTCGAGGCGTTCGTCACCTCCGGCGGCCTGTCCACCTCGCCCTGGACGCTGCAGGGCCGGCTCCAGCGGCTCGAGAACAAGACGCTGCGCTACCGCGGCCACTGCGCGCAGTTCAAGGCGTTCTCGGACCTCGGCCTGCTCGGCCTCGACCCGATCGAGCTGAATGGACACGCGGGGCCGGCGCCTGCCGCCGCCGGGCCGCAGCCCCGCGCGACGAGCGTCGTTCCCAGGAACGTGTTCCACGCGCTGCTCGCGCCGAAAATCACGCGCGACGTGGTCCGCGACATCTGCGTCATGCGCGTGAAGTGTATCGGTGAGACGCAGGGCCGGCCCGCGGCCGTAGCGGTCGATCTGATCGATCGCTACGACGAGGCGACCGGGTTCACGGCGATGCAGCGACTGACCGGCTGGCACGCGTCGATCATGACGATTGCCGCGGTCCGCGGCGAGATCGCGCGCGGTGTCGTGCCGGTGGAACTCGCATTGTCCGGACGCCGGGTCGTGCAGGAGTCGCGGCGGCGCGGGTTCGCCATCACCGAGCACCTCGACGTGTCCGCGGCGGTGGCCGTGTGATCTGCGAGTTGCGTAGGGATCGGGGATCGGGGATCAGGGGGAAGTCCGGAGTCCGAAGTCCGAAGTCCGAGGTCCGAGGTCGGTAGTCGGTACCTATCCCCCCGAAATCATGTGGATCACCTGCACGTCGGCCTCGTCTGGCACCACCGTCGTCTTGTAGTCCTTGCGCGCCACCACCTGGCCGTTCACCGACACCGCCAGCATGCGGAAGATGTACTTCCGCTCATCGAGGATGTCCTGGATGGTCATCCCGGGGCGGTGCGGCATGGGGTCGGAGTTGACGGTGATCATGGCGCTACCCTCAGGCGGGAGGCGGGAGGCGGAAGGCGGCGTTGGGTCCACAAGGCAGGGGCGACAGGCGTCTTCCGGAGCATAAACTCACGTCGTATTGGGGTCTCTGGTGCGTTCGCGCAGACGGCGCATCAACCCCTTCAGCATCCGCGAGATCTCTTCCGTCGCCGACAGTACGCCGTTGATTTGTTCCTGACGGAGATACTCGAGTCGCACTGTGATCAGCAGCTGCGTCTCGAGTTCCATGAGCGAACCGTGGGCAATCGACAGATGGTGGAGGTACTCCGGAACGCCAGTGCGACCATGGCCCTCGGCAATGTTCGACGGAATCGACACAGCAGCACGGCGGATCTGCAGCTTCAGTACGAAATCTTCGTCACGCGGGAGGGCCCGCGTCAGAGTGTAGCAGTCGACTACGAGGTCCATGGCCTTCTGCCACACGGACAGATCGCGACACGAACTGATTTGTGCCATGACCCAATCTTCCGTCGCGTTAACTACCTCTCGCCTCCCGCCCACCACCTCCCGTTTCCGCCTGCCGCCTACCGCCTACCGCCTACTCCTCCACCCCTGCCGCCTTCACCACCGCGACCACTTCCGGAAAATCGATCCTGAACTTCTTCAGCGTCGCGAGCGTCGGGACGCCGTTGTCGTTCCAGCCGCGGCGCTTGTAGACCGCGTCGCACAGCTGGCGGTAGCGATCCTCGCGCCACGCGCGGTGCAGCCTGATCTTCTCGTCGGTCGTCTTGCCCGCCGGGTCCACGCCCATCAGCTCGCGCAGCTGCTTGTCGTAGCGTTCGGCGCGCGATTCGTACTCCTCGCGCGTGACCGGTCCCATCGACCGGTACGGCGGCCAGTCGCTCTGGCGCCCGCCGTTGCCCATGCGCAGGTT
>Ga0315279_10006754_pt1 | contig 14406 bp, 32 predicted proteins | sample YL17G06_20_MG_FD_203694 | JGI IMG/M metagenome (GOLD analysis project Ga0315279, IMG submission 203694) | Sediment microbial communities from Yellowstone Lake, YNP, Wyoming, USA - YL17G06_20 | ecosystem: Environmental > Aquatic > Freshwater > Lake > Sediment | place: USA: Wyoming | collected... | reverse complement strand
ATCGATCCACCTGCTGCCCAAGAAAATAGTGCACCGCATTTTTGAGCACTGATGAAGAAATACCAGACCGCAACTGAGCACGCGATAAACCAAACATCCCCAACTCCGCATCAGAAAGCAAAAGAATCTTTTCAGATAAACCAGCCCGTATCATCTGCTCAGCCTGCCTATACGTGTCCGAAGATATCCAGGTAGCCATGGACGGAGGAATTATCGTCTTCAGATGCTTTAGAAATTTCTGGACCACTTTGACAGCCCGAGCCGGATCCTCCGTAACCATCTTTTTAAACGCAGGTACGTCCTCATACGCCGACGTGACAACCTCCTCCACCGAAGGACCAGGATCAGCTACCTGATTAGGATCAGCAAACGTCTGCACAATCTCAGGCGTGATACCCAATAACTGATGCTCCTCAGGAGTGATCTGAGTCGTCGTACTCCGCAAACGCTCTATAATCTGCTCTGTCGCATAAATAATCCTCATAGACTCCCTTTCATGGTACTCTCCATAACCATCCCACGCGCCCGATGAATCAATCTACCAACAATATCAGGAGACATAAACGCTACCCGAACAATATCCGGAGCAGACATCTGACGCACCCTCCTGGAAATAAATCCCTGGATCTGCTCATGTAAAATCTTCTCACCCTTTTTAGTATTGACATCTATAGGAATCGGAGGCACGGAGATATGTAATTTTTTAGCCTCCTCTTTCTTTTTATCAGGATCAGCAATTTGAGACACCTCTATGACTTTCTCAACAAAATCCTCACGAAAACGATCAATGTAATCCTCAAATTGCTCCCGACGCTGAAAAAATTTCTGTAACACAGGGTCCCCACGAAGTCCTAACATTTTAGATTTTATTTCTTCTCTCAAACGCTTTAAATTGTTAGGATTTATTTTAGAAATATATTTAATAATGTCCTGATCCGAATACGCCGGTATAACCGCCTCAGAACGACCCCCAGATACTACCGGCACAGTCCCCACACGCTCTTTGTGAATGAGAAAATTGATCTGATCACGCACAATAGGATTATCCAAGGCTAACTCCTGAATTTTCTTTACTACCGTCACACGCCAGGACTCCTCTTTTATTCTCTCACCTTTTTTAACGACCCTGGGAAATACTATGGTATCCATAACCATACGCACCACCGGCTGAGTCTCTAATACAGACTGCAAACTGATTTTACTTTTAGAAGATCTCTCCGGAAACTGCTGACTGACTGCCTCGGATATATGAGAACTGTCCCTCGCATCCATCTGCAAATGCATGGCCTGCAACATAGGTGTCCTAGACCACCTATCTACAATAGCCCTGGTCTTGGAAGCATCACTCTCAGCCCTGTCCTCAACAGTCTCCTCACCCTCACCCTCCTCCAACTCCTGCACCCCAGGAGTCGTAATAACTTTACCCGTAAACTCCTCTATCACCTTGGACGCTGGCATAGCTCTAAGTTTGCTAAGGTATCTATTTACAATATTATTGTCTATAAACTGACGTAACTGCTCCTCAGTTAAACCTACCCCCTCTATCGATAACAAATCTCCACGCAATATGGCCCTTTTCTGCTCCACAAACTCTACAAAAACTCCATTTTTATCAGACCGCAATATCCTGAATGTGTACTCCCCAGAATGTATAGGACGTATATCATCAGGTTTTTTTATGGTAAACTCCCGGTCCCCATATAACGCAGGTAACGAAAAATGAATAAATCCATCCTCATCTATACCCAACCACCTCCATTTTACATACTCCTCACCATTCAACCGATCAATCACCTCATGATCCATCTTCTTCCGTATAACACCACTACTCCCACCGCCCTCACTACCTATCCCCTCCTCCACCCGCTCAGGAAACGTCGTAGCACTATACCTGGGCTTGAATAAACCACGCGCTATCGGCATACCTACTATATCATCACCCTCATCCTTCTTACCAAATCTCTTATATACCCTGACTAATCCATCCACTATCTTGTTCGGATCCTCTATCACATCAAAAAAAGCATCCGTGATAACTTTATTCATTGTCTCCGGACCAAAATCTATATCAGAAAATTTTATCGGACCCTCAATACTCTCTATGTCCCCCTCCAATTTACCCCTGAGCTCGTTTAATTTTGTCTTGATTAATTTCGGCAAAATATCCTGAAATTGAGCGTACATCATCCTATATACATTTTCAGCAATTTTCCTGTTCTGCTCCTTACTAAAAAATCCACCAGGTAAATATTCCTCCATCTCATGTATAAACCTCTTGGAAAACTCCTGCCCTAACCTCCCTATACCTACTAAACTCTTTATTTTACTCTCCTCTGATTTTTTACGCTCCTCTAACTCCTTCCTACGCTCCTCATCACTTTTATCACCCTCCGCAGACTCCTTAGTAATAAAAGACTTTTCCTTGCTAGATTCAAAAGGCATACCTAAAAAATCCATCAAAGAAACATACCTCCAATAATTATCCTCCATCTCATCCGCACATCGTGAAAGAAAACTCTTGTATAACGATATCGTCGCTATCTTCATACGGCCTACATTAAACATGAAAATCTCCATGGTTGTATAATATTAAAGATAATATCCATAACATATTAAAAGAGTATTATTTATATTTTTTAAAAATTTACAAATATATCATTATTTTTAAATTTATGATCCTGCGAACTGAAAAAACTAAACACTAATAATAAAAAATCACTGAGCTGAGAAAACTATAGAGGAGAGAGAAAGGAAAACCCCTCCAGAAATACTCAAAAAATTACCGCCGGATTTTTTTACCTACCCCCCATCTCTACAACTTTTCCAAAATCTATAAGTTTTTACAAATCCACAGGCCTATACTAACACGACTACCCACCACCATAACTCCCCAAAATCCCTACGACAATAACCAAAAACATATGATTACTGGAATTAGAGCTGAAATACTGCTACTAAAACCCCGAAAGGGCTGCGGGAGTAAAAATGTAAAAAATGATGGATACTATGAAAGAAAATACTCATCCCATTGCCCCGAAGGGGCCGCGGGGAGGGCCTTTCCTTTTTTCAAAATAGGAAATTGGTGAAATTTCCCGAGATCCTCAAACACGGTGGATACGGGGACTAGGCAATTTTTGCCTATATAGCTTTTTTACTAAAAATGTAAAAATACATTCATTATTTGCATAGTATATATATAGGGAAAAATATATTTCAATGAATATATTTTTCTCATAATGAATGTATTTAAAAATGTAAAAATACATTCATTTTTTGCATAGTATATATATAAGGGAAAAATATATTTCAATGAATATATTTTTCTCATAATGAATGTATTTAAAAATGTAAAAATACATTCATTTTTTGCATAGTATATATGTAGGGAAAAAAGGTCCGCGTGAATGTATCACGCGGGCCTTTTTCATATCGGTCGCCCGTGCCGTTCACGGGTTTCGGTTTGGCCCTTGCCGTGATAAGGGCCGGAGATAATATGAAAGCATTTTCTGTTAAGAGAGATGGATTTTTTATTGTTTCTATTGACGGCAACCTGGGCGGAGGGGAAACCCTCGCCCAGGCCGCTCATGCGGCCATCAGTTCCTTTTCCAGATATAATCTGGGTCAGGACCGCACTGTGTTTCAATGTGGGGATTCCCTTGGATACGTCCAAGGGAATTGCGTCTCGGGAATAGATTTCGAGGAGGTAAGTAACATTACTTACTTCCCGAAATAGGTTTGTTTATGGAGAGTCACGAACCTAAACCACGGAGGTTATGTGTTAAAAGGTACGGGGTGTGATTATCACCCTGGACGGCATGCCGTCCGAATGGTGGAGATCCGGGATGGGACGAGGCATATCCTCGTTGGGGTGTGCATCGAGTGTTCAGAAAATGCCGGTGTCGGTCCCTATGCCCAATGCGTCGAATGCGACAAGGTGTTCACTCCCGGCACCTCCCCGCAGGATACCTGTTCCCGGACCTGCCAACTGGTAGATCCGGAAACAATATAGTCAGCGCCCTGACTCCACGGGCGTAAAATAAAAGGAGTCGTCCCTCAGACGGGCGAATGCAGGACAAGCCGGGCGTCCCCGTGGTCCTGCTGCCGTGCTGAGGGCGTGCCGGTACAACAATCCGGCGCAATCCCCGTTATGGGGCGTGCATGGAATGAGCACGTTAAAAATCGTTCTGGAAAAGCCAGTCACTGATGCCCCGAGTGATCTGGCTTTGCTTACATATGGGGGCAATTGGAGGACCCATGAACGAACTCATTTTGTCCAATAACGCCGCCAAGCAGGCAGTGGTGGACGCCGCGGTAAGCGGCGGTGACCTGAGCGTTTTCGCCGCGACGATACGCGGCGACCGGTATAGCTGCCCGACGTCCCTGGAATTCGGGGACAAGGACCTTGATTTTCACGGGCGCAGGATTAATGCGCTCGCGGCGAATCATGAGGCGGACCGTTCCAGCCTCATGTACCGTGTCGGCCTCCTGAGCCGCAAGGCTCAGAAGACGTATGGTCCGGAGATTGCCCAGCTCCGAGCGCAGCGTCAGGGCCTTCAGGCCCTAGCGACGACGTACGGCGATGCCGTACGTCGCATCGATGCCGTCATTGGCGTCATGAAGGACGAGCTCGCCCGCCGCGAAGCGGCACGGGCGGAGCACACGGCAGCGGTCGAAGCGGCCCGTGCCGCGAAAGCGGCTCAGGCGACGACCGTGATTGTGGTCACTCCGGCGAAGACGCCGGAGTTCAAGTTCAGCAAGCGGCCCCGGCACATTGAGGCTCAGTGCCGCGGGGAACAGACGTACAAGTCCTTTGAGGACTTGAAAAAGTATCAGGAGAATACGGAACTTCTCCTGAAGAAAGAGTAGCCCTTTAGAGGGCAGGGGACTATACATCCCTTGCCCTTTTTCATTTCAAACAGGAGGTTAGCATCGTGATGAATATTGAAATCTTGGAAGACCTCCCTTCGTTTGTATCTATGCGGAAATCCGCCCTCAAAGTCGAGGGCGGTGATTTGAATAACCTCTGGGACGTCCCTCGATGGGACGGATCGTTCCAGTCGAGGGACGCGGCACATACGTGCCGTAAGGACTGGCGCTGTAGCTCCAGTCATACAGACATACGGCGTGCTCGGCGTCAGGTGCGGGCCCTGTTAGGAAAGGATTAAACTATGTCTGACAAAAAAGCCAAAAAAGTCGCCCGCGTGTATGTGGGCGTGTCAGTTACGGCATTCAGTGCGTGGCTGATAGTAGTGGCGTGCAAGTTAGTGATACTCATGGGTCACTTTGTGACCTCTGTGGTATCTACGGTATGGCATTCCATTCCCTTACTGGGATAAGGAGACATTCTATGGTTTCCGTCTATGATTTCTATCTGTCGAAACTAGCCTCCCTACGTATGAAACATCGCAGGGAGCACCGGAAAAAACTGATGATTCAGTTGGAAGCATGCAACTATAACCCTCGGGTTATGGCCCGTCAGATGCGGGCTTTTATTTATCCGAGGAGTGTATGTCAAAATCCTAAATCCCAGGAGGTTTTATGATTAAGAATTGCTTGATTGTCGTATCATTGCTAATCGCGGGCGCTTTCCTCAACAGCCGCCACAGCCCGACTAACGCGGTATGCGACCGTGTGATCGATCGGGTGTGCGAGTTCTTTCAGAACACACAGCACACCGCCACAGGTCTCGTGACGGATGTGCAGCACGAAGTCACCAACAAATAAATCCTTTCATATATGGAGGTTTTTAATGTCCCTTTTCCGTAAAATGTCTCGTGAGGAGTATGCACGCTATCGTGAAGAGCAGAATGCTCTTCGTGATGAGGAACGGCGTGCGGTCCTCGTTCTGTGGCCCCTTTTCCCCCCGATATCGCAGGACGACGAGCAGCGGGTTGCTGCTCACCAGTTCCAGCACCTGATAGGACTGGAGTAGATTAGAAATCCTCCCATATTTGGGAGGATTTCTAATGCAGCCTACGGCGGTCTCAAGCCCGCGAGTAATGCAGAGAGTTCATCACATCACAAATAACATTCGGAGGTTTCCTATGTCCGTAGTCGAAACCCTGCATCCCGATCACGTGACCTACATCGACAATCGCTTTCAGGTAAGCGACATCAAGAACATGGATGAGCTGCCCAAGTGCATGCAGGCAGAGATCAAAGCTGCCAAGACTATCCGCTCCGCAGGCTTTCAGGAGCTGATCGGATATTATGAGAGCAACACGATCATGTGGTCTGCCGGTGGATACTGGTACGACGACCGCTTCGTGGTGATAAACTACGGCTCCAACCAATATCAGTGGGACGGTCAGCGGGTCACCTCCACCATCCGGGAGTATGTATGAGACCTGAGAAATATTACGGGTCGTGTTTCAAACCTGCTGAGGTCACAGTCCGACGACAAGAGCTCGAATGCATCGAGCTCCTCAAGGGCCGCCCCGATCGTCAGACGGTGATCGGTGATGACGACATCCTCAACCTCCGCATAACACTCGGGACATCTAAAGATGTCCTCGATGTCATAGAAAAGGTCTAGCAATGAAAAAATTTATCATCCTCAGGTCTCAGAAGCAGGAGGACCGTCAGGCTGCCCTGGATCTAGTGACCTCCTCTGGTGGTCGTCAAGTCGAAATCCACCCTCTAGGCACCCTCGTAGAGTGTTCAGAGGAGATTGCTGAGGCATTGGATCTGACACCTGCAATAGGATTCGTAAATCTTTATTCAAGGAGTTAAAAATATGCCAAACATTGTTCATGTCCCACAGCACAGGAATACGACTAAGCAGGAAGCTGCCGAGCTCCTCGGCATCCAGGTCTATGACACGGCGCTGCCTCAGCCCTGGCTGAATGAGGTCGCCGGTAACCTCTCATCTCTCGATGTCGATGCATCGGGTAAACTTTATGATATCCTGTTGACGTCTCTTGTCTGGTGCTATGACCAGGCTAAGATTTTTGGTGCCCCGTACCCTCTCACGCTGAAAGCGTGGGCGTATCTGAAGGCGCTCGACATGAAGACTGGCACCCACTATGTGGACGAGACCCACAGTCTCCTGAATGTCCTCGATATCGGCTGAGATCCCTCCATATTTGAAAGGATACCTAATCATGGCTATAGCTATTGGCTACAAGGAAAATTTTGAGACTCTCTGTTGTGCAGTAAAAAATGGTGACGTGTGTATCGTAGAGTGTACTGACAAGATCACTCATCAGCTCGTGAACGTGATCTGCGCTGTGTCTGCTGATGGGACTGATGTTGTGTTGGCCCCTCTCGCCAAAATGTTTGACGGGAATCCATATGAAGAACTAGATCCCCCTCAATGACAATATCCCTCCATATTTGAAAGGATATCTATCATGAAAGTCAAAAGAGCTTTCCTATGGCATCGTACCTGTTCGTGCATCCCCGGTCCGATCAACATCGCCGCGGGTGCTCCTGTGGAGTTTCGGGCGATAAATGACGGAGAGTACTGGGTAGACCCCAGCTATTTCACGGATAGCATAATAAAGCACGACTCGGTACACTATGGGTGTCGTGTGGCTCCCAATAACGTGTATGATGAGACGCTGTGCGTGAGCAAAGATGACTACGCCACTGCCGTCGCATCCCAGACAGCCTGTAATCTGGGAGCACTGATACACTCTTTCGATAGAGTGATCATCAAACTCCAGTACGAGGCGAGGGTATTCGGACACGGGACTGACTGGATCAACCAGCATCCGATTACTCGGATGTTCGCTGAGCAGATTGCGTTTCTGTCGAGTCCCCGAGACTACAGTGAGGCTGCAACCCTCTGTGAAACTCGAGCAAAGGAGTAATCACCATGGCCTATATCCGCAAGACCGAAGACGAGTATGAGATCCAAAGCTACACGCCCCAGTATGGCTGGGAGCTATCTACGACTGAAGTGACCCGCAAAGACGCACGTGAGCAGATCAAATGCTACCGTGCAAACGAGCCTGGTGTCTCTCATCGAATAGTCCATAAACGTGTAAAGATAGGGGGCGACAATGTTAAAATATAAAATCAATATGGCTCGGTCCCTGCAGCCTAGCACTATCACAATAATGCAGGCTGAGAGGGTCGCTCAGGTACTCAGTGAGCGGGAGAATACGAAATTTAAATTCTCCTGTTTCCTGAATCTCAGCAGACTCTCTCTGGTATTCACAAATGAATCCGGCGAACAGCGTGTGCTCGCCGGTGATAACGTCAAACGTATCCTTGAAGGGAGATCCATATGAGTAATCTGATCACAGTCCTGATGAAGCGTGATGGGCTCACACGCAAAGAGGCAGAGAAGCGTGTAGCAAGTGTCAAAAAGCAGCTGATGGATCGCCTGGGTGATGGCGACATGCCTTTTGATATCTGTGAGGAAGAGTTCGGACTGGAGCCCGACTACCTCGAAGACCTCATCGGCTAACTAAAGGAGTGCTCATGAACGCTATCTATACCGATCATCCCGAAGTGATTGCGCTAGCGAAACGTGCCTATCCCGAATACAATGGACGTACGTTTCGTATAGAGGTCGCCCCTCAGCCGATCAATGTCAAATCGTGCTGGGAGGGCGGCTCTCGATCGTACTACAAATTCATCAGACTCGACGGTACTCCTGACACAGTCGAGGTCCCTGCTCAGTCTGCGTTCGATGCACAGATAAAAAATGCTGACGCCGTGCCCCTCGTGCCTGGGCTAGCATGTGTCGAACATACGATTTTCTGTGGGAAGGATACGGGTATCCGTATCTATCTGCATCCTGAGAATGCTCCTCGATATCTGCCAGCCCCCGTGGAGCTGACGGACGATGAGCGTATCGTCCTCAAGTATACAGCTCACCTTAAGAATACCTATGGTGGGCGTACGCACATACGGTTCACTGAGGCGACTCACGCAACGAATATCACGGCTGAGAGATGGGAGACTGCAAAGGCATCTCTCATCATTAAGAAGTTACTCAGAGGGGACGGGTCGATCACCCATGAGGGCAGAAATGCCAACGTGAAAGGATGACATCATGTGTGTCAGTAAAGACGGCAATCGACTTTGTGTCGATGATCTGCTCGGTCGAGTGATTAATCTGGAGGAAGCATGTAAAGGTACGGCATTTTTAAGCCGTATCCATAAGGTATCCCGGTTTGAGGATACTCATATCAACATACATGCTCTCCATACAGGATTGGTTATCAGGGTGCATCAAGGTGTAGAGCCACATCGGTTTGTTGAAATGACTATCCCTATTGATAATTCTGAAATGGTAGAGTTCGTGACCAGTGAAGGTGCCATCGTCAAATGTAATAAGGAGATAGGCAAATGATTACTACTATCGATTCCAGGTTTCAGCTCACGGCAGACATAGTGCCAGTCCTACGTAACTCCGACAACCGTAAAGTGCTCCGTCGTATAACTCAGCAGATCCTGGATGGTACTCAAACTCAAGATGAGTTAGGGTGCCTGACTGAACAGCTAAAGATATCCCTGCATTATGTAATCGTCCGTAAAGTGAGTCATCTACGGGACGTGACCCGAGAGATTGCCAATGCTCTCTATCGATACGTAGAGATGCTGGATAGGATGCAACGGGGTTTGTTCTGGAAAGTGTTTAATTATTTCAATGCGTACCTCTCCAACGCCTGGTATGTGTTGAATAAAAAGCACACGGAGATTATCCTGTATGCCCTAGCTTGCATGGCCCCCAAATCCACAGGGCATTATAAGATGCAAGTTTTTAATTTGGAAAGTGTGTTCGATTATAAGATCAACGGTCGAGTCCTGAATATGAGAAAATCCGGACGTCATTTGGAATTCGCGGACATCTCCGGCAGGGCTATAGCACAGACCGTGTACGCATAAAACAGGAGTCTCCCCATGGAACTCTACATCAGTCAGCTGGTCCTGGAAGTCACACGTCGCTGTAACATGGCGTGTGACCACTGCATGCGGGGTGATGCTCAGTCGATCGACATGCCCGCTGTAGTGATCGATCGTGTTCTCGATGCCGTCCAGGGGCACGGGATAGGGTCGGTCACGTTCACGGGTGGGGAGCCCGTCCTCAACGTGCCTGTCATCCAGTATTTTATAGATCAGGTACAGTCCCGTGAAATCGGTGTAGGATCTTTTTTTGTCGTGACCAACGGTAAGGTCGAATCTCTGCCCCTCATGCATGCACTCATCAACCTCTACGCTATCTGTGATGAGCCTGAGTTATGTGGACTCGTGGTATCCAGTGATCGGTATCATGAAATCGTACCGAAACCGAAACTCTATAGCGCCCTCAAGTTCTTCAATGCTGAGGGACACGGGCCTGCATCTGAGGAGTATATCATTCGCTCAGGGCGTGCTCATGTCAACGGCATCGGTAAGAAAAAGTATAGTGAGCGTGCGGAGTCCTGGGATTTCGATACTCAGGATGATTATATATGTGTGAACAATACGTTACACATATCCTCTAACGGGAATGTCATGCCGGGCTGTGACTTCTCATATAGGCGGATCGATCGTGAGCGTGCCGGTAATGTCCTGAGGGAGTCCCTCAAAGATATCATAGCTCGTCAGGTAGAGTTAAATAAACTCAAGGAGGCCGCATGAGCATAGCTCCTCGCTATAAACATGATGACTGCACTGCCTGTCAGTATCTCGGACAGTATGACAAATATGATCTTTATTTCTGTAGTGGTAAAATCGAGGTGACGGTAATCGCTCGCTGGGATAGCGGTCCAGACTATACATCAGGTATCGTGTTTGGGATCATGCGTGATGAGATACGACCTGGAGTCGGACATCCTCTTCGAGAGTGTCTCATCCGTGCGCTGATGGTGCCTGAATATCGAAACGAAATCAATGAGCATGTGATCCGGTATGAGTCAGAGTTTCCGGAGCGTATAGCTGCATACCGAGAAGTCCTGAAGATAGTCGATGCACGTATGAAGGAGTCTGTGTCTGCCTGACCGCCAGTGAGCAAAGAGTGCTACGTTGCGCTCATCTATAAAAGGAGTATCTCATGTCTAAGGAGTATATCCGCACTACAGTAGATGGTATCAATGCGATGGTCGGGAAAGCTATCCCTTTGGGCACCCGTGGTGAAGTTATCGAAGAGAATGCCCGTGGAGCTTTCGTACAGTTCGACGAGTCTTTCAACAAAGACCCCATCTGGATTATTAGTGAGCAGATGGAGTCCTGGGAGCCGTGTCACTCCTGCGAGCTGTTGCGTATCAACGGGCATGTGACCCATGAGATAGGTTGCCCGGATGCGTGGCGTGATGATGTGCGAAAATGTAAATGGTGTGGTACCAAATTCCTGCCTGAGGAGAGATATCAGGAGTGCTGCTCTCATTCCTGTCAGGTAAGCTATAGTGGAGCTGATTGTTATTGTGATGAGTGTCGTGCTGAAGCCGAACATATTAACCAGCTCGCCGAGCGTGAGGGCGAGTATCACGGAGAGTGATCAATGTGGCCATACTATTCAATGTTTGATTACATGCCGTATTTTATGATTGATTACGGGTACTCTAGTGGATTCGATTATGTATCGATCGAGCAGGCCCGTAAAAAGACTCGTCGGGCGAAATATTTCAAACGATATGGTCATCACCGGTAAACATAAAGGAGTAGCGTCATGAGCCATACATTGGATTTTGAAACCGTCATCTCCGATCAGGACGCTCTGATCCGTGCACTCGTACGCATGGGTATTGAGCGTGATAAAATAGAGGTGCATGAGAAGCCTGTACTCATACGCACCTATCATAATGAAGATAAGAAAGCACATATCATAGTGCGCAGGAATCTCGTCGATAATTTTAATGGTCGTGCCAGTGACCTCGGGTTCGAGAAAAACGATGAGGGTCTTTTCGTTGGGCACATCGATGACTTCCAATATCCGGGAGTCACTTGCTACAATGAAGAGTGGCAGCAGCGTCTTTATACCTATTGTGAGGTAGAGACTGCCAAGATATCTTTTGAGAAAAAGGGTATGGAGTATACGGAGACTAAAGATCAGCGGGGTCGGATCCAGCTCCGTGCCAAATTCAAAGTGATAGCTCCTGAGAATAAAAGCCGTATCAAAATTCATACCACACGATAATTCATACCACACGATAGGAGTGTACACCATGGCAGATAAAGAGATTGTTTTGACATTCGAGTGGGACGGCAAGACTGTGCATAAAGAGACCAATGGTTTTGAGGGTAAAGCCTGTACTGAAGAGACTGCTTTCGTGGAAGAGGCCCTCCGTGGTCGAAACCAGAAACGAAAATTTAAAGCTGAGTATCTGCATCGAGCCAAAGAGAAACTGGCTCAGCGTGTCAGGGCTTAAGAGCCTGATATGCCTATAAAAAGAAGTATGTCTTTCGTACAATCAGTAGTTAGGCGAAATTCTCCACCGCAAAGCCGGATATTATAGGCGGCGCGAAGAAGGGAAAAAGACAATGCAAGAAATCAAATGGTTCGGTAACGCTGGTCATTTTTGTTGCGCTGCATGGTGCCGCTTCCATCTTACTACGCTTGTCAATGGTTTTCTTATCTCGTCGGTTGGTGAGTATGTTCATCCGAGACACGGACAGGGTAGCGAAAGAAAGGAAGCGGAGTGGCTAAAAGATAATTGGCCCGGAGAGGAAATTGGTTGTGGACGCAAGTACGAAACCATGGTATTCAAAGCTGGAGAACCTTGTAGTTGTGGTTGTGGTTTACCTAAAATCGACGGTTCAGAAATTGACGCACAAGGATATAACACTGCAAAGGAAGCGACCGAGGGGCACATGTTCCTTGTTGAGAAATACAAAACCGAAGACGCGCCGCAGAACATTGCGGAAGCGGTGGAGAACATCGCCTAACACGGCAAGGCGTGCCACGGCCAAAGCGCCGCAGCAGCCATTGCCGCAAACGTTGTAAGAAATTTATGCCACTCTGATATTTAGATGTTGGCGCAAAGAAAGGAAAAGATATGAGAAACAATACTGTAAAATGTCTTTGTAACAGCCTTAATGATGTGCTTAAAATTGACCCTAAGGCTACTTTTGAGTTTGAAGACTGTGGTTCTGGAACAACCGTCCTGAACATAGTTTTTTCAGAAAAGGGTGTCAAAAAAATTACGAATGATATTTTAGATAAATTTGAAAAACTCGATATATGCGGAAATGACGAAGGTGATACTGTTGAAACAAGACTGTTAGATGAATCCAAGTTATTTATATGTCTTAGTTGAAAAAGATGCGCCAACGGACAATAAGGAAGTGGCATAAACATCTTACAACAGCGGTAGGAATGTCATAACCGCAGGACATTATGGAGTTAGATATTATATAGGCGGTTACGACATCCGTACCGCAAACGTTGTTAGCAGAAATGGAGGCTTTCTTGAATATTATAGGCGCGGCTTTAGAACAGTTGATGTACGAGTGCGAACGGCTTCGAGACTATTTGCAGAATAACATAGCCGGGTCTGGTATTGATATTCCTGACGAGGTGTGGGTGCCATTTACCGCCGCGCTTGCATTTGCGGAAAAAGCCTCCACATCTGCCAACAAAGCAAGTGATGCAATAACCGCTGACACTAAGGAAAATGTTTTATAGGCGGTTACTGCACACATTGCTAAGACGTTGTATGCAATTTATGCCACTCTTAAATTTATAGGTGGTGGCGAAAACAAGGCGAAAACAAGGAGAAAACAAATGCAAAAATTCAAACAGTTTATGGAAAAATCGAACATTATTGATGAAATAAAAACTCATCTTTACAAATCAGAAGATTATGAAAATTGGAAAGAGTTCGTTGACAATCAATCTATTGGTGATTGTCAGGGAATTGTAAGTGAAATTATTCGTAATTTTCCATTGGTAAAAAAAGTATTTGGTGAAATACAAGTTGATGAACCATATACAGATGATAATGGCGATGAACAAAACTTAATGACTCACCATTGGGTTAAAATAGGAAACGATGAATATGATTTTAGTAAAGGCACATTAAAAGATCATATCGATTTATCTGATATTTATGATCCAGAAATTGAGGATGATTCCATTTATCATGGATTTTAAAACTAAGATCGCCACCACAGAGCATTATGGAAGTGGCATAAACTACATACAACAGCCGTAGCCTAAAACGAGTACGCATCAGGCTTACGGCGGACGTTGGTTGAAACTACAGTCGCTCAAAAACGAATTATAGGAGGCGCTCATGTCAATGTATCAACGGCATATAAACGAGGCCACCGCGCAGATCGAACGGTTGTGCAGTGAGATGAGGGAGTGCGCCTCCAAACTGGTGGAATCCGCTCCTTCCGCATCAAACAACAAACAAAGTGCGCCATGTTTTAGCTGTGCAAAATGGGGTGGTTGCTGGCGGGGCATTAATGCGGTATCCCCCAAGTGTTTTGTTAGTAAATAACACGGCGCACGTTTGTCATACGTTG
>Ga0315279_10006753_pt1 | contig 14408 bp, 17 predicted proteins | sample YL17G06_20_MG_FD_203694 | JGI IMG/M metagenome (GOLD analysis project Ga0315279, IMG submission 203694) | Sediment microbial communities from Yellowstone Lake, YNP, Wyoming, USA - YL17G06_20 | ecosystem: Environmental > Aquatic > Freshwater > Lake > Sediment | place: USA: Wyoming | collected... | reverse complement strand
GCAATGTTTCTTCGTGGTCGTCATGGAAAATTGTAACGTCGTTTGAATCTACATCCTTGATTCCTATGCAAATTATTTTTCCGTTCCATGGGTTGAATCCCGTGGTTTCTATGTCAAGAACGCATTTTTTTTGGTCGTATTTAGATGTCATTTTTATTCGCCTCTTATTTTAATTTGTTGCTACCTAAGTTGTTACCTAACTAATGTTGTTGTTTTCCCAGTATTTAAATTTTTAGGTAGCATAAAAAATAGCGTAAAAATCCAAAAATTAGGTAGTTAACGTAATATAATTGCTTGCCTATGTCAGAATGATTGTTATGGGATTTAAGACAACGGTAGCGAAAGCATCAAGCATCACCAATTCCCTTCGAACAACAATTCCAGCAGGTATTGTTCATCAATTTAATTTAAAGGACGGAGACAAGCTTGATTGGACCTTGAAAGTGGAGAAAGGGAAAATAGAGATTATCGTGAAAACGGAAAACGCAAGGAAATCCTAAGAAATGCTTATTTAGCCCATTCGTAGATTTTTCCACCGCAAGCACATCTTATTTTTTTTCCTACCACATCGTAATACCTTTGAGAGACGTATTTTTGACAAGTTGTACAAAACAACAAATTCTCTAAATCTATAACGTCTCTCCAAAATGCTTTGAAATCGTCTATATGTGGAGTAAAAGAGCTATTGTGCGAATCCTTGTTCCCGAAAAATACGGATGCCATTAATCTATCAATCAAAGCGTTGTCCTTCAATTCTTTGCATTTGTGATTATTGATTTTGCTTTTCAACTCTGTTAGTAACTCGTAAGACATTCTGTCTTCGTTTGTCTCGTTAAATAAGAATTTCACTTTCACTTCCAAATTGAACGCTATTTGTTTGAGAATACTTTCCAGATATTTTCTTATTTCGTTTCCCAATTCCGTTTTATCGTTTGTTCTGATTTTGTTTTCTATTCTTTCTTTTAATTTTTCAGAAGGCTCGTCGATGTAGGTTCCTTTCTCTATGGTCCATTTTACCGTGTTAACTTTCCAATTTCTTCCTTTAACCAAATTGTTGACATATTCGAACCAATTTTTCTCGTGCGTCATTAAAATAATCTGATAATCAGAGAGTTTTTCTATCAACAAGTCAGCAAAGCGTTTTCTGTGCCCCGTATCAAAACTGGATATTACGTCGTCCAGAATGAAAAATTCATTGTTTTTGTTGAAGGCTTTGACGGACATTATAAACAGCGCAAGCCCTAGACTATTCAGATGCGATTCGCTTAGGTATTTATGGGGCGGCGTTGCTTGGTTGTTAAAAAATTTGTATTCAATCGTTATGCCGCTTAATTCGTCGTCGTATTCGAGAGGCGTAAGTTTGATGTCCTCAACTTTTTCGCCAGGATGCATGAATTGATAGATGTCATTAACGTCTCTTGAAATGTGCGAAAGAAAAGTTTCTAAACCTTCTTTTTGCCTTTTTACGAATTCGCCATAAATAATCTCAAACGATTTTTTTTGGCACTCTATCACATCTTTTTCTTTTTGTAGGGTTTTGATTACGTTGTAAGCATTTCTGCTAACTTCGACATTGCTATAAATAGCGAATTTCAAATCGTTTTTTTTGCTATCCCCTAAGAGGTCTTCTTTTATCTTACAGATGCCTTGAATTTCGCTTAAAAGTTTTTTATCTATGCATAATTCGTCAGCTTTTTTGAGAATTTTATTTGGAAGAATTTCAATAGAAAGCTCGTTTAAGTATTGTTCAAAACAAGTCTTCAATTGTTGAAGTTTCTTTTTTAATTCTTCGTTATCTGCTTCGCTTATGTGCTTATGTGATAAAAAACCGCTGATAGAGATAATAGGCTCATTGATGATGTTCTTTAATGATTCTTGGGATTCGATGAGTTCCGATTTTTCATCCTTGACTTGCTTTAATTCGATAACTCTTGATTCCAATTCTTTGAGTAGTTCAGCTCTATTTTTAGGCTGCAAACAAAGAGGACAATTCTCTACCGTTATCGTTTTTTCTTTCAATACTTTGATGCCTTCCGATAAAAGTTTTTCCAGTATGATTTTGTTGATTTTTTCTACATCAGCAACTATTTTTTGAAATTTTGAGTGGTACTTTTCGTAAGAAGCATCCACTTCATTAAGCAGACTTGGAAGATTGAAAGCAATGTCGGCTATGCCTTTGTAGAAGGATTGCAGTTCGATTATTTTCGTATCTTCTGGTTTTGTTATCGACTTCAATACATCGCCGATTTCGTCCAATTTTGAAATCGTCTTGCCGAGATTCAACGGTTTTATCGTTTCGTTTATTGATTCAATGAAGTGGTCATCTGAAGTGATATTGTGCCCCAGTTTTTCTATAATGTGCATTTGCTGATTGCTTATTTGCTTATCAAAATCTTTTGTCGTCAATTGTCTTTTCAAATCATTAATCATTGTTTTAAACGTACTTCTTATATCTGTGACTTTCGAAAATCCAATGATGTTAGAAAGTCCGTCCAACCGGTCTTTTTTTGTGGCGATAATAAAGTTCATTAAATCTTTATAGCGTAAAATAAAATGTTCTTTTTTGGAGGATTCCAAAAAATCGTTAAACTGGTCGCATTGATTTGAACAGTCACAGGTCAGTTTACCTTTTTTTAAATAAATATTTTTGTTTGCATCGAGAAGATTGTTAGTGAATTCGAGCATAACATAGCTTTTTTCTTCGTTTCCTAAAAATGTGTTTCTGAGAGCATCCAAACAACTTCTCCCTATCTCTTCATTCGATAAGTGTTCGATTTTATCGTAATAAAACCATTCAACGGCATCCGATATGCTGCTTTTACCCGAACCATTGTCGCCATAAAGCAAAACCGAGTTGCCATCCAACATCAATGATAAATCTGATTTCACTCCTCGGATGCCTTTCATGGAAAATTTTTTAATTTTTACCATTAGCCGTTTCCTCCATGCTTTTTGATAGAGCATTCGTTAAATTTTTATGAGTAAGTTTGTTGTTCTGGTAAAGTTCGCATAAAATGCTTACTACATCTTTATCGACATCGGGGATATTTTTTAGATTTTTGAAAAAATCATCCAATAACTCTTCTCCATTTTTAATTTCATCATACATCCTTTCTCCTCCTCTTATTCAAAGTAACGCCAATCTATTTCAAGGTTAGTCTTCAAATCTCGTTCTAAGACATCGAAACCTGTTTTATTGTTACATATAGGATAGACCCCATATTTGGATACAAAATCTAAAATAAAGTAACTCTCCAAATCTTCAATCCTCGATTTCCAAATTTCCTTCAGCATTTCAAAATTGATGTACGTAAAAAACAATTTCTCTACATTCTTATAGTTAGTCAATCCCATGTTGCCAGACCGTCCGTTAAAATGGTTGGATAATCTATTCCCAATGCTATTAGTTCGTTTTTCACTCATCCCAATGTAAATCAGTCTCGAATCTTTAAAGGGGTAAGGAATCCTTCTTGTCTCCAGGAATATGAAATACAACCCGGTTATTCCAATTAAAGGTTCGATATTAGTCAATGAAAATCCTAACGGAGCATTGAAGAAAATCCTGACGTTCCTCATTCAATCTCTAGCCAGAATATTGTATAAGACTAAATATTTATTCTTTCATAAAACAAAAGAAGAAAATAGTAACAACTACATTAAGTCTTGAGGAAATCATGGGTGAATACGTAAGTTATACGGCAAATATTAGCAGAGGATATGAGAACTATCTTTTTACGGTGTGCAATAAATACGGAAGCACGGCTGAGAGAGTAATAGGTGAATACTTCAAGGAACTGGCTCAAGACATCGGTAAGGACAGCGTCATAGTGTATCCGATGAATGAGGCGATTGCGCAATTGGAACATCTGTTTAAAATCGCCCCGGAAGAAGAACGGCCTGTTCTTATTTTAACCGATTGGTATCCCGATGACATACTTGCCCTAGAGAACAGTGGGCAAAAACCCGAGAAAGCGGTCAGCATAATAAAAATTCCGCTTGGAAGAATTCACGATGAGGATAGGGTGAAGCATGTTTTGTTCAAGTTAATGAGCTATATAAGGTCGAATGACTATGGTAGTGTTACCTGGATGAACCGGAAGATGGCTTTCGATAGAATTCTACAGAATTTTGGAATAGTGGTGTCACTGGTAGAATTGTTTAAATAATCTAAAAATTAAAACGTAGTTATTATGTAATCCAAATTTTTAAATCATAAGGATTAAAATATGGATTTTTTACACAGAATCCTTACTTTTTACACAAATGCCACTATTTACACAAAGCCTATAGTTGGAAAAAAAAGATAAATATCATTACCTATTTTGTTACAACCTAAAAAATAGGGTTCGTAACATCCAGGAAGTTACAGAACTGCCCCTGAAGAATCTTTATAAGTTTTACATAACCACGAAATATCATATCAAAAAAACTGATGTATTAAAATGTCTGTGCAGATACCATTATCGTATGAAAAAAGAAGATTGTTTTGCATATGATGAAAATACTGGTTGTATAATCTTTGGTAGAAAATGTAAATATTCCAAGGTGGAGAAATGCAGTTTTTTCTATCCTAAAAAAAGAGGTTTCCCAAACCATTTCTATGATAAAATGAATATGGTTAATGCAATAAATCAATCGAGAGCAATCGTATCGCAAAAAAGATTTAATTTATCCTTAGCTATACTGACGACCATAGCAATAATAATAGCGGTCGTCTCTTTTGTAAAATGATTTTTTACACAGGGTCGACTTCATACTCAAAGCCTCTACTTGACCAGAATGTTTTTTAATGAGATATTGATAAAATCTATTGAAGTAACAATGGACCAGATTTACTTATTTGCTGGATTATATGGTTTTTTCGGCTCAATACTTATTGTCTTATTTAAGATATTGCCTGATGTTTTAGACTGGAGGACTAAAAAGGAAATATCAGAAGCAATAAACCCTGCGGATTGGGACGAAGTTTTTAAAAATAGGAAATTTCTCCATGACTCTGATGAAAAAACCCTCAAAGAATCACAAAAAACCTATGATTTTTATTCAACGTTATGGAGTTTTAGATTAATCGGTACAGGTTTTATGATTACTATTATTTATGCGTTGTTTCCTTCAAATTTTTTAGGTTCAGTTCATAATTCAGTGTTTGTAATATTTGATGTATCAATACTCTTAATTGTTTCAACGATTGGAATAGAGAATATTCGTAGTCGAATTTTTACCCCAAAAAGTCCAATTGTTCTCATCTTTATTTTTGGCATTTATGTTATTTTCTATTTTGTTGTATTAGTATTAAATGCTTCTCGAATTGAGTCAACGAGGCTGTTTTTTGTGGATAATGTACTAATTATTTCAGGTATAATTTCCCAAATACTTTTTACATCTATTTTCTTTTTTAGATATTATATAGAAAAATATAAGAGTTTTTAAGATAATCACTTTTAGGGCAAAAATACTACTTTTCAGGCAAATTTGAGTTTACAGGCAAAGCCCCTACATACCTTATTTTTTATCAAATATTATTTTTTTCAATAACAACAATAAGTCTTTTTTTGGATTTTTTTTAATTTGTTCGATTATAAAAAACGAATAACCAAATAACCGAAAAGTTAAAAATCTAAAAATTAATTAAACAAAGTGTCAAAAATTACAGAATTTAGGAATAACTTTAAAAAAAACCATCCAATTTTTAGCAAAATACTATTTGTTTTTTTCTGGGGATTAATATTATACGCTATTATTATCCCTTATATTTTAGCTCCAGTTATTCTTCCACCAATTAGTTTTTTGTTACCTTTTACAGATAACGTTAAACCAGAAATAGAAGGAATATCTCCAAATATCAATGAAAGATTTATAGAACCTCCTAAAGAAATTCAAATAAGTTTTCGAGAAGATGGTGGTTCGGGAATTGATAAAGAAAATTCAAATGTAGCATTAAGGGGAGCAACAACTGGAGATATTGAAAAGAAGTCTATTGAATATACAGAGGGACTGATAACATTTATACCCAATCAATTATTGGAACCAGATGCATATACTATTTATACGAAACTAAGGGATAAAGGTGGAAATGTTGCTCTTAATAGTTATTCTTTTTATGTGTTAGAAAATCCCATTTTAAATATTTCTATCAATGAATTAGAAGGACAGATAAAAGAATGGTGGTCAAATTATTTAAACATGAGCTATGAACAATATAATTATTATCTTTTATTGGTGAGTAATCAAGATAATGTTTTTTTAGAAAATGTAAGGATTGATGTACAATTTCCTGGTGTTATTATAGATTATTCTGTTCAAGAGGATAATGGTAATTATGGTTATTCTGTTAAAATTGGTGAAGGGAATATTTTTTTAGGTGTTGAAACTACAAATATAACTTCTTGTTGTTCAAAAATATATATTAAGGAAATTGCCCCTGGTGGTGATTTGCTTGTTGTTTATTATGTTGATTTAGAAATTGAAAAATATGATAATGCAATGTGGTGTCGACCTGGAATTTTTGATTCAGATTGGATTTTTACATCTGATTTTGAGAATGAATATACTGTGAGTTATGATTATCAAGAATATGGTTACTGGTATCAAAAGAATGCAACGGGAAACATTAGCCAAATTAATATAGATTAAAATTATTTTAGAAATAAATTCACTTCAAAGAAACTCAAACCAATATGATTAATGGAAAAATTTGACGGCTCTTTATAAAAATAGTTACATGGTTTCTTCAGTAGACCGAATATCTCATATGGTCGTTATCGGATGGGTCGAATTATTTCTCATTATAACTCGCTTATGTAATTTCCAAGTATTTTTCCTAATCCTTTTTATCCCTGAAACGTCGAATTACTTCATCTTCCGATAATTTGCAGTAATCAATGACGACCTTGCCGTTTTCCAGCAATGCAAGCCGGTAATAATTATAGGCAGTCTGATACACATCGTTGGATGCCTTGTAGGCGGTCACGAGATTGTCCATAATGATATGAAACAGCTTTTCAACCACACGGAGTTCGGAATCATCAAGGATGGGGCGCCTTGCAGACAAAAACAGTTTGATACATTAATTGCTGTATCCTTATACACTCAGCACAGAGAATGCCTTGATGTCCGTCATTGGTCGTGACCCAGAAAAGGTTCTTCTCCTCGTCACAGATGTAACAGTGATGTTCGTGACCAACAAGCTTGGTCAACTCATCGGTCATTGATACCTGCTGTTCTCTGTTATTCATTTAAGTCTCCGTCCATAGTTCCAGCAACCGATGGTATCGTCCTGGTCTCATTTAATTATTCTTTCTGCAAACCGACAAACGACAGTATCTCCAGACCGGTATCTAATTGTATCGTTTCTTGAATCAACATCGTAAGAATGGGTGTTACTTTCAGAGAAGTTGCAGGGTTACCGAGGATTGACGGGTTCCGATGGTTTGAAGTTTTAAAGAAATCGACAAAGAAAAACATTGAAAAAACGTAATAATAAATTATAATTGTGCTCTTAGGAAATTTATTTTTCATCCCGTTTTATCCAATATGAGATTTGTCCACTGATGGTCCTGCAATTCTTTTCGGAAATTTTCCTTAATTTTTCTTCGTCTTCTTTAGATAGAGAAATGCTTAATTTACCCATAGTTACATCGTTTTCCTTATAATGGTATTTTTCTTATATATTCGTCCCATACATAGATATAATTTTATATACAATAGAATACACTTATATATGACAGTGACTTCTCTTCATGGCATGAAAAGGAATTACAAGGCGTTTCCGAATAAAAAAATTACTGTTGATGGGGAGACACTGAAACCAGTAAAAGAGAAGAAACTAAAAGTCGGTATTGCAGAACTAGCTAAATTTATAAAGTAGGCGGTCAAAAAAGAAGCGATTGTTTGATATCACTTGTGGAAATATTTCCACCATGAATCATGTGATGTTCAAGTTTATTTTTACATCTCTTTAAGTTCTCAGGTCTATTATCAAACTTGTTTCCATTTTTATGATGGACAATCTCATCTGGTTCTAATTTCTTACCAATCGTTTTTTCCAATACACATCGATGTACCAATTTTCTAGAGTGAATGAATCGCAAATATCCGTATTTATCGAAGCATGTTTGCCTATAATTATAATGTGATTTATGCCCGTTTTGATACAAATCTGTTTCCATACCATGTTAATCTTTGTCAATTATCCTATATAAATCTAGTTTGTTGAAATGTCAATGTGAAAAAATATCAATGTTCTCTTTTCGACAGTGGGAAAACGGGATTTTTCTCATTTTTTGTTACTTTTATCACAGATTGTAAACCAGGGTCATACGAACACTATCTTTCAATCGGATTTAATGAAAACGATAAGAAAGAAATGTTGGAATTTGTAGAAGGGTGGAAATAACTTTTAGGATATTACTTTTTTACTTCGATTAGCACAAAACATGAGTTAAAACCATGCTTCAAAACCGAAAAAGAACTGCTCTCCCTATTCAAATTTTTTCTGCAATTCCTTCATTTCTACAATTTTTCCATGAATATTCTTTAAAATATCATCTACTCTTTTCTCAATTCCTTGGTATCTCCGATAATTTCTGATTGCAAAAACAAGTAAAAATAATGAACCTATAACGATGATTGCCAATAAGAATGCCATGGTAATTTGTTCAATGTACGGTCCTACTGTTGGAAATAGATATTCATTCCTATTTGATAATAACGCATAAACATTGATGAAAGTTGTTACTATGATAATACCTGATGCATATATTCCCCATTTTGTTTTTGTAATCAACAATTCTCTTTCATTTCTTAGTATCTCCATCAACTCTTTTAATTCCGTCTCCATTCACCGAACCTCATTTCAACTATAACGAGATGGTTATTTATATTTCCTTTACAACGACGGCATCTCCAGATGCAACTGTTCCGACGCTAATAGATGGATAGAGAAGTGGACGGCTTTCTTGTACTTTAAAACCAATAATAGCATTTGCACCCAATTTCTCAGCTTCCTTTTCCAAATTTATTCGTGCACTCTTTCGTGTATCCCAGGATAACGTTTTTGGTTTCGCTTCGATATAACCCAGATTTTTAACAATCTTCATTCCTTCTATTGTATTTGTTTTGCTAATAATCATCTCTTTGTCTCCTCTAAATTATGATTTTAAAACAATTAGTTCTTTAAAAAAGTATCCTTGAAGAAATGGAAAGTTTGTTCATTGAATGCAAATCTGTAAGAATTATCATCATCACCCGAATTGTTACAATCGTTCATAGTCCAGGTTCATCACCCGATTATGTGACAGAACCTGGTCACCGATGGGTTACCTGCTTATCGACATGCGATAAACAAGGAATTTACAACCAATACAGATGAAACAGAACACCCATGGAATGTTGGAATTCAACACCATCCGAATAACAACCACATTGAACGATTACATGGTTCTATTCGTCAACGAGAAAAGGTAATGCGAGGAATAAAGATAAAAGCAACTCCGATAGTTGAAAGTCACCGCTTGTATTACAATTTTATAAAACCGCATGAGGCACTTGATGGGAGAACACCATCCGAGGAAGCAGGTATTATTATTGAAGGGAAAGATAAATGGTTAACTCTGATGCACAATGCAATTCAATTTAAAAAATCAAAAACAATGATGTAAAATAACCAAAATGAAATTATATCATGAAAAGGTTTAAATACAAAAGAAACATATAATTAATAGTATGCGATAAGTCTATAATTACATCATCCGCAAAAGTGGTCTGTTATTCGACGTCATGGAAGTAGAAACATCGCAAATGATTTTTGGTACAAACTTCAAAAATTATATATACCAATTATCACCTTTGCGAATTTATGGTGACAGTAAAGATATTATACAATGTATATCGTGATAATCCACCAACAATCTGCAAACAGATTTCGTTAGCATTAGAAAATGCTTTCTATAATCGTGGCGTCAAAGCAAAAAGAAAATGGTTAGAAATAATTGAAGTGAGTTGTGGTAGATTTGCAGTATCTTGCCACAACTTAGGAAATAATGAGGTTGAAGTTAGTCATATTAGAATGCTCAAAGATGAAAAATATTCAAAAAGCACGAAAAAAGAAACAAGATTGAGGAAGTGAGAAAAATGAATGAATGGAAACAAATAACAACAAGTTTAGATACAGTAGATTGGAAAGGCAATCCAATTACGCTTCATAATGTGATGGCAGAGCAGAATATTAGCACAAAAAAAATCAGATTGAATCCAGATGATGTTGCAAAAGCAGAATTTAGAGAGATTGCAAATAATCTCGGTATCCAGGATAGAGACGTAATGCTCTTTATTTTGTTATATGCTAAACCTGGTCCGTTTCAAAGAGGGTATCTCTGTCAGAAATATAAGATAAATAAGATGTTATTTTATCAGTGGAAACGATTAGAGAAATTTGGTTTCGGTGAAATAGTACCAAAAGACGAATTTGTTGCAGATAAACGAGGTCCAGTACCAAAAAATCTTTGGGATGATTTGAAGAGATTAAAAGAAATGAGGTTAATTAAAGTTGAAGGGAGTGAATCAGAAAAAAGAACAGTGACAATGGAATTAACAGATGATGGGGAGAAAATTGCACGTGAGCTATGGAATAAAATTCCAGATATTTATCTAGGAATAACTACTGAAGTAAAAAGTAGATTATTCCCATTGAATCCTGAACGACTAAAAGAACTAGTACATTCCGAATATCCAGAATATAAAAAATCTTATAAAAACTTGGATAAAGAGGAGACTCTAAAGTTTTAACCTTCTTTTCTTCTTTTATTTATTGTACACTGATAAGAATTGCAAGAGAATCCAATACCACCACCAACGTAACAACCTTAATGTGACAACCCTATATGATACAGAACCGGATATTCCATTGACCTATGTTTAATCGAAAGAAATTCCATCTGGTCGAAGACCTTGGTTCTTTATCGCTCGAGTTGATAGAATATTACTGAAAATGACCCTGTCAATTTTTAGGAGATTATACCTTTTTTTTCTAAGAAATTCTGAGAAGATTTTTAATGAAGAAAGGTATCTTTCAATAGTATGAACACTCAAACCTCGGATTTTACAAACTTCTTCGAATAACTTGATTAATCATTCGTTACTTATCCTTTCCACATTCTTTGAAATTACCTTCCCCGTTTAAATACTCGTAATAGGTGGTGACCTGATTTTGTCGTATCGAGTAATCTCAATCTGGATTTTATGTGTAAATATTTCATAGAGCATGGTGTCTTTGATTGCGTCGGGAGTTATTATCGAAACCAATGGTTCAACCTCAAAATGACAGAACCATCCAAATACATTGAAATCTACAGTAAAAGAAACCGTTGTGAAACCTTATTCAGCGTTCTTAAGGAACAACTCGGGTTCGAGAAGAATCTCGTTGGTAACGCTTGGAAAGGATGAGACAAACTTAACATTTACGTTGCTCAATTTCTCATAAGCATGATTGTCGTTGTTCTTATCCGATTAGAGAATGGTGTTTCTGATGGTTTGATGAAAATATCCGAGGGTGTTTTTCATTAGAAATAGGGAACGCATATAATATCGTGTGTATTTTCAGATTGTTTTTCTTCTATGATAATTCTTGAATCCTGAAATAATTCTATTTAGGAGCTATTTTAGCAAAATTAGAAATGATGAGCGGAGTAGATGCTCCAATCCAAATAGCATTAAGGATATTTGGAGATTCAAAGGCAATAGCTAGAACACCACCGAATAATGCCATAAGTATCGAGATAAGAATATAAAGACATGGATTCTTGTATTTAATTAAACCCCCTTTTTTTATAATTCGTTGTATTCGGACAATTTCGGGAGCGCAGCCTCCTATAAATCCACAACCAAATATCAGAAAAATTTCCATAATTATAATTCTTTAAGATAATCTTTCAATCCTTTTTTCTGTTCTATATCTTTTTGCTCTTTCTATTTGAATTTCATAAGGCCGTGGTGAAGATAACATTATTCGCTATCACTTGGCCAGGTAAATATTTGTTTCTATTTTTCCTTTTCTACAATAAGTCCCTTACCCTTGATAGATACATTTACCTTCTCGCTTTATTTGAGACGTTCTACAACAGGAATACGTATAGTAATAAAAGTTTCACCTTCTCGTTTTTCAATTGTACCTTTTTTTATGTTTTCCAATATTTTTGCACCTAATTGATGTGAGTTAAATAATGTCATTTTTAGAGCATGTTGTAGTTTAATTTTTTGTTGTTCTTCATTTAACCATTTTTTAATAAATTCATATTCTTTGTTTGTTAAATTGTGATTTATTCCTGGTAATGGTTCTAAGGAGGGTATTCGAAATTTACCAATAGGTTTTCTACTGTACCTTATATTGTAAAACAGATGTAAATGTAAATCTCCAGGATGGTCACCAAGCATTATTTTTGCAGAATATGACGGCATACATTTCACCTATTAAGAATCAAAATTATAAATTAATTACTAGTGTATAAAATTATGTATGCAAAGCAATCACAATTCATTTTTTTATGCTTATATTTTCACCCCTTCTGATTAGTTGATATTCCTTACGGGGGTTTATTACTAGCTAACTATTAACGCTTATCAGAAGCCTTTCTAAAGCGGTCTGAAAGGGTATAATGAACGGTTACTAACCCCTTTGATTATTAAAAATAAATGAAATTTATCGCAATTTTGTAGCTGTTGTTATGATATTTATTTTTTCCAAACATTTAAATGAATAAACAGGATAACAAACCTTGACCTTCATTAGCAGGGGAGGAATAAAATTATGAATAAGGGAGTAGCGAGAAAGAGTTTTGTTTTAGGAATAATAATGCTGTTTGTTGGAACAAGTGTACTACCAAATATTGGTACTATAGCTTTTGGAGAGCATACAATTACCTTAGAATGCATAAGTTTTGATTGTGGATGGATTGTATTCGACGGGACTCAATACCCTAGTTATGAAGGTGGCATAACTATAGGAGTAGATACTGGGACGTATACGATTTTTGGTCTACCATTAGAGTATAGTAATATTAATTACGATTTTGGTTATTGGACTTCAACAGGTGGTCTTACTGTAGCAGACCCGTATTCTCAGTCAACAACGGTATCAGTGAGTGGTTCTGGTACTCTTACAGCGCGGTTTATAGTAGGTCCTACTGCTGAATTTTCCCCTACATATATTGATTTTGGTACACATTTTCCAGGGTGGACAGGGAGTGAAACAGTTGAAATTTGGAACTGTGGAACTGGGACATTGACATACACAATTTCTGAAAGTGTCCCTTGGATAAGTGTATATCCAACAAGTGGCAGTTCAACAGGTGAACATAACATACATACAATTAATATTATTAACACTGATGGAATGTCAGGATATTATGAGGGAGATGTCTTCGCTTATTTTTTTGGTCATAATTCCGGCATGCTTTTCACTATTACAATTCAAGGTTTAAATCAACCACCCTATTTTACTGATATTTCTCCTGTAGGAACAAATGTTGATATAAACGCTGACCTCAGTTGGATTGTAGTAGATGATGACCCTGGGGATATCGTAACCTATTCTGTGTGGTTTGGTACAAACAGCAACCCACCCTTAGTAATGAGTAATAGTCTATCTACAACTTATGACCCAGGGATAATGAGTTACAATACACAATATTACTTTTTAATTTACGCTTTAGATGAGCACGGAGGGGAAGCCGTCATGCAAGGGGATTTCACAACAGAGAATAGTGGAAATCAACCACCTATTGCTGAAGCAGGAGGTCCCTATATTGGTTCTCTCTATGAACAAGTAAATTTTGATGCATCAGGTTCGCATGACCCTGAAGGGGGTGCGTTGCAGTATCGATGGGACTGGGAAAATGACGGAACCTATGACACACCATGGCTATCATCTCCTTATCTAGGGTATATCTTTGAGGAAAATGAAGAAAAACATGGGACCTTAAAACTTCAAGTTATGGACAACAACGGAGCTACTAACACAGATACAGCAAGTATCGACATTTCTAAAAATCTAGCTATCACGGCGGTATATCTAGCTAAACAGGTTTTTGGTACACCATATATATGGGGGAAAAAAGGATATTATTATTCATCACCATATTATTATTTTAATAATCCTGGAGAAATTCAAATAAGGGGGTTAGACTGTTCAGGTCTCATTTTTTGGGTGTATAATAGAGCAAATTTTGGAGGAGATGCATTAACATATCAACAATGGGAGAATCGTCCTTTATATTATTACTATGCTGATGGGCAATATTGGGCTTCAACACGAATAACAAAAAATCAATTACAACCAGGTGATTTTCTATATTTCGATGAATATCCCATAGGCGATGGGAAAATGGACCATACTGCATTATATGTTGGTAGTT
>Ga0315279_10006752_pt1 | contig 14409 bp, 5 predicted proteins | sample YL17G06_20_MG_FD_203694 | JGI IMG/M metagenome (GOLD analysis project Ga0315279, IMG submission 203694) | Sediment microbial communities from Yellowstone Lake, YNP, Wyoming, USA - YL17G06_20 | ecosystem: Environmental > Aquatic > Freshwater > Lake > Sediment | place: USA: Wyoming | collected... | reverse complement strand
GCTTGAACTCCACACTAAAACTTCTCTGATTTCTCATAACAGGGTCCTTTCTCCTCTCGGGATTATACTCCGACCCTGCCTAAACCTTCCTAACCCATTGTGTCCAGTTTCAGGGGTTCACTCCAAAACATTACCGGGCGGTGGTGTGGTAGAGGTGGAAGCTAACTGCAATTGTGAGAGAAAAGGAGAAGCCCCGACACCAGCCGGGCCTCCCGTTCTTACTATCCAGATCTCATTCTACGTTTGCGGAAACTGTGACTCTACTACTTGTATCTCCGTATGCTCGCACATATATCTAACTAATCTATTTGCCGCAACAGGCAAATACCATCCCAGCGTTATGAGGGAGAAAAGCGCTGTCTTGATAAACCAAGCCAATATATCTCGACTTCTTGCTTTATACGCTACCCGTACTGTCCTCTCTTGTCTGGTCATCTGCTACCCCCTTAATCTGAAATGCAGTTCTGGCATTGAAGTGCAGGCTAAATGCGTGCTTTGTCATTGCCTGCAACAAAGGTCTGCCCCCGGCTGGAGCAGAGCAAACCGCCACTTGCTAGGTAGGGAAGTTCCTGGCGGAGTAATTATGGGACACCTACTGGTAGTCAAGCCAACAGATGACTCCTGGGCAGGTGTGCGTGAACTGGGGGCCGACGGAGCCATCTAAGCGCAGTCAAAGCTAGATGCCGTAGATCTAGTAACATAAAGAACGACACCGCTGTTGATGGATTCTTACGCCCCTCTAGAACGTTGATAGCTCTTCCTACCCTTGAATTTTGTGAATTAAGCATGATCATGCTGAGATGAGATGCCTGCGCGACAATATCTTAACTTGAGATTACTCTTGCCTGTCAACAGTTTTTTCCACGAAGTTATCCACAGAGTTTCCACAGTTTCCACGCCATTATGTCAACCCTGAATTCGGTGACTTTCGCATTTGTGGGGAATCAAATACTGGTGGATTTGAGATTGAGCAAGAAGTCTTATACAAGCGGTCTTCGAGCGCCTTCAGAAAGCATGGCTAATCCTTGAGCTTATGGTGACAACCTCTGAATCGTGACCCCACGGCCAGCCTCGCGTTTTAGGTCTAGCTCTTGCTTCGACTTCAACAAGATCATGTATCTTTTTGCCTCCAATGGCTTCCAGGCTTGACAGTACTGGCACAAAGCCCCGCGCCCGACTTCACATTGCCGACAGCTCATCTGCGATGGTATCCATCCACTGTCAAACAATCGGAAGCATCTAGTCCCGAAAGCTATCCTCAACCGGAATGGGCTTGAAGTCATTAACGAATGCCTGGAATCGCTTAAGAAGACAACACACCCAGACCATGATAGGGAGCATCTGTTAGAGTAGCAGCCCCCAAACCTCGCCTGAGGGGGCTTAATGATCTGCCTTCCAATCGCTTGCTTCAACTGGCCCATTTGCGGTGGCCGCTCAGGGAGAATATGGTGGGAAATTGTGCAGAGATTCACTAGCTTAATCGCCTTGGATGATGAAGGGAGCAATGGCATTGAAGCAATTGAGCTGTGGATATCTTCGAGAACGATGTTCTAATTGAAGCTAGCTGATCCCCAGCAACTTGGTCACTTTCTAGGACAGCATGGAGTGCTAAAGGACTGCGTTATGGTAAACCGATCAGTATCTTAGGAGACAAATGGGGCGACTGCGAGAAGATTTTGTGGTCAGCTTGCCAAATGTGGCAAGGAGGGCCGAATAGCATAGCATTTCGGTCCCGACTAGGGCAGCATACGTGTGCGAGCGCCATAGAATCAAGGGCTTTGGCCAGCTTAGCGAGGAGGGAGGCGCATCCTGTGATGCGGCCAGACGCGCTATGGTCCAGCGAACTCGGGCAGGATGGACGTCACGGTCTGTTCATCCGGTGCAAGGATGATCAAGACATCGTTGCCTTGCTTGCTTAAGTAGACGCTCTGCCCTGGGGCATTCCACCACCTCTTATCTTGCGTGTTCAGGCGAACCGGCCAGGAGTCTTTGCTCTTGTTATGGACAAAATCAAGGTAGGCATCGAAGAATTCCTGGGCATCCTGGGGCGTATCCCATGTGGAGCGCAGAACCAGCAGATCTCGTTGGTTAGCATCTTCATAGAAGACGTAGCGGTCGCCGCCCCACCCTTCAGACGCTTTGGTGGCAGTTGCGCTGTCCACGAACGCCTCCAGATAAATCCTGGTGTATAGTTCGCCCAGTACGCTGCTATCAAGCTCAGACCATCCATCACCAAGCGATCCCTTGAGGTCTGGGATAGCCACCTCACGAGGCTGCTCGTTAGCCAGATACTTTTCAGGATGCAATATCTGCTCTGTGGACTTGGGGAGTTCGGTGTATAGCTGGTTGACGGCTTGCCATCCGCCCTGCAGAAGAATGGACATCAAGAAGTCTCTCCCTTGCAAATAGGGGAATAGTAGCGTCTCTTGTATGACCGGAGGGGCGGCATCAAACGCTGTGTTGTTTCCCTCTGTGCTTTGGGCAAGCTCCTTGAGCCCGGTGGGACCCAGGTACCGGTATGCATAGAGCATCATGACGAGTGTGGCATCGCCTTCCACTACTGATTGGGCAGCTAAAGCGAGGTCGGAGTTATTTTTGTCGTGCAAAGGAAGAGATTGGAGGTTAAAACTCTGATTCTCGAGCATGTGGTCATACTCATGGGCAAAGGTGACCTTTTCTGCAGCATCGATCTGGCTTAGATTTCCCAGCACGACCATCTCGTTCGTTTTGTAATCGTAGAACCCGATCACCTGCTCCTCACTAAGTTCCAGCATATGAGTTGGGAGATCGTAGTCTGCGGGCAACAGATCGAGCATGGCCAATTCTGCCTCCTCCACCCTCAACTCCTCTGCGGAGTTGTTCTCGGCGAAATCTTGGTCCAGGTATGCTTTGAGTTCTTGCTTGGTTAGAAATTGGGGCTCAACCTCCGCCTTTGCAGACAAGCCCCGGATTGCGGATACATCGGCTTCGATTTGATTCAGGATTACCTCTGCTGACTGGGTTGGCGTCGGTGAGGGTGTGGGCGCCGGCGTTGGGGTCAACGTTGGCGCTTCTTTCCCGGCGCAACCGACGGCACTGATGACAAGCGCTATCATCAGCAATGGTGTAAGGAAGACTACTAACTTCTTCATGGTGCTGGCATCTCCAGTTATGTGGATTATAATCTACCCAGTGAGTCGAAGCAAGGTAACTAGCAGAACTCATTGATCTCCAAGGACAGCGTGAAGAGCTACCGGGCGTTTTTGGGTAGCTTCTACCGAGGTTTACGCAGCATCAATAATTTTGGAAGTTGCACATAAGCGCTCAATGTTCCCCAGGCTTGCCCATATGATAGTCGCCGTCATTCGCTTGTCCCCCCGGCTACTGCCTGCCTCTCCAAGTCACCCTCAAGACACGTTACAGCCTTGGGAGGCGCACCCGGCCGCTTCCAGGCCCAATACTGGAAGAGAAGCTGCGCTTCGTGAGCGCCGCCCTCATTTGGCTGGAAATGAGGACACTAAGCCACATCACCTGCCCGTCTGGCAGCTTTACCGGTAAATGTTGAGTGCGCGCCCCAAGCATGTTGTCCTAATGAATTGCATTAGCTGCCGGGGCATAGGAGGAAATCATCGCCATTATCGGTGTCAAACCTAAGAATACGATTACATCCACAGCCAAATAGCCAATTACAGCTGCCTTGATCAGGCGACGCTGTAGAGCTGAACGTCTTTTTGACGCGGAGTCCCATATTCTCTTTATGGCGAGACCAACTGCTAGGCATACCGCGCCCACAGCAGGATAGAAGTAGTAAATGTAGGTTAGTCTGTCTGTTAGAATCACCAGTGGTATCCACAGCAAGTAAATGGCAGCGAACCATAGTAGGACAAACAGGGAGATGTCGGTCTTCCTCTTTATAAACTCATACAACATGTAGCCCATGGAGGGGATAATAAGGATCCAAATAGTGGGACTGATGACCTGTCTGAAGCTTGTCTGCTCTTTAAAGCTAACTCCTTTGGGACTCAAAATCCATTGCCAGGGATATGAAACGTAGTTAGCTACATCGGACGTCACCTTGGCAAATGTGTTGCTCTTGCTGGCCTCTAACATTTGCCATACTCTAGTGGTAGGGCTCATCCAGTGGCCAGTGGCCGCAAAATCTGTAACAGGCAAAAGGACTAAGAACGCTACGGCTACGACGAAGAGAAACAATGCGATATTTCGCAGAGGCTGTTTCCTTTTTCGGATTACCCAATGGGCCAGGATAAGAAATATTCCCAGAAGGCCAGTCAACTTGCACAAAGCGCTCAGAGCAAGCGATATGCCGGAAAACACGTACCTATCGTTCAGGTAGAACAGAAAAGCCAGGAGCATGAAGGTCAGACAGAAGACATCCAGCATGGCTATGCCGGACATGACGAAGGTCAAACTCTCAAAGACTAACAGGAAGGATGCTAACAGAGCCACCCACTTGCCGGCTAGGCGACGACAAATCAAGTAGAAAATTACGAGTGAGGCAATGCTGAAAACCACCGATGGCATTCGCCATCCCCACGGGTTGTCACCAAAGGTAAGTATTCCGGAGGCTATGAATAATTTACCGAGTGAGGGATGTTCCGGATACAGGATAGCCCCTTGATGTATAATAGACCGCGCTTCCGGAACGTAGTAGTGCTCATCGAAGACCGGGATGTTTGCATACGGAACCACGACCAGGTGCAGCAGCAATGCAAGCAACACCAGGGAGAAGATTAGCTGATTTTCCCTAATCCTGAACCAGCTAACTAGCCCGGTTAGCGAGAAACGGGAGGTTGCTGACCTGCTAATCCGGGCATCTTCTTGGCGGTCCCTCTCCAGGGGACTGGGGATGGCTCCCATGTCGTCCTGGGTGTCAGGAATCTTACTAACAATAGGGAGCCTAGTCCCGCACTTGCCGCAACGATACCTTTGTTTGGGGTCTATGACGCCAGGGATGGTATTCCTGGCACCGCATTTCGGGCATATGATTATGTTCAAGGACTACCCTAGTCACACTCGTTTTTACATCGCACGGGATCTTTTGAACCCTAACGCCGTTCACAAAATGTACCTGAGAATGCCGGAAAAGTCAAGGGATTACTGTGCGGTGGTAGTGTATCATTTTGAACTGAAATTATGCAGTGAGCCATTTTCATTGCAGGCACTGTTGATCTTGGACTGATTAGATTTAACTATTCCATAGGCGAATCAATGGAATGGGCATTGCCCAAGTGGGTTAGTGGTGACGAGATATATGACATACTTGAGAACTTGTCAGATAAGAAGAGCTATGGGGATGTATATGCAACTCTGTGAGAACCGGGCTGATTATTTGGTGTCAGGGGGATTGTCAGCCAGTTTCACAATCTCCTCTATAGTCTAAATATGGTTAGTTAATCCTGCTGCCATTGCTGGCGTTGTTGGATAAAGATTAGCCAGCGTCTTATGAGGTCGAACGAAGTTGTAGTGCATGAAATAGAGTGCAAGAGCAAGCACATCTCTAGCTTCTTTGAAAAGGCGTTGGTTAATCTGGTGAATCGCCTCATGCACATTCGCATAGTAAGGTTTTGACGCTCCACACAGCTCGTAGAGGTAGCTTGAGTATCGGGATTGCCCTTGTACTATATATTTCTCTGCTCCTAAACATTTGGCAGGACTGTACCTCCTCTCGCTTTCAGGTTCTTGCTCATATATCTTTACTAGCTGTGCATAGTCTATATCACGCCCGAGGGATTCCTATCGAAATATTTTCGCCACCAATTCTCTGAACAGAATAAGGCGACGCAGTCTAATAACACCGATTTATCACTAAACACATAACCGCGGTCAACAGAGAATGGCTGAGTTTTAGAGAAAGGGGAACTTCGAGACTCGGAAGCGGCTTATGCGGAAGCATCGCGGAGACGCGATTCACCAGCATAAGAGCACAATAATCAGATAGGGACTGCTTTCGCAGTCCCTATCTGATGCCCTCGCATATTGTGACAAACTATGGGCGATTTATGAACCAAAAGCCATTTGCCACCCATTGGGACTCGGGTGCCCAGCCGCCACCACTATTGTAAGCATTTACCCACCAGTAATAGGTGGTCCCATTGTTGGGATAGTTTGTGTTGGTAAATTGGGTGACATTGCCTACATAGTTGGCGAACTTATACTTGGATGTGTCTGACGAATTACCGCTGGTGCTGACCAGGAGGTAGTAGTTCGTCGCTGTGGCAGAGGCATTCCAGCGGTATGTTATGGAGGTGCCAGATATGCTGGTACCGTTGCCAGGGTATACCAGGGTTGGCGGTAATGGCGGTGGTGTGTAGTTAACGAAACTGAAGCCATTTGCCACCCATTGGGACTCGGGTGCCCAGCCGCCGCCAGTATTGTAAGCATTTACCCACCAGTAATAGGTGTTCCCATTGTTGGGATAGTTTGTGTTGGTAAATTGAGTGACATTGCCTACATAGTTGGCGGACTTATACTTGGATGTGTCTGACGAATTACCGCTGGTGCTGACCAGGAGGTAGTAGTTCGTCGCTGTGGCAGAGGCATTCCAGCGGTACGTTATGGAGGTGCCAGATATGCTGGTACCGTTGCCAGGGTATACCAGGGTTGGCGGTAATGGCGGTGGTGTGTAGTTAACGAAACTGAAGCCATTTGCCACCCATTGGGACTCGGGTGCCCAGCCGCCGCCAGTATTGTAAGCATTTACCCACCAGTAATAGGTGTTCCCATTGTTGGGATAGTTTGTGTTGGTAAATTGAGTGACATTGCCTACATAGTTGGCGGACTTATACTTGGATGTGTCTGACGAATTACCGCTGGTGCTGACCAGGAGGTAGTAGTTCGTCGCTGTGGCAGAGGCATTCCAGCGGTACGTTATGGAGGTGCCAGATATGCTGGTACCGTTGCCAGGGTATACCAGGGTTGGCGGTAATGGCGGCGGTGTGTAGTTAACGAAACTGAAGCCATTTGGGATCCATTCGGAAGAGGTCGGCCAGTCGCCGCTGTTGCCGGCATTTACCCACCAGTAATAGGTGTTCCCATTGTTGGGATAGTTTGTGTCGGTAAACTGGGTGACATTGCCTACCTCCGCGGCGTACTTAAACTTTGATGTGTCTGACGAATTACTGCTGGTGCTGATCAGGAGGTAGTAGTTGGTCGCTCGGGCAGAGGCATTCCAATGGTAAGTTATGGAGGTGCCAGATACCACCGTACCATTCCCCGGTGATACTAGCGTTGGCGCTTCTGGAAGTTGCGTCCCGTTGATAAAGCTGAGGCCATTTGCGCTCCACTGGGAAGAGGGTGCCCAGCCAGCGATGTTGCCTGCGTTTACCCACCAATAGTAGGTTGTGCGATTGTCGGGATAGTTTGTGCCGGTAAATTGGGTGACATTGCCTACTTCCGCGGCAAACTTGTACTTTGATGTGTCTGACGAATCGGAACTGGTGCTCACTAAGAGGTAGTAGCTGGTCGCTCGGGCAGAGGCATTCCATTGGTAAGTTATCGAGGTGCCGGGTATATAGGTCCCGTTCCCAGGGCTCTGTTGACCTGCAGGAGGCGTGCCGGGAGATACTAGGGCTGGCGCAGATGGAGGTGGCGGCCAGTTGATAAACGTGAAGCCATTCGCGTTGACCTGTGATTGCGCTGCCCAGCCACGGATGTTGGCAGCACTTACCCACCAGTGATAGATGGTGCCATTGTTGGGATATCCTGTGTCAGTGTACTGGGTGACATTGCCCAATTCAGCGTTGAACTTGAACTTCGACGTGTCTAACGGGTTGGAGCTGGTGCTTACCGTGAGCTTGTAGTTTGTTCCCCATTCAGAAGAGTTCCATGTGTATGTTATCGATGTACCCTCTCCATAGGTACCATTACTCAGAGAAATCAGCGTTGGTGCCGAGGGAATTGGAAGTTGTAATACAGTTACATTGGTAGTGATAGTACCCGTGCAGCCACTGGAGTTCGTCACAGTCAGTGTATAAGTGCCTGACATATTCAGGGCGGCATCGGGTATGCTGGGGTTTTGCACGCTGCTGGTGAAACTGTTGGGCCCCGTCCAGGAGTAGCTGGCCATGCCAGCAGGGCCGCCGCTCAGGTATATCGTGTATGTCTCATATACCGGTGAGTTGCTACCGGCAGTGGCCACAGGCTTAGCGTTAACCACCACACTGGTGCTGGCGGCAGGACCTGTGCAGCCGCTGGTGCTTATCACAGTCAAGATATAAGTCCCTGCCATATCCAGAGTGGCATTTAGTATGGTGGGGTTCTGCAGATCGCTGGTGAAACCGTTGGGCCCGGTCCAGGAGTAGCTGGCCATGCCAGCAGGGCCGAATAGTAATATGGTGCTACCCTCGCATACCGGGGAGTTGCTGGAGGCAGTGGCCACAGGCTTAGGGTTAACTACGACAATGATGCTGGCGGCAGGACCCGTGCAGCCGCTGCTGCTTATCACAGTCAGGGTATAAGCACCTGCCATAGCCAGGGTAGCATTGGGTATGCTGAGGTTCTGAACATTGCTGGTGAAACCATTGGGCCCGGTCCAGGAGTAGCTGGCCATGCCAGCAGGGCCGAATAGTAATATGGTGCTGCCCTCGCATACCGGAGAGTTACTGTCGGCAGTGGCCACAGGCTTAGCATTGACCACGACAGTGGTGCTGGCGGCAAGACCTGTGCAGCCGCTGGTGTTTGTCACAGTCAGTGTATAAGTGCCTGCCATATCGAGGTTAGCATTAGGTATGCTGGGATTCTGCACGTCGCTGGTGAACCCGTTAGGCCCCGTCCAGGAGTAACTGGCCATGCCAGAAGGGCCGCCGCTCAGGTATATGGTGCTGCCCTCGCATACGGGAGAGTTGCTGGAGGCAGTGGCCACAGGCTTAGCGTTGACTACGACAGTGGTGCTGGCGGCAGGACCCGTGCAGCCGCTGCTTATCACAGTCAGGGTATAAGCGCCTGCCATAGCCAGGGTGGCGTTGGGTATGCTGGGGTTCTGAACATCGCTGGTGAAACCGTTGGGCCCGGTCCAGGAGTAGCTGGCCATGCCCGCAGGGCCGCCGCTCAGGTATATGGTGCTGCCCTCGCATACCGGAGAGTTACTGTCGGCAGTGGCCACGGGCTTAGCGTTGACCACCACAGTGGTGCTGGCGGCAAGACCCGTGCAGCCGCTGGTGCTTATCAGAGTCAGTGTATAAGTACCTGCCATATCCAGGGTGGCATCGGGTATGCTGGGGTTCTGAACGTCGCTGGTGAACCCGTTAGGCCCGGTCCAGGAGTAGCTGGCCATGCCCGCAGGGCCACCGCTCAGGTATATGGTGCTGCCCTCGCATACCGGAGAGTTACTGTCGGCAGTGGCCACGGGCTTAGCGTTGACCACCACAGTGGTGCTGGCGGCAAGACCCGTGCAGCCGCTGGTGCTTATCAGAGTCAGTGTATAAGTACCTGCCATATCCAGGGTGGCATCGGGTATGGTGGGGTTCTGAACGTCGCTGGTGAACCCGTTAGGCCCGGTCCAGGAGTAGCTGGCCATGCCCGCAGGGCCACCGCTCAGGGAGATAGTGCTGCCCTCGCATACGGGAGAGTTGCTGGAGGCAGTGGTCACAGGCTTAGCGTTAACCACGACAGTGGTGCTGGCGGCAGGACCTGTGCAGCCGCTGGTGCTTATCACAGTCAGGGTATAAGTACCTGCCATATCCAGGGTGGCATCGGGTATGGTGGGGTTCTGAACATCGCTGGTGAACCCGTTGGGCCCCGTCCAGGAGTAGCTGGCCATGCCAGCAGGTCCGCCGCTCAGGTATATGGTGCTACCCTCGCATACCGGGGAGTTGCTGGAGGCAGTGGCCACAGGCTTAGGGTTAACTACGACAATGATGCTGGCAGCAGGACCCGTGCAGCCGCTGCTGCTTATCACAGTCAGGGTATAAGCACCTGCCATAGCCAGGGTAGCATTGGGTATGCTGGGGTTCTGAACATCGCTGGTGAAACCATTGGGTCCGGTCCAGGAGTAGCTGGAAATGCCAGCAGGTCCGAATAGTGATATGGTGCTGCCCTCGCATACCGGAGAGTTACTGTCGGCAGTGGCCACGGGCTTAGCGTTGACCACGACAGTGGTGCTGGCGGCAGGACCCGTGCAGCCGCTGGTGCTTGTCACAGTCAGTGTATAAGTGCCTGCCATATCGAGGTTAGCATTAGGTATGCTGGGATTCTGCACGTCGCTGGTGAACCCGTTGGGCCCGGTCCAGGAGTAACTGGCCATGCCAGAAGGGCTGCCGCTCAGGGAGATAGTGCTGCCCTCGCATACCGGAGAGTTGCTGGAGGCAGTGGCCGCAGGCTTAGCGTTGACCAAAACATCAGTAGTGGCGGTACCCGTCGAGCTAGGACTGTAAGTCACAGTCAAGGTATATGTCCCTGTCATTCCCGGTGTGGCAATGGATATAGTGGGGTTCTGAACATTGCTGGTGAAACCGTTGGGCCCGGTCCAGGAATAGCTGGCCATGCCAGAAGGCCCACCGAACAGGTTTATGGTACCATCCTCACATACCGGGGAGCTATTGGAAGCAGCGGCCACTGGTTTGGCGTTGACAACAATATCAGTACTGGTGGTGTCTGTACAGCCGCTGGTGCTTATTACAGTCAAGATATAAGTTCCTGCCATGGCCAGGGTAGCATTGGGTATGCTGGGGTTTTGGACGCTGCTGGTGAAACCGTTGGGTCCGGTCCAGGAGTAGCTGGCCATGCTGGCTGGGCCGAACAGGGATATGGTGCCATCCTCATATACCGGGGAATTACTGGAGGCAGTGGCCACGAGTTCAGGACTTACCATCACATTGGTGGAAGAAGTAATGGTACAGCCAAAAAGGCTTGTTACAGTGACGCTAATCGTAGCTGTACCGGCACCAAGCGCGTTCCATGCGATAGTTCTTGCATCACTGACGCCAGTGAGTATGCCTTGCCCTGTAACAGACCAGGAATATGAAGCACCAGGCCCGGCGTCGGGCACAGATGCGGTGTGGCCTGTGGATTCAGCACAGACAGCCGACGGGGTGGTGATGGTGGAGTCTGGCAGAGGGTTCACTATGACATTTGTCGTACTAGTATCTGTGGCACCCGTAGTGCTTGTTATGGTGAGGGTATAAGTGCCCGACATGGTCGGGGTGGCGTTGGGTATGCTGGGGTTCTGCAAGCCGCTGGTGAAGCCATTCGGTCCGGTCCACGCATAGCTACTCATCCCATCAGGCCGCCCGGTGAGCTGGATTGTGGCGCCCTGACATATTGGTGAGTTACTTCCGGCAAATGTCACCGTTAAGGTCATCGAGAAAGTAGCATCCGGCGAGCGCTCCGCTCCAGGATACATTTGGTGATAAAGAGTTGCTATGATGGTGTAGGTTCCGCTTGGAAAGTAAGAATGAGAAACAGGCCCCCAAGTTCCGGTAAAATTTCCTCCTGCCTGGGTTAAGTTCGGTACGATGTCTACTACCGAACCGTCGCCCCATTCAACCTGGACTCCATATTGGCTAATTTGACCCACGAAGGAAGTCGCCCAACAATCGCCCGCTATGCTGACAGGAATGGTGAAAGACTCCGGAGGACTCGATGTGGGTTGTCCATTAACGGTGAGAATTTCTATGGCATAATAATGCTGGGTTGCCGCCGCGGGCAAAGCTGGCAAAAACATGCCTAAGACCATGACTAGAGCCACAAGTGCGAATAGTCCCTTCTTCATCTAAGCGCCTCCTTGGTTCTTATTATTTTGTTACATTCATGATTTGAATTCAATATTGCGTATTCTAGCAGATTAGGCAATGCCATTCTTGTCGAGTAAGAAGATCCTTACCTCCCATGTTACAGGTAGCACCTTCCAACCTTTGTCTCTGGACTTGGCGGAATTTCCTCCTCGAATTTGGGTCACGGTCAAGAACCCGCGACCATTCTAGTCATGTGCCATAAAGGACTTACCAAGAGCCCTTTGGCTTTGAAGCCGATATAACAACATTACGAAAGTACTAGTATTTACGTGCCTTTGCTGACAATCGTATACGTCCTCCTATCTTAATGCAAGCTGTACTTTGTCCACTTTTCTTTACCTTTCCCACCAGAATTTTTGAAAACAGCACTATTGCGATAAATTACGCCTAGAATCATCCTTGGTTGTTACAGTATCTTCCGATGCCACATCTATACGCATACTGAGGCTGCACGCGCAAAAAGGCTATTTCGGAGTAGGTAAACATGGCGATACTATTAAGATAGGCCCAAACGGAAGCATGATAAAAGATGCGGTAGGGAGAGAAACAGTTGCCTATCTCACCTATGCACGTGCCACCATGCAACAAAGATCTGCTCTAACTTGGAGCAGAGTAAAAACCGAACACCCCTCGCTACCAAGAGAGATTAACGGAGGATGCTCGCCATCGACTAATTTTATAGCACAATATGCTAGTGATGTCAATACCAATTTAGGGTGGTGTATCGATGTGGTCGATCAATCCTGCTGCCATCCCTAGTGTTGCTGGAGAGTGGCTAAGCAGTGACTTGCGAGGTCGAACAAAAGGCTTGAGCAGCGGACACCATGCCACGTCACCCATTTGGTTTTTGAGCATCATTTGAGCATCGATCAATAAAGCAGCACTTCTAGCTTTTCATCTTCAAGGCACTTGATCGAATGTGCCCCGGTATACTCGTTCACTCTCGCTAAGGCGATGCAATAACGTTAGTTCTTATTGAACTCCAGTACCAATCCTCCACCTTCTGCGTACCATTTTCCTATACGAAATGACCTTTTGGGTCATTCACACCAGCTCGATCTTGCTTTAACATCATTTCGTACTACAAAAGTAGCCTTTTCGTTCAACTCGCATAGGCTTGCTCAGGAGGTCGCAAATGGGGTTTGTGAAGAGACTCTCAACGGCTGCCATTGTTCTGGCTTTGTTGTTAGGTTGCTTTAGTTTTGCCTCGCCTGTTTCCGCTGATAATGCCAACGCTGGGAATGCTACACCTGAACGCTTACTGATTAAATTCAAAGCAGGGATGACCGCGAACGCGATGGCTGAGGTACACCAGAAGGATGGCGGGAAGTTTGAAGGTATAATTCCTGGAATTGGAGTCCAAGCAGTCACTGTCCCTTATGGCCAGGGGGCAGCTAAACTCGCACTCTACCGCAATTCCCCGGAAGTGACCTATGCGGAGCCCGACAGTGTTGCTTATATTGCTGATATACCTGATGATACCTACTTAGGTTTGGAATGGGGACTGACAAAGATTGAGGCTTCTCAGGCTTGGGATATAACTCATGGGAGCCCCAGCGTCTCCATAGCTATCCTGGATACTGGCATCGATCCATCCCATCCGGACCTTGCCAGCAAGATTACTTCCAGCGTCAATTTTAGCAGTAGCCCTACCGCTGCTGCCAATGGTGAGAGCCATGGTACCCATGTTGCTGGTATCGCCGCTGCCATAACTAACAACGGGATAGGAGTTGCCGGTATCGGCCGCGATTGCAGCATCATGAATGTGAAAGTGTTAGGGGACGATGGGTATGGATATTATTCTTGGATCGCACAGGGCATTATTTGGGCAGCGGATAACGGAGCTAATGTAATCAACCTCAGTCTTGGGGGCACTGCTGTCTCGTCAACGCTCGAAGATGCAATAAACTATGCATGGGGCAAAGGTGTGGTGGTAGTGGCAGCTGCTGGCAACAATGGCAGCACTTCCCCCTTCTATCCGGCCTACTATACCAACTGTATATCGGTCGCCGCTACAGACGAAAATGATGGATTGGCATCATTCTCGGACCACGGCAGTTGGGTGGATGTAGCTGCTCCGGGGACGTCAATTTATTCTACGGTGCCGAATGGTCTTTATGATTACGATTCTGGCACCTCTATGGCTTCTCCACATGTAGCTGGTCTAGCTGGTCTGCTCTTCTCGGTAACAAGCGACACAAACGGCGATGGCAAGCTGAACGATGAAATCAAAGCAAGAATAGAATACAACTGCGATAATGCGACCATCGATGTAGCCTTTGGTCGTATTAACTCTTACAAGGCAGTGCAGGGCTCTTCGCTACCACCGGCGCCGACGCCCACACCCGCGCCGACGCCCACACCGGCACCGGGCACAGTTCCGTCAGCGCCAACGCTGGTGTCACCGGGGAATGGTACGGTGGTATCTGGCACCTCGATAACTTACCAATGGAATGCCTCTGCCGGTGCGACCAATTACTACCTCCTGGTCAGCACCAGTTCCAATTCCTCAGACACATCAAAGTATAAGTACGCCAACTATGTAGGCAATGTGGTCCAGTACACTAACACAGGCTATCCCAACAATGGGACCACCTATTACTGGTGGGTAAATGCCGGCAACAGCGCTGGCTGGGCAACCCAGTCCCAATGGATGGCAAATGGCTACAGCTTTGTCAAT
>Ga0315279_10006751_pt1 | contig 14409 bp, 12 predicted proteins | sample YL17G06_20_MG_FD_203694 | JGI IMG/M metagenome (GOLD analysis project Ga0315279, IMG submission 203694) | Sediment microbial communities from Yellowstone Lake, YNP, Wyoming, USA - YL17G06_20 | ecosystem: Environmental > Aquatic > Freshwater > Lake > Sediment | place: USA: Wyoming | collected... | reverse complement strand
CTCTTGTTAGAATGTCCGGAGTCAAGTATGTAGCTTTCCCATGTGCTAGATATGCTTGGAGCGTTCGCCTTCCTGCTTGCACAATATTGATGACCTTCCTAGCGGGGTGTCTTCTGAGCGAACGATCAACGAACGAATCTATGAGAGAATACGCAAGGCCTTCCTCCCGAAGAACTCCTGCGCCAGTGAGTCTCTGTATTGCACTCCGGTAACCTGGCGTCATCTTCTTGAGGTTCGCATCACGAACAGACCGATCGAGCAGGAGCGAACAAGTCCTTGCTGCAGACAAGAACACTCTCGCGCGTCTCCTGATTCGAGCAAGCATGAGATACTCTTCCTTGATCGACAGCTCCCTTGCCATGTCCCCGTATTCAAGGACCAGCTCTGCCAGCTCCTCACGGAGAATTCGTTCTTTCGCGTCGACCTCGATCGATTTCAGTAGCTCCGCATTTCGGAATGGACGATAGGGGGTTAAGAACCGCTCCACAATGAACTCGCCCATTGCACCCTTCTGAGCGTCCAAGTCGACGAGCGACTTGTCAGCTGCTAAGATCGTCGCCGGCCGGCCGTCTATTCTGCGAGCGTGATAACGTAGACCATCCGGGTAATCATCCACAATTACGAGGGCATGGTAGCTCCGAGGTCGAGCCGAATAGACGGTTTCTCCACATTCACAAGCCGCTATAACCTCTTTCCCTCCAACGACCTCCATGGAGAGATGAAGCAAAGATTGGTTGCCCCGTCCGTCGTCGTCTGGAGACATTGCACTGTGTACCTCTTCGTATTCAGCTTGTGATTGTATGTTTCGTAGGCGGAGGGTCGTACAATTAGCCTTTGCTCGTCGCTGGCTGAGTGAAATCCAAGAAGTCCAACGATCGCACACCGAGTGCCTACGCGTCAGATATATTGACGTATTGGGAATGCACGCAACTGAGGATAGCCGCCACTTCACGGATAGGGAGATATGATGCTGTTCGGATGGAAAGGCCCGCAGATGGTCGGAGTGTATGCCCATCTGAGCATGAGAGATGTCAAGGACAAGGATCTCGTGCTGCATGGCTTGAGGCCACGCGAGGAAGTGCGGCGGCCTCTTGTCGAGGCTCAGTTCTGCCCGAAATGCGATCAAGAGAACGGTCCGATCGTGGTCTACTGCGTCAGGTGTGGCGCGATCCTACCGAACGAGCAGCTTGCAGGACTCGACAAGATCATGGCGGAGCCAGACTTCATTAAGCGTCTGATCAACAGCGATTCTTTCAAGGAAGCTCTGCGGAAGGCATTGGGAGAGTGAGAAGACTGAATCACCTTCCTGTAGCCTCGATGGTGATTGTGTTACTTTTGATAGTGACCACTCTACCCATTGGAGAGGCCCAAACGAATCCAGCTCCGAGTATCGTGGACAAATTAACAATGCTCGAGAGTTTCCTCTTGAACCAGTTTGACCCCAAGGTAGGACTTCTCAGAGAATCACCCGATGATTCCATCAATCGAACATACTGGCTTCTTTCAGACAATCTTCTGGCGTACCATGCTCTAAGACCCTATCACCCGGACATCGCCATAAGAATCGAGCAGACCTTACACAAGTTCGGCTTGATGAAGGACGATCTTCATGAGGCATTGTTCGGAGAAGTCATAGATTTGCCTCCCCATGTCCCTCAGATTGTGACACTAGATAGCAGTGATACTTGGGAGATCAAGATTGAAACTCGAACCAATCAGACAAGCAAGCTCATGGATGACTGGACAGACTACGCCGATATCTTGATCTACGCAGCTTTGAGCGAGAACAACCGTGGAAATCTCGCTTTGGGCCTCGAATACTTCGACCGCGCTGTTAAGATGTGGAACGGCGCGGGGCTGTTTGATCTACCTACCCGACTCGATGGTTTCTACACAACTTACAAGCTGGCTTTGCTTCTCTATGCGTCCAAAATGTTGAATCAGACGCTTTCCTTCCGAGACGCGCTTGAGGACAGGATATGGCAGTTCCAGAGAGATGATGGAGGGATTAGGAGCCACTATCTAGGCAATCTGACTTCTACGAGAGAAGCGAACACTGAGACAGCAAGCCTTGTGCTTCTAGCATACAACTATGGTTTCGAAAGGACTTCGGAACTCCTCCAATCCTATGATACAAGCGAACGTCCCTTTTGGAGTCCCGAGGCCCGAAGTCTCATGAATCAAAGCAGGGAAGCGTACAAACTCGCAACGGGGAGTTTCCATCAACGGGACTTCGAATCGGCTTCGGCGCACGTCCAAGCTGCAATAGCACTTCTGAACCAAGCTGAGACAATCGAGAGCGGATTCAGAGAGTTGTGCACTCTATCCGCAATTCTCATAATAGTCGGAGTGTCAACGGTTGTCATCCTTTCGTACAAAAGAAGAAGGTTACACTGAATTGCGCCCTCTGATTGAAAGACTTCTGTGCTTTGTCATAGTGATTGTAGGCGCTCTCTCTGGCATAGGGATCTTCATCTGGGCCATGAACCCTTCCTTCAAATCCCCTCTTGCGGGATGCTCTGATTATCCCGTCGGAAAGCCGCCTGAATCATGCCAATTCTTGATTTTGCCCTTGTCCGTAATTGCAGTCGGCTTGCTGCTCGCTGTCATCGTGGATATCGCAATTGGATGGAAGAGACTTCTTTCAAAGGTCTTATCGCAAACACAGAAAAGGAGGAGAGTGTAGTTTCCCATTGTTATTCCGCATCCTGAATCGTTTGGGTGGCTTCTGTCTTCTGCAGTGGGAGTTTCCTGTGGAAGGCTTGGATGGGTGTTTCTAGTGTTTCGACATTTGGGCTGAGGTGTGGTTTGATCTCGTTGTGCCAGTGCACGTACTCGTCCACGGATTTGCATTGGTGGCGTTTCTGTTCGTAGACGCCGTAGAAGCGTTCCAGTTTCCCGTTCGTCTGGGGATGGTTGACGCGGCATAGGATATGCTTGATGCCTTGCTCCGCGAGGTAGGCCTCGAATTGGCTAATACCCTTCTAAAAAACCGAACAGAGCCCGTGAAACCGGTGATTAGACGAGGAGTGGGGATTGTTTTGACCCTCGATTATCTCAGGAAAGGGACTACGGCCGCTCGCCTAGAGACCTCTCGAGAACATCAGCAAGGCGAACCTTAAGGCGCAAGCCAAGCTCTCCATAACAGGGAGAACATGATATTTGGGTCTGGAGAGGCAGAACAAGCGGTGTTCAGATACTCATTCACCTCTATGAGTCGAGGAATCAGCTTCTTTCTCGGCTCGGTTCTTCTCCTTTTCCTCATCCTCCCGGTCGCAGTCGTGCCCGTGGCCCGCGCCGATATGCAATCCTCCTTAGCAAGAATCGTGGATGTCCGATCGCCTTACCATATACGTCCCGGTGAGGATTTCGCGGTCACAGTTACTGTCGAATACTCGGCTGCCCACTCAGCGGACATAGCGGTCACAGATGCCGAAACAGGATTCGTGCTTGCCTCAATAGACCTGTTCACTCCGATGCCTAGTGGCGTCAAGTCGTACACTCTCCGACTCTATGGCAGAGACCAGCCGGGCGTCTGGGAACTCATCGCAACCGTGCGAACCTGGTGGCAAAACGGTTGGTATTCCAGTCAGAACGGCGGCACTTTCCGCTTCAATATCGAAGTGGTCAGGCCTACCCCAAGCACTCTCAGTATCCGCTCAAATGTTCCCTTGATCGCCATAGCTGTCGACAACGATCTCCACAAGGTGCCTCAAGACGGACTCCACCTTCAAACCGAGTATGGCCTCCATACAATCGCAGCAGAGCCATCGTTGACTTACGACAACAGAACTAGAGTACTCTTTGACCATTGGAGCGACGGCGTACGCTCTTCCCAACGGGTGGTGTATGTCGCAGACCGACTAGACCTATCTGCAACCTACGTGACAGAGTATCTTCTTAGCGTGCAATCCAATGTAGGCGAGACGGTAGGCTCTGGTTGGTATCCTGCGGGCGCGAACGTGACCTTCGCAGTAATGGCCGGACAGCCACTAACCGACGAAACATCATACGTATTCAGTCAGTGGTCAGGCGATTCCAATTCGAGTTCACTAGTCAGCTCGCTCGCCATGAACGGACCCAAGACGGTCGTCGCCAACTGGTCGAAGAACAGTTCGCAAGCGACAATGAGATCTGCGCTCGCGGTCGCCTCAATGATCTGCCTTGCATGCTCAGGGGTCTTTGTAACAACAGGAATTCTCGTCAGGAGGAGACCTCGTGTCGGGAGGCACAACAACACGCCCCAACGAAGGATTCGCACCAACGCTCTCCTATTACTATTCATCCTTCTGGTCATAGCACAGTCCAAGACAATTCAACTCGGCCAAGCATCAAACCCCATTCAACCAGAAAGTGTCACCATCGGAGATGCAACGTGGGACCACTGGAATCAAGCCGGGAGCGACACGCTCCTGGTATGGCTGGGCGGAGGCATCGTTGAAGACTCGACATACTTCGTGAACCCCTTCGAATTCGAATCCTATAACACGATCCGCTTCATCCAAGACCTCGCGCGGTACTACGATGTTCTAGCACTCAGGAAGGGGTCGGTCCGATCGGCGGATGCAGCTCTGAATAGAACGATCTTCAGTGAGCCGTACCCTAGTTCGTACGACTTCATCAAGAGAATCCGTTTGTGGGCTCGCGAACAGGGCTACGCATACTTGTACGTTGTCGGTTACTCGGTCGGCGCAATGGTCGCTGCAAGGGAACTGATCGTAGCGAGCCCGGGAAATTGGACGAACTCTGACGGCCTAATAATCATCACGACACAAATAGCCGAAAGTGTCTCTTCTCAAGCAAAATCTCTGCAGGCGAACCTGCTCTTACTATATGGCGATAGAATTGCGCCGGAGTTCACAGCATCAGGTGCGGCTTTCTTTGCAAACGCACCAGAAGAAGGGTGGCGGGACGGACACTGGTACCACAAAGAGTACCATGTCATATCCGATGTGGAACATGAAGTTTGGACGATCCAGGATTCCGGAGAATATGACACTAGGGCTGTTCTGCTCATTCTCAAGTTCATCGAAACATGCAAGAGCCTGCAATTTGAGGGAACGAAGGAGGAGCTGTCACAAGCCGCGCTAAATCACACGTCGGGAACCAAGACACGTTTGCCCTTGAACGCTACCATAGTCACGGTGCGCTCACCGAGCAGAGTGCAAATTGGAGAAGCGTTCAGGATCATCACACAAATGCGCTACGACCTCCCCTCAAACTCAACCGTTGCGGTGGTCGCCTTCGACAAAGATGCGAAGTCAATTGTATCGGTCGCCAAGAAGCAAGTGAGCGGGCGTGGCGAGACACATTTTCCCGCGACTATCTTGTTCATCGGAAATGCAACTACGGCGCACCTGAGCCTGATTCCATTGGTCCAAGTCGGCGAAAGCTGGACCATCATTGTAGATAGCGTGAAAGAGGTATCTGTCGATGTGAGGGACACATTTTCGATACGCGTAATCGTCGGACACCCCAATGTCACCGTTGAGTTCGATGGCCAGTCTTTTCGCACAGGACCGAACGGCGAAATAGCACTGAATGCAACAAAAGGTGAGCACATTCTTTCGCTACCGCCTCTCATCATGATCGGAAATGCGGCACGCATGATATTCCAGCAGTGGAATGTCACGTCCGCTTCCTCGACCCTGCATCTGCAGGTATTGCGTGACGTATCTGTGCTTGCCGTCTATCGCAAGCAGTACTACTTGAACATCACATCACTTCTAGGAGAGACATCGGGAGAAGGTTGGTATGATGAAAACGCAACTGCAACATTTCGCGTAATCTCACCAGTAGTGTATGGTAATACGACCAATCTGTTCATCGGTTGGTCAGGCGATTCGAACGACTCCTCACCGTCGTCTAGCATTCGCATGAACAGTCCGAAGAATGTTGAGGCATCATGGAACAACATCAAATCTAGCGGAGCTAGCGTGAAGATTATTGGGCTCCAGACGCTTTTTGTCACGAGTCTGGCGATCCTAATCTCAAGCGCCACGTTCGCTCTAATCGCATTTCGCCGCAGACGCGACCCCATCGGTCTGTGAAACGTTGCCCTCAACCCAAGTTCGATTGTTCTCGAGCAGCTCGGGCAGTTCCAGTCGCATTCGATGTTGAGTTCCAACGACCGCAAATGACGCCATCCTAGTTGCAACCCTTAAATGAGGGATGACTTTTCCATGGGTCGCTTGTAGCTGACTTGTGGAATGTGATGGTGGCATGATGCAGTCCCTACCGAAATCCGTCGGGAGACGATTGCCCCGCAAGCTCATGCCAGCCGACGTATTCTTTCTTCTCTCTGCCATGCCAGTGGCGCTTCTGTTCGTGTTGACTCCCCAAACCTTCATGTGGTTTTGGCCGGGCATGGGCAACCTCGGAAGGGGCGGCTTTCTCTTCGTCCTGTTCCTCTTGGGATTCGAACTGATGGACTTCCGTAAGACCGCGAAGCCTCAAGTCAACGGAACTCGAAAGATCTCAATAGCGATCCTAGTCATACTTGCCCTCTTCTACTTCGGTGCTGTTGCTGCTGTCGGGCAGTTCACTGATTCTATCTATGGGATCGGTCGAGCTCTCGGGGTGTCGGAAGATGTCAAGAACAGCTGGCTGATGGCGACAGACTACATGGCGCTGACAGCCTACTTAGTTGGACTCACAGTCGCATTCTTCGGATGGCGATCGATTCCGAAGATCATCACGGGGATCGTCTTATCAGCAGGGATGATGATCTTCTTCTTGCTTGACGCCCTTTTTCCATATGACAAGCTCTGGTTCTTGCAGGCCTGGGCGAACTTCATAGTAGCAGCTGTGAGTTTCCTAATGCGAGGATTGGGATTCCCCGTATTCGGCGTGCGGAACAGCCTGACCATCTCTGGCGCACATGGAGTGTGGCGCCTGTTTGTCTTCTGGCCGAGCGTAGGCGTAGAGAGCATGCTGATCTTTTCGCTCGTTATGATAGTTCTTGCGGCTAAGCTCTCCGCCCCCAAAAAGAGGAAGATCATCTACGCCGTGGTGGGAGCCGTAGGGACTGTGTTTCTTAATGTCGTCAGGATTTCCATAATCTCGTACTACGGGGTTTGCTGCGCAACCTCCTCGGAAGGATTGGATGCTTTCCACAACACGATTGGACAGCTTCTTTATCCCGTGTGGATCATTGCATATCTCTACATAGTGCTCGAGATAGAGAACAGACTCTCGGCTCGGACGCACCAAGCAGCTGTCCTATCACCGAGTGCGCCTAAGAAGACGCTCGACCAAGGAAAACCACCATATGTGACTAATGTAAGTCAGTTTGACAGAGCGTGATTCCCCGAGATGCTATCCCTTGGTATTCGAAGGAGCTCTGTTCTCGCGTTTGCGATCCTCGTTATGTCTCAGGCTTTCCCGCTGAGCTCTGCGCAAGTCACTTACGATCAGTGGCGAGAGGCCTCCCCGATCCGAGTCATCATTCGTTCTACTTCCGACTGGGGCAGGGTTCTCTTTGACGATCTCAATGGCACCAATTCCAACGGCCTTCGAATCAGGAGCGTAGTAGACAGCGGATGGCTGGAAGGCGAGGACTTGAACGACCAACTCTATGTCGGGCGAAAAATGGCCTGGCCCGATAGAGAATACAACTCCGACATTGTGCGAAAAGGGGACATGGTCGCGTTCTTCAAAGGGCTCAATGACTTTCACTACACGGAAGTGTACGCGGACTTGGTATTGGAGGTTAATATCGGGTTTCCTCGCATCTACATATGGCTGATGAGCGGTGGAAACGGCACGACGAGCTTCGAGATAGTGAACAGAGACAACGGCGGAACAATATGGCGCGATATTATTGTCGCTAGCGGGGAGACGGAACAAGTCAGACGGGTCATGTCCCCTCAACCCTTTCTGAGAACCGGAAGAACCGAGACGAGCATTGTAGTCGCATCGCTCTTGGTCGCCATACTTGTCATGATATTACTGAATTTCCCAATCCGGAGAGCGAAAGCTCCACACTGGCCGTTAAAGGGATCACACAGGAGTCAAGCAACCCCTGATCAACACGACCGCAACCGTATAGAGTCGCTGGGAGCTTTGGGTTGATCACACATAAACCGTAGGGAGCATGGCAAGCGTGGAGAAACAATCCATGAAGAGACCGGAAGACAGTTCGAAACCAGATGCTGAATCAATACTGCACGAGAGCAGTGCACGCTACACTATTCCGAGGGACATGAATAATGTGCTATCGATTTCCTTCGGCATACTTGCCGTCGTAGTCCTACTGGCCTATTCTGTGAGAACAGCCGCCCCGTATGTTGTAGGGGAGAACCTCGTCCTCGCTGAGATTTACCTCCCCGGGTTCTACGCGAAACCAATTACATTGTTCACCTACTTCCTTTTTCTCTCGTACGCCTTCGGTCTAAACTCACAAATATCGCGATCAAGGTTTCTTAGGATGCGAGAACAAGCGTTCGAATCCATATACATACTAGCGTGGTTCCTCGTGATGGTCAGTGGGTTCGAAGTCTTGTACCAAATCGTTCTGTGGTCCGCCGGACTCTCTGTTCAGGGGTTGCAGAATCCCGACATAATTGTGAATTGGTGGCCGGCGAACCCATACGCGATTAACGTTGTCTTTGCAGCCAAGTTGGTGGTTCTTATTTTTGCCATGTCCTGCTTTTCCTTGGACTATCTGCGAAGAATCCGAACCCTGCGCGAAGATGCTTCCAAGACCAAGATAGACCGTTGATCAAGGGGAAGCCATGCTGGGGGATTGTTGCAGTCCGCTTCGGCCCTACACTTGTAGAATCACCCTTCAATATACGAAGAAGATTCGATAGGATTGTGAGGGAGAATGCGACACCAAGCGCATACATCACTATCTGTAGGCATCCTGTCGCGGCAAATTCCTTCCACGCGATGTCTACTTGCAGATAGTACGAGTATAGAGTCGAATTGGCAGAGAATATCGGGATCGCGAAGTAATAGAACGCAAATGGGGGGGTTCTCAGAAAGCTGAACGCAAAAGGAAGGACCCACAGTCTTCCGTCACATTCTCTGCAAAGCAGGATCAGCGGGAAGATCGAGACTAGGAACTGCTCGTTTATGACTTTTCCAAACAGAAAGAAGGACAGCATGATCGCCAGAGTTGACTGCAGAAGAGGAGCTTTCCTGCCAAACGTGAGAACGAGCATTAACACAGCTGCTAGGAGAAGAATATTGGGTATTGTCGAGATCCATATATCGAAATGAAGATCCGAGATTATCCAGATGAAATTGTAGAGGTTCACACCGCCCATGACCCTTGTCGCCTGAAAATTGACCAGCACATTCCAGATGGAGTCCGGGCTGATGATGAAATAATAGCCGACTGGCAAGATTGTCAGGGCAAAACCCACAAGGAACTTTGCAAGAACTCTCGGCTTCCCAGCCAGTCTAACCAGGTAGAGTGGCAGCAGGATGATTGTGTAGATCTTCAGCACACTAAGACCGTAGAGGACCCCGGAAAGGAAACTGTTGCGTTTCCATGTCAAATACGACGCCAACAGGAAGGCAGCGACTAATCCGTCAGTCATCCCTGAGATCGCTGATACGAATACCACGTACGGACAGAACGCGTAGATTTTCGCTTTCCCCAGATCCAACCGAGCGAGCAAGAATACAACAGCTAGGTCCGCCAAGATTATTGGAACCTTAAGCATGAAGAGCAACAGTAGAGTCCATGGATAGACCAGTGTTGGCACCGACGCATTGTGAGTGCTGATCATCACGGGATTAGAACCCGCGATCAGTGTGAAGAACCAATAGAACGGAACAAAGAAGTAAACAAGTAGCGGGTGGTAAGCGTATCCCTCGAAGAACACTGGCAGGCCGGTCGCGCCTTGCAGTTCCAGCGTCCTCCCATAGACGTAGTCATATACGTTCTCTCCTCTCAGCACCATAGCGCTAGACTCGTAGAGGGTCCCGAGATCGGCAGCGTGCATGAAGAAAGGCGCAAGCGCCAATCTAACTGCTGCAGCCAGAAGGATGATTCTTAGACGTTCTTCCATGTTTGTCAGCCAGCAAGTACAGAACAATCACGGATATCGCGACAACTGGCAACAAGTAGGAAAGGTAAGATGAACTCCAAGTTGCTTTCGGCAGCCCAACTGGGTCGACTGATCCGGAGACTACGAAGATCATTTCGCTGCTCACGAAGTCGATGGTGATCTTGTTGAACCCCTTCTCATAAGGCCAGATCTTGAGCTCAGTCGGGGCAGTTGACATGAGAACACTTCCCCTCCCAAGACCTTGCGGGCTCGGCACGTCGAACATGAACTCAATGGACTTCGTTGCCGCAATGGACGTAGCGTTCGAGACGTCTTTCACAGATACTCTGTTGATGGATGTCATTACCCATCTCCAAAGCTCAATATGGGCCTTGAACTCCTTGTCGGACCTCAATGTGATGTTGACCCCATCGGGTGATATATCCACGGACTTCTGAATTACCGTCCCGAAGCCGGTGTAGGTCACCATTAGAGTCGGCGAGATTGAACGAACGGTCGCTTTGAACTCGCTGAAGAGGTTGTGGTCATTTACCCAGGATGCCCAGTCGCTGAACTCGAGCAGACTGATTCTAGCAGCCGGTGCGAAATCCGGGTTCACATAGATTTGCGGCTTGCTGCTGCCGTCGTAGGGATCGTTGAAGAGCACATAGTACTTACGGCTCTGGAAGATGTAAGCACCGTTCCCGTAACCGACCCACTTGTTATTGCCCAAGAAGGTGTCGTGGACAAGTGGCACGAAGCTAAACGCGATGATATACACGACGAAGAAAGCGGTCGCGATCTTCTCCAACTTCAGAGCAATCCGCCTCTGGAATTCCCCTGCTCTAAATCATGTCTGAAGGACGGAATCATGCGCTCCACATCCTGCTCGAATCAAGTGAACCTCCTCATGGCTTCGGTGAGACATCACTGGCGTCCGCCTTTCGACCCGGGCCACTGAGTTCGCCACGAATCGTCATCAAGTTCGTCAAACCCAAAATGCTCACAGATGCAGTAATTCGCGAAATCGGTTCAGAAGACTGAGCTGCAACTGCAGTGCGGCCGGTCACTGTGACCATCTTGAAATAGCCATCATACCAACCCGGGTCAGGTTTTGTTGCTCCAGTCATGAGAATGAAGGAGAATGAACCTGGAACCGGCCATTTTGCCGCTTCGTATTCTGCCTTGATGTTGACCTCTCTGTACGACCACTGATTCAAAGGTGTCGTAACTATGATGATTCTGTGCAGCCTGAACTCATAGCGGGCGCCCTCGCCTGTCGAGAAGACAAACCAGACAATGTGCGTGCCATCGTTGATTTCGATACCGAAAGCGTTCAGCGGGTTCTTGTTGATCGGGTCGGCATGGTAGGAGAAAGTCGGATAGACCCACACGCCGACATTGTTTTCAAAAACCGTCGCGGCGGCTTTTCCCCTCAAGTCTTGTCTGACGTGGAGCATTGCCCAGTCGAAGGTGTCGTTCAGGCCGTCCTGGTACACGTGCATTCCCAGTGCACTCTCCCCCTGGACTGTGTCCTCGGTTACCCGCAGAAAGTCATCAGGACCCTTCAGGAAGTCTGTCTCCCAAAGATAGGGTTTGGTCTGGTTCGTTCCGGGCACAAGCGTCCAGTACTTGAAGGTGGTGTTCAGGAGCGGAGGCGGTTGGTATTCTTGACCGTACTCTTGCGAGTAGGCCCCCAGTATCAGGCTTGCACAAATGGCGATAGAAACAAGAGCGGCGATTCTTCGCAGCCGTTTCTGGTAGCTCAAGCTCGGCTCCTTTCCTTGTACATGTAGATTGCCGATGTGACGAGCAAAGGTATCCAGAAGATGAAATAGTTCTGCAATCCGCGGTACGAGAACCACATCGTCAACATGGGCATGACCCATATAGCATGCTTGAGCTTGTCAAAGTAGACTGCGTAGTTGAAGACCAAAGTGACAAATACCGCGATAAACGTGATCAGGTAGAAGTGCGGCGGCAGCGGTACATAACCGATCTCACTGATCATGGAGAGGCCTTGGCTGAGGATCACAAGATTCCCAAAACTGGGAGTTATGACTCCTTGCCACCAGAGCGAATAGTCTTGATAGATGAACCACAGATTCGGTACCAAGAAAGTGGCGACAGCTGAAACAGCAAAGCTGGCTGCTCTTCTCGCTCGCTCTCCTCGAGGAAATCCGACCCGATCGTTGTAGACCCAGATCAAGAGGAATGGGGCAAGAAGCCAAGGCGTCTGCTTTGTTGCGCAACTGATACCATAGAACACTCCTGCGAGCCATGGCCTCTTGAGAGAGATGAGCACATAAAGGAGAGGAAGCACCCAGAGAAAGTCAGCTATCGAGCCTGAACTGAAGTTGATTGCTAGATCCGCGCCTGCGAAAACCGGAAGAAGGACGAGCGATCTGATCTCAACAGGGGCCCAATAATATATGGAGACAAGCGCGACGATCTCGAAGAAGAAGATGACCACTCTCATGTCTGCAACGCCACAGATTACCGCGGGGACGAGTAGGAGGAAGCTCAGAGCGGGATAGTTGAGGATGGTAACAATGCTCCCCGAAGGAGTGAGCGTAATGAATTGCGGGTCCACTGAGAAGATTCGTAGAGCGTCCTGCAGATCACGCCCATACGGGTTTACGCCTTTAACGAACGATATCGCGGCATAGTGTGCAAATGCGAGCGAGTCGCTTCCGTACGCACCATTCAAGTTAACCTGCGAGATAACATATCCGCTTGCCAGAAGAAGCCAAATCAACACAGACAAAGGCAAATGACGGAACCTTCTGATGACTCGGTCATCAGACATCCCTATGCCTAGGGCTGCGAAGGCAACAAGATATGTGATCAGAAGAATGGCCACAACTTCCGGGTGTGTCTCGATCCTTCCTCTGATCCAGTTTTGGAGGCCCTCCGCGAGCGCGAACCCACTAACGAATACGAAAGAGATCCTAAGCAGCAACTCTTCCGTTGGTGCTTTCTCAAGTTCTGGCATGCTGGAATCGACTCATCATCACAACCGCTAATGTGGCCAATGTCACTATGGTCATGGTCCAGCCAATCGTGTTGGCCGTTTGGTTGCCTCCCTGCGTGATATCAATTGTCGTCATCCATGCCTCCCCGGTGAGCATAATGTAGCCTTCGTCATCTTTGACAATAGGGATTGCCTTCCCGTCCGCTGATGCAACCCAAGTGGGAAAGTATGCCTCGCGCACTTGGATGGCCACCGTTTCGCCTCTGCCCGAGAGGTTGAGGCGGATGTGGTCGGGGGAGAGACGTTCCATTGTGAGTTCCAATTGCCCCGGCGGCGATGCTGCCACGAGCTTCACATCATGAATTGACTTGTAGATGGAAATGTAGGCGTTCTCGTAGGGAACAACCAAGACCTCACCGAAGCTCGAACCTTCGATGAGTAGTCTCTTCTCAGTCTGGTTGGTGCCGCCGATCATTAACCAGCTGATTCCGAGGATTTCGCTGTGATCGATGAGAGCTCGCCAAGTCAGTGAGCGATTGTCGTCGGACGGCGCATTCTCAAGGTCGTCGATCCTGTAGTCGTCTATCCTGATGAGTTGATTGAGAAGTTTCGATTGCGGGTACCATCCGTCGATCGTGGGTTTGTTGACTAGACTCGGGAGTAGGTAGACCCAGAGTGGGCATTTGATTGCAAGTATCCGCCCAGGGGACTTCTCGGCTCTGAAGTAGTCAATAATCTGAGGCGGCACGTCCGCGTTTGCAGCCGAGTAGGGAAGATGTGGATTTACGTCTTGGGTGTCGGAAATCCAGATTTTCACGACGGGGCCCGTGAAGAGTGGCACCGCCACCAAAACGATAAGGAGTATTGCCCAGTACTTCCTCCTCATCGAAGCAAACCGCATAGCTCGCGTCACTCCTATTCCGGCGAGAAGCGCGATCGGGATTGCGAGATACAGCCAAAACCTGTCAACGTCCAAGCTCATCCAGATCGTCTTGATCGGGTAGAACCAGACCAACGGAATTGCATAGTAGCCCAGACCGGCCCAAAGGAAAAACAGAAACCAGAGACACACGAACTTGGAGTTCCCCGTCCACTTAACGAGGCCGCCGCCAAGGCATCGTTGTATGATCTCTCCAAGGAAGGCAACAAATGCAAGAACTATGATGACTGTGCCAAGACGAGTTAGTGTCTGAGAACTCAGAAGCTCACCAAATTGATAGGACGCCATTCCCCCGAGAAGCGCAAACATCAGATAGATCGGCTGCAAACGAGGCGTTATGTGATACATCCTTCCGATCAGAATCTGAAAGCCAAGGACGGCGAAGATGAATTGAGCGATGCCTAGAAGGGGGGTCGTGACGTCGACTCCGAAGTATGTTAGCCTAAGGAACGGAAAGGTCACGTTTCTATTGAAGAAAGGGTTTGGTGGGAGTA
>Ga0315279_10006750_pt1 | contig 14411 bp, 15 predicted proteins | sample YL17G06_20_MG_FD_203694 | JGI IMG/M metagenome (GOLD analysis project Ga0315279, IMG submission 203694) | Sediment microbial communities from Yellowstone Lake, YNP, Wyoming, USA - YL17G06_20 | ecosystem: Environmental > Aquatic > Freshwater > Lake > Sediment | place: USA: Wyoming | collected... | reverse complement strand
TGAAGGAGGGCACAGAATTCGGTTCCTGCAGTATCGAGAGTAAGAAGACAGTGCCTTTTGGTTTTCCACAGCCACTGTCGTTTCAATGTTTCTTCTCGCCAGCGACCTGAGGATCGACAGAGCGATACGATTCTCTCCATCAGTAATCAACACTCCTTTGCACATTCATGATCCTCCGCCAGCAAAAGAGCTGGCACTGTGAAAGACAGAAACATCCAAGAGCCACTCTACGAACGCCTCGCCCACGAAAAAACCACGGAAAGCAGTCTCAGTCTTCCTTGAAGCATGCGCGCTCTCTGAACCATTCAACAAGCTTCTTTATGCCCTGCTCCAAGTTGCACTTGGGGCTAAATCCCAGTCTTCTGATCTTTGATATGTCTGCTACAAGGATGTCTATGTCGCCCTTCCAAGAAGATCCTGAATAGTTGATGGTTGGCTTCAAGCCTAGAGTCTTAGTCATGCAGGCCACAACATCTTCCACGGAGGAAGGTTCACCAGTTCCCAAGTTGAAGACTCCGCCAATAGCCTTGTCCGAACCGCTCAGAAGCATCAAACCATCAACAACATCGTCCACATAAACAAAGTCTCTTTGCTGCTTGCCAGAACCCAAAACAGTCAACTCTTTGGAATTCTCTGCAAGTTTCCGCAGCGTATCATACATCAAGTACTTCCTCTGTCTCGGACCATAAACATTAAAGAACCGCACGATAACCATGGGCAGTTCATGGATTCTATGATAGAGATCACAATACATTTCCGCAGCCGCTTTAGACACTCCGTATGGAGATATTGGCATGATAGGAGCATCTTCTCTTATCGGATTCTTGAGCGCGTTGCCGTAGACTGCCGCTGTTGATGCAAACACGATTTTAGTCTCAGTTGCTTTCGCCGCTTCAAGAAGGTTCAAGGTCCCCCTCACACAAATGTCCAGATCCAACAGAGGCCTTTTCATCGAGAACTTAATCACGTGCCCAGGACCAAACTGGTCAGTATTAGGTATAAACTCGGCAAGATGAAACACCAAATCAGAATCCTTAACAAGCTTCTTCACTAACGCAAGGTTCCGGATATTGCCCTTGACAAAACGCATTCGCTCTGCCGAAGCATCCAGGTTCTCCTTGCTTCCTGACGAAAGATCATCAAGAACCGTGACCTCATGCCCTACGCCAAGCAACCGATCCACCAAATGAGACCCTATGAAACCTCCACCACCGGTCACTAGCACTTTCCTTCCAGAATCACGACCCATTCCATTCCTCCTGCCCTGCATCTCATTGACAAGTTCTATCTTGACCCGACTCGACAAAACAGCTTCTCAGTCTGCTAATGCCTTCAAATCAAGGGTTTACTTCAGAACTCTCAAGCTCTGAAATGATTTTTCTCAGCTTACCAGACTTGTCAAGAGGAATCTCATCCACAAACTCCACTTCGATAGTCACTTCAGACCCGCTCAATCCTAACATGCTTCTCATATGCCGCACCAGCTCAACCCGCATCTCACTCTCACTAGCAGCATTAGCTTTCTTCTTGATCAGAACCCTCAACAAATCAACCCTTTTCTGCACAATACGATACTGATAGATATCCCGATAAAACCTGTAGAACTCCATCATCCACCCGAAAACCAAAGCAGGAACCTTCCTTCCATTCGAAAGGGTGACAACTGAATCCTTTCTTCCCTCAACCATCTTCATCAAAGGAAAAATCCGACCGCACGAGCAACACTGACCTGCTGAAGGCACACCCATATCGCCGAGAGCGTACCGTATGAACGGCATAGCATGATTAAACAAGCTCGTGCACACCAGCTCGCCCCTTTCTCCAGGTGCAACTTCGTTTCCTTCATCATCAACAAACTGCACCACGACGGAATCAGCATCCACATGATACTCAGACCGCTCTGGACACTGCCAAGCAATCATCTGAAGCTCCTCAGTCGCATACTGATCATAAAAAGGCGCATCAAAAACCTCCTCCAAAAACTTGCGCGAAGGTGCATCAGTCAACTCTGCACCACCCATCACAAACCTGGGCCTAATCGTCTTGATGCCCAGTCTTTCCGCTTCCTTCGCAACCAAGAAAAGCGAATTCGAATAACCATCCAAAACGTCAGGATCAAGCCTCTCAATCGTTGAAACCTGCTTACCCACATCGTCAAATATAGAAACAAACATGGGCGAGTAAACGCGTAGAAACTTCTGAAGCCCACCCAGATGAGTAATGTGTTGCGTAGGCTCAATCAGAACCCACCTGTCCCAAGCCTTCTGCCCACAAACAATATGCGGTCGCAGAAGCTTCGACTTTCTAAACTCATCCTCCTTCTTGGTGAGATAGGTGAATAATGGTTTCCCTGAGGACCCGCTGGTCGAAACCGTCTTCAGTTCTTCAGGGTCAAACTCTCTTGAAACCAGCTTGCTGCTGTTTTGCTGGAGCTCCTCCCTCCTCACAATCGGCAACTTATTCAAGTCTGCAACGCCTTTCACGTCTTCTGGCTTCACTCCGCATTGTAGCAACTTCTCATGATAGAACGCAACATTATCGTAGGCATACCGTACAATCTCACGGACTTTCCTGTTCTGATGTTCCAGCAGTCGTTGCCGACTCCAGTGCGTGTGACGCAAAAGAGATGCAACATAGTACGCTATTCTGAAGTAGTTGTACAAGCTAAGCCACTTCTCTCTGCAACAACCCCAGCTAGACCCTGAAGCATTCCGGAGAATCATGCACTCGGCTGGTTGAGTTCCGAAACCACTATGCTAAACTTGCCGCTCTTATCCAACGGAATGTCCTCGACAAACTCAACCTCAAAAGTCATCTCGTCCTCGGAGATGCTAAGCACGTTTCTCACATGTTCCACTAGTTCACGGCTTATCGTTCCTTCGTCTACGTCGCACTTGTTTAGTTTTAGCTTGAAAACGATAAGATCTTTCCTTCTCTGAACAACTCGGAAAAGATCAATGCACCCATAGTGCTTGAACGTCCAAACGGCCAGCATGAATGCAAACGGCGCAAAAACCCTTCCACCAGGGAGCACCAGCAGCGAAGTTTTTCTGCCCTCCATCAACTTCATCAACGGCAAGGTCCTGCCGCACGGACAATCCGTCCTCTCGGAAGGTACGCCTATGTCTTCCAAGGCATACTTGATGATCGGCATAGCATAATTGAACAAGCTTGTGCAAACGACTTCTCCCTCCTCGCCAGAAGCCACTTCTTCACCGTTCTTGTCGAGAAACTGCATAACCAACGAATCAGCATCAATGTGATACTCGCTTTTCTCGCGACACTGCCAAGCCATCCGTTCAACCTCAACACAAGCATACTGGTCATAAAACGGCACGCCGAAAACCTCTTCAACGTAGTTCCGCGAAGAAGCATCAATCAGCTCCGCGCCGCTCACAAGGAATCTTGGCTTGACCGTCTGTAGCTCTCTTCTCTGTATCTCCTTGGCTAACAGCAGAATCGAGTTTGAATAACCATCAATAACATCGGGCTTCAACTTCTCAATCTTCGAAACCTGAGTCGCCAAGTCCTCAAAAACCGAAACAGCAAAAATGCCATAAAGCCCTAGCAGCCTTTGAAGCCTGCTCGTCTCGGCAAAATGCAGAGGCGAAGTAATCGTAACCCACCTGTCCCAAGGCCTCTGACCCAAAGCGATCTGAGCCCTAAGATGCTTGGCTTTTCTGTACTCGTTCTCAGCCCCAGTAATGTAAATATGCAAGGGCTTTCCAGTCGAGCCGCTTGTCCGCTGAACCGTCAAATCGGCAATGTTAAACTCCTTTGAAACAACATCATTCACGTTTTCTCTAAGCTCGCCCTTTCTGGTGATCGGAAGCTTGTTCAAGTCTTCAACCGTTCTAACGTCCTCAGGCCTGATTCCAGCCTGTTTGAACTTCCTATGATAGAAGGCCGTGTTCTCATACGCATAGCCTATGATACTTCTGAGCTTCCTGTTCTGATACTCACGAAGCCTATCGCGATTCCAAGAGGCGCGCCTCATCATACTGCGCAAGTAGAAGAAGGCTCTGAGATAGTTCGTCGTCTTCTTGCCTCCAGAACCGTTAAGAGTTTACGTCAACATACGCAGACAGAACACGCGCAATGGATCGTCTAGTGCTTTCCTGCAGTACTGGAACACGTACCTTCAGCAAGCTCTGAACAGCATCTTTTCTGCGCCAAACATAGCCAATCTTTCCCGACAGCTTCTCGCAAGAAACCTCTGAAATCGGAACAATACCGTCATCTACTCCAAGGCTTGAAAAGAACCCAACCTGCTTATGATCATAAGCAACGTACACCGTAGGCACATACGCGGAAGCAGCCAAAACAGCCGGATGCATCTTCGAAGACACAAGCATGTCCACCTTGTCTATAAGTGCCTTAAACTGCCCCGCTGTCTTCACGTTTACGATCCTTGCTCGGCCACCATTTTTCATCTCGTCCATTATGAGTTTGGATATTTCCAGATCATCATGCCGGAAACCTGTAACGTAATGCGGCAGGAAAACCACGTGAAACCCGTATTCTTCTATAGCCTTGTCCAGAGCCCTGGCATGTGCTTGAACGTACCCGCGGATCCCGGCTTCTGACAAAGTGTTGCTGTAAACTCCTGGACAGACGCCAAGTGCCGGTTTGGAAAAATCCTCAACGGGCGGTTCATGGTCGGCACTAAAAAGCAGCGCGATGTCAGACGTCAGGATCTTGGGTGACCTCACCTTCAAAGAGTCAGCTATCTTGAAAGACACAGGCTCTCTGACGAGAATGCAGTCGCAACGGTTCAGCGCAAGCCTAGACAGAAAACGGCCTATTCTCGTCCGAAATGGCCCAATCGAATTCGGAAACATAACAACATGCTTACCCAGAAACCTCGCCACCAAAACCGCCATGGTCCGCGGAACCAGCATCGACCACCACGTCATAATCCAGCGGGGACTAACTGGAAGCAGCGATGAGCCTTCCTTGAAATTCTCGTCACTGCAGGAAACCACCAAGTCGCTCTCTTTCATGTGCTTCAACGTATCAGCCCGGTAAAGAGCTCCCAAACCCAACTTGACCAAACAAGCCGAGAAGACTATTGACATTGCCTGACCCAAAACGAAGACCAAACTGGCCAAAGCACGCAACTTATACTTGAAGCTGTCTCTGCCGATGCCCAGCCTCTTGGCATACGAGTCCGCCTTCTCGTACGGAATGTCAACAAAAGGAGGCAAAACCGCATCTAAAGACAAACCGAGCCTCTTTACTCCTTCAACGTCAACCGTGGACACACAGATAGCAACACCGTTCTTCACGATGCTCCTGATCGTGGAAACATCGCTCATAAAAAGAGCCTGCGTGCCCTTATTCGCCATGTTACCCACATGAACGATATGCACTTTGAACGGCGGCAAACACAACAACCTTCCAAGGCTAAGACAAGATGGAGAAACACTTGAACAAGCCGAAATAGAGCCTGAAAACAGGCAAAGGAACGTAAGCCAGAAAAGAGCTCAAACGTTTGCTGCAAGAAACCCGCAGGCTAATATAGGGCAGGAAAGCCCCCAACAAAGCCAAGAAACCCGCACGTCGCGGTTCGGGGTTTATGTCCGGTGTCGCCTTCCCAATCATTCTGAAAAGCGAAAGTCTACCTGAAAGATTCGCTTTCTTGAAATTCAAACTAAAGGCCTGCGATTCCTTAACTTTGTCCGGTGAAACGGTACGAAGCGAAAGAACACCATCCTTGCTCATCCTGCCGACTATTTGCTCAGCAACCGGAGTCCTAACAACCACCAATGATTCACCAGACTTCCAGCCTCTGAGTTCAGGAAGCCAAGCATCTCCCACAGAAACATCAGACAACTCGTTAAAAAGATCCGGACACATCATACAACGCGACGGCGCAAAAAAGAAAGGCGAAAAAACGTTCCAGTAGGCTTTCCAACCCCTGGTGAACCTGAAGACAAGATTTCTGCCGTCCTTCAGCTCTATCGACATGACCCCAGGCCAACCCTTACCCCTGTAGTCAAGCCTCTCTATCTGCCCTTTTTCGACCCGAAACTTCCTGAGAAGGCAATCAGTCCCTTTGAAATTAACCGTGTGCCCACAGAAAAGACCAACATGCAACACGATCTTGTCCTTCAAACCCTCAAAAACCGCCTCAGCCTTCCTGATCCCATGAATGTGACACGGCAAACCAACAACAGCAAACCTTCCCTCCTCAGACAGAATCTTCTTCAAAGCTACATTCGCGGCCACGGGACAGTATTTTGACTTCGAAGCTGAAACAATTTCTTCGCGCGTCCTTGCGATGAACGGCTCCGGCTCCAGCGGGCTACCTTCTTTCATTCGAGCAACCAATGCACCGTCAATGAGACCCTTTTCTAGAGCATAAACAAGCAAATGCGTTGTCGTGCCACCTGAAGAAGAGTCAAACCCCACTTCTTCATCGTTTGAATGCGCAAGGTAGCATCCAGAAAAGTTGCCAAGAAACGGGTCGTCTGGTTTCCTGCCAAAGACTTCGAAGTTCAGCTTTTCGAAATCCAGAGAATAACCTGGACAGCATCTGAGACACAAAGAGCAACCAGTGCACTCATCTTCCTCTACCTGGGGCAAGAATAGACCGTTTGAAACGCGCATCATGATCGCGCTGGTCGGACAGACTCCACAGCAAGCTCCGCACCCCGTGCAAAGCCCATCAGCCACGACTTCCGCTACGTTGTTCAATAAGCATTTCCTCTCTGAACTGGCCTAGGAAGCTCACAAACAACTACTCTAGGTCCAAAACACCAGAAACAGCATGCAACTTGGCGCTAAAGGTACGTTGATTTCCATGAAGCCGTCCTGTCTCCTCTTGCGTAGTCAACAAAGCCCAAAAGTATTCCCTTAGTCCAGTAGTAGCCCTTCTTCCCCAACATGAGCAGAAGCGGAGAAGAAAAGGGCAAAAGTGTGTAGAAAAGCCTGATCATCACAGGGGGTTTGCTCATAGAGAGGGCTTGATAAATGCCCCCCACTGTCCTGCGCTTGTAAGATTCCTCCTGTTCTGCAGCCGCAGTCCGCCGCGTCGTAACGTAGCACTTCTCACAGAAAACTGTCCTTCCTTTGTTCTCCAGCACCTTGAACAGGATGTAGCTGTCTTCCGCCTTGCAGCCCCTCAAAGGCAACATCCGTTTCAGGGACTCGTATCTTATTAGCATCAGTTCTCCGCTTGCCGCAACCGGGATCTTTTTCCTCAAAGCATCCAAAAAAGAATAGAACGTTAGCTGAGGGCCTTCAGTGACGTTGACTTTCACGAACACCAAAACAATGCCTTTGTCTTGAAGCAGACCTAGAGCAGCCTCAAAGTTGTGGATTTCCGTGTCAATATCGTTGAACGCGACAACATCGGTGCCGGACGGAACAAACCTCAAACCAAAATTGATCGCATCATACTTTCCCCTTGGCTCCCTGTAAACGACGTTCGGACGGTTGACCGTTTCTCCGCACACTATGACGAAAGGAACCCCGAGGCTGTCAAGCTCTCTAGTTTTTTTGTCTACCGCAGACGCATCTCTTGCCAAAACTACAAAGAAGACACGCATCTCGATCCCAGAACCGAAGTAGTTTGATGGCCAATAGTGAATCTCGACACAGACGCTTAGTCACTTCGAGGCACTAATAGAGAACAAACCGCAATCCTAAGTAGTGTTCCAGTACGCAGAGAAGGAGTCAGTTCAGCGTTCACGCGTGGTGGGCGCTTTCAAGCAGCATTCTTTTAAGAATCACAACGCCATGTTTCAGCTGCAGCTTCTTCTGGCCGAGCCTAGGCCTGTAGCTTATGTCAATCTCCTTAATGCCGTAGCCTTTTCTCTCGACAAGGTGGTTCAACTCAACCTCTATGTCGAAATCCTTGGACTTAGGCACCCAATTCTTGAGCACATCCCAACGGATCACTCTCAAACCCGTCAAAGGATCACGCATATCTACTCCATTAAGCAGACTATGCGCGCAAGCCAAGAGTCTGTTGCCTAAGTAGAAGGTGTTTCGCATGGCCGTTACTTCAAGATGATGATTGAACCTGTTTCCGCAAACCATGCCCACTTTTGGATGCTTCTCCAAGATTTCTATCATGCGAGGAACATATTTTGCGGGATAGGTGTAGTCAGCGTCGGTGAGCACAACGTACTTTATGTCCCTATCAACTTGCTTCAGCGCTTGAGCGATAGCGTCACCCTTCCCCAAGCCTTCCTGCAAGAACACGTCAGCATCCAAATCCTTGGCAACTTCAACCGTTCGGTCACTACTCTTGCCATCAACCACGATAATCCACGGCTTTCCCAAATGGCGCTTAAGCTCCGACAAAGTGAGCCCTATACCCTCTTCCTCATTCATAGCCGCAACTATAGCAAGCACAGGGCTTCGAAAACCCATAGACCACATATCAGACGCCATCGCACATCAACCAAACAACTTCTATGAGACAAATCCGACTCGGAATCATTTAAAGGAATAAGGAATATAGTTCTATAACAAGGTTACTTGACGAACTTCTAAACCGCAACAGTCATATTGAGCCAAATTCCAACAAACCGATCGTGAAACTGGAAAGCTGAAGCCGTAGCGTTGTAACGCCACAATTCAAAGAACAGCTGATAATAAAAGCCCTTGTTCGCTTGATCCCACGCCGCAACTTTATCGACGTTTACTGCAGAACCATTCAAGCTGAGCGTCAAGACCTTGGACAAGTTTCCTTCACGAGAAACGCCCTCAAAAGAGAACAGAACCTGCCTCTCCCAAACACCCCCATCCTCCAAGAACACCCGATACTCAAACAGCGGCTGCAAAACGCTCGGCGTACCGTTAACATTGTTCGGCAAAGACTCATTCTGATTCCTGAACTTCACGTAAACCAGATAATGCTCAAGATCACCCATATGATTGCCAATCCCCAAGTGAATCTTGTAGACACCACTCTCCGAGACGTTGAACGGATAGCCTTCAGCCATGTGCTCAGGCCCAAGAATCCACAACTCCGAAAACCTCTCACCACCAGGAAGTCTGACGACCATGGCCAGAGTCGGCGACAAGATAACCAAACCTAACGCTAGACACGAAAGCCAGTAAAAGAGCTTGAAATCACCGAAATTCATTCAGCCCCACCAACCTCAGGCTTCATGTCCAAAACCTGCCTGAAAAACCTCTTCTTAAAGAAATTCCAGCCCAACAGACTCAAAACAAAGAGCACACTCAAACCGACACTTGACACTGCAGCAGACATGAAAAAACTGTCTCTGCTTCTAGCCTCAGCCTCAACCTTCAACGTCTCCGCGGCATCAACAACACCCAGAACCGTGAAACTGCACTGAACAGCAAGCAAACTCGCATTCCCATAATCGCCAACATCAAGCAAACCATTACCCCTAGCCAACAACCCGCCAGCTTCATCAAGTTCGCCTATCAACGCAGAAACGTTTGCACCTGCCGTCTTGGCCGCGGCAACCGCAGCATAAGCACCGGTCAAATCCTGTTCAGCCTGACTCAACAGACCCCTAGCCTCGACTTCATCCACTGCAAAACACATTTGCGTAGTAACCGAAATCATCAGAACTGAGACAGCAAACAGCAGCCCAAGAGTCCTGAAGCCTGTCATATCAATCTCCTACAAACGACACATTATCATGCGGAAGCAAGGCTCTTGATCTGCCTAATTCTATCGCTCTTGCCATCTGCACCATTGTTGCCAAGACCGTTGTTGATGCGCAGACGGGTCGCAGAACACATCTGTTCCAGTGAACTCATCTCACTCCTGACAAGCGCATACTGTTTCTGCAAGCTTCTTGAATACTTACAGTACTTCCCGAACCTCTCCAAAAACACTTGGCCTTTCTCTGTCAGCAGGTAATGCCTATCCTTTCGATCCAAAACAATAAGCCCCGCCTTCAGAACCGCCTTCAGATAAGCATTCGCAAGCTTGAAACTCAAGTTTCCGCGGTAGATTATGTGCGTCTTCTTTGCGCCCTCACGCGCAACCTCAAGAATATCAGCTATTATCTCAATCTTATTCCTGTATTTCACCAAACAAACCTCCACCAGAAAAAGCTTAAGAAAATACTCACGACACGCAAACTACACGTGCAGCCAGCCGCGGCCGCCCTTCCTCAACTGCTGCTTCTCCTTCTCGCAGTCTGCATCCGGCTGAACTCGACGACTTCTTCTATCGCGCTTTCCACCCGTGATAGCTGTTCTGACGAATTTCCCCCAACCACCTTCCGACGGAGAAGGCTGAACTCTGACCGCGTCTTGAAGCTTGTGATGCTCCAAGATTTCCCTAAAATTCAGCGGCTTGAAATCCCTCGTTGCAAAGATGACGGTGCCCTTCTCAACAGACAGGGCAGAATAGTCTTTCTCGGCGATTCCTTCGGCTCTGACTTTGTCGTCAAACCGTTCCAGCCACAGCATCTTCCACTGATCCTTAAGCTCATCAACGATTGCCTTCTCGGCCACAGCATCCACTAGCTAATCCCTCCCTGACAGGAGCGGACAAGAACAAACAAACAACACCAACATCTCACGTCCATGCCTTCTGACTGGTCCCTCTCCTTTTTTCCGCAAACCAACAGGAATAGACTGAAACCGCCTTTAAAAAGCCATAGGTAAGAAACAGATATACCGATGTTCTAGAACTTCACTCCATTAGTCTAGAAAAAACGCACAACAAAAAAAGAAAACAGAACAGACCATTCACTTGACACTGAATTGGCGATTTCTCCGGCACAATCCCTCCTTCTGTCTTCTTTAGCTTACCACGAGCATTCCAGAGCTCTGTTGAGGCCTTGATGTTGAGAAAGACCATGATCTCTTGAAACGAGCCCCATGGTGTTTCTGTTCTGCGCATGTATAAAAAAAGAATTCTTTTTTTCATGCAGTTTTCAACATTGTTTTCGGCAGGATTTCAACGTTTTTTCCATAGCCAGAAGATGATGAAACTCGATCATTTCCACAATTCATCATCTTTTAACCTGAATCGAACGATTTTACACGTCATACCGCTCAGACTTCAGATGAAAAAACACTAGAACCCATGGAAACAGGCTTCAAATTCGTGACCAAACGAGACGAAACGGCATACACCACTAACACAAACAGCCAGCATCAGTAGCAGTACAGTCCGGTCACTCAACACTAACCTAGCGATGTTTCCCGCGTTTGCTCCCTTTCTTCTGTTAGATCACAGTCTAGAGCAGTTTCGAAAAATCATCATAGACTTTCTTTCTATTCCCAATAAACAGCACTATGACTTGCTTTCTCGTTCTGCTAATTTCATAGATTGCTCGGTAATCCCCCACTCTAAGGCTCCAGAAGTCAGAGTGTCTCAGAAGCTTTCCAACTGCTTCAGGATTGTCCCTCAAATCTCTCAGCCTTTCCACTATTCGGGTTCTTACCCGGCTTTCGATTCTCTCCAATTCTTTGGCTGCTTTCGGGTGCAAAACTACCGCAAAAGCCACTACGACTCCTCAATCGGAATCAGGGAATCAGGATGTTTCTTCGCTTCTTCGCTGCGTTTAGCCAGCATTCTAAAGAATTCACGTGTCTTTTCACGTTCCTCATAGAAGCTCAATATCGTCTTTATGGCATCGCTTCGACTCTTGAACCTGCCTTCTGCCACCCACTTGTCTATTTCCTGAAGCATTTTTTCCGGCAGTCTAAGCTGAACTTGCGCCAACAGAACACCGTAAACAATACTGTTTACAATACACTTAAGCATTTCTCCCAAGAACTACCCCTACACGAGAATAGTAACGACTAAGTAGCGATGTCTCCACTGTCTCCTGCAACTCCCTCTTCCTCTGTTGCCAAGGCGTGACAATATCCCAGTCTGACGCGTCTTCTCTAGACTTGGGTGACAATCGTCAATGCTAAGAAGACGGCGTACGCGATTAGTAGTATGATGCCTTTTAGTTTGCCGATTTTCATCGTGATCATGTATCCGAAGAAAAGTGTTGCAGTTATCAGAAACACGCTACCGTTCAGCCATAATGATTCGCTTGAGACGTGCAATGGGCTGATGACTGTTGTGAGTCCCATCACGATTAGCAGAGTGAAAATGTTGGCTCCCAGACAACCTGCAACTGCTAGATCGCCGTGTCCTTTTCTGGCCGCTGCCACTGCAGTCGCAATGTCTGCAACTGAAGTCCCCAACGCGACAACAGTCATTCCCAACACTAGTTCAGAAACACCAAGGATACTGGCGATGTTTACGACTGACAGGACAAGAACCTCTGCTGTTACGAGTGACACAAGCATTCCGAGCGTGAATGAGAGGTAAGGATTCCTTATTTCGTAATGCCTACCGGTCAAGCGCGTCAGTAACTCGATCCTGATCGCGATTTCCTCCGTTTCAGCCTTCCTTTCTTCAGGGGCTTCGATTTTCTCTTGCTCATACACATTTATTATGTAGAAAACTGCTAATGTGAGAAGCACTATACCCTCGGTTTGCGATACCACGCCATCCAGCATGAATGCAAAGGTCGCTATCGTGGCAACCATCAAAAATATGCCGTCTCGGATTATCATCCTTCTGTGAACCAAAAGAGTTGCGAATAACGTCGACAGTCCTATCATGAATGCAGTGTTGCCTATGTTTGAACCAATAATGTTGCCAAAGGCTATTTCGTTCTCTCCTTGTGTAATTGCGAATAGCGAAACGAAGAGCTCGGGCAGGATGTACAAAAGCGAGACGAGAAGTATTCCAAGCGCGATCTTCGTCGTGTTAAGTTTATGAGTCAAAGCAACAACGGAGTCAGCTGTCCAATCCGCGCTCTTCGACAGAAAGAATATGCTGACCAAAGACAGCAAAACCCACAGGATCAGAACAACCATCAGACAATCGAGACTACTAATGTGGATTGTCTTAATCAGTCTTATCAGTGCGCGGCTTCAGCGCCATCCTTAAGCACTCGCACAGTTCCATTTGTGCAGAACAGACCATCTACTCCGAAAACAACCAACAGAAAACGCTAACCTCGCCTCATCTCCAACCTCTACTGACACTTAGACAACATTGCATTTCTGGATGGCAATATGAGGCAATCAATCCCGCAAACCGGAGAATCAACCAGCCTTCTGGAAGCGAAAAATGAGTAATTCCTAAGGCATGAAACGTTTGTACACCGGATGTCCTTTGAAGTGCAGTGTCGTTTCAGACTTTTCCACGGTTCCGCTTGGCAGCCTCATGCAGATCGAGTGCACAATCGCCCCGTTCGGTATGAAACGCACACCGTCCAAAAGCTCGCCCTTAGTCACGCCGGAAGCCGCAAAAACCAGCTCGTTTCCCTTAGCCAACTCGTCCTCATTGTACGTTCTTTCCACGTCAACGCCTTCATCTCTAAGCCTATCCAGCCTCTTAGAGTCGTCCTTCTTGTCCTTCCAAACTTTAACTAGCATAGTGCCGCCAACGCATTTCACAGCGGTCGCGGCTATAGTTGCTTCGGGTCCGGCACCAGCACCTATAAGAAGATCGACACCCGAATCCGGGATGCACGTAGCAACCGCAGCCGCAATGTCGCCGTCAGGAATCAATATTATCCTCACGCCCAGCTCTCTAAGCTTTTTCAAAATCTCCAAATGTCTATCACGTTCAAGCATAATAACCGTAAAATTCCCAAGAGACAACCCCTTCCCACGAGCAACCGTGCGAACGATCCCCTCAACAGGCATTTCCAAGGAAACCTTGCCCAACGAACGATAGTCAGTAGCGACCTTGAAATAGTACCCATCATCAGGCAACACCTGAAAACAGCCAGCAGGAGCGCAAGCAAGAGCCGAGATAGCATCTTTCCTACCCTTAGACGTGGCAGTAGTACCGTCAACAGGGTCTATAACAAACTCGACCTTAGGCCCCTTTCCAGTGCCGACTTTCTCCTTCCGCAAGAAGGCAGGCGCATTGTCTTTCGGCCCTTCACAAACGATCACTTCGCCTTCAACATCGGTCTGCGCCAAGACCGCTCGCGAAAACTCAACAGCCTTCCCATCAACCAAGTCAGGGTCACCTTGACCAATGTGCAAGGCCGCGCCAACGGCTCCGGCCACGGTGATTCTCGTCAACGAAGGTGCCAGAGCTCTGAGTGAAGCCATAAACCATTTCCTCTGAAGCCTAGTAACGGTTCTCTTGTCCTAAAGATTTTTCTCTAGAACAAGCTTCCGAACCATGAAAGCGAACTACGTGTATACCCTCACAGCCTTCCCCAGAAGCTTATGGTCCAACTCCTCAACGCCCAAGCCAGACTGCCTTGAAAAAACTCGCATCGAGTTCTTCACGTCTGTTCCGCCTTTGTTGACGAGCTTGTCTTTCAGCAGGATATCTGAGTCCAAGTCTGCATACCGTATGTTTCTTATTGCTGCAGCCAAATGCGTTCCGGCAGCTATGCCTATTCCTGATTCTCCCATGCACCCGATCATGC
>Ga0315279_10006749_pt1 | contig 14414 bp, 10 predicted proteins | sample YL17G06_20_MG_FD_203694 | JGI IMG/M metagenome (GOLD analysis project Ga0315279, IMG submission 203694) | Sediment microbial communities from Yellowstone Lake, YNP, Wyoming, USA - YL17G06_20 | ecosystem: Environmental > Aquatic > Freshwater > Lake > Sediment | place: USA: Wyoming | collected... | reverse complement strand
GCCCTGGCCAGCCTGGCCGGCATGGGCAGGTGGATGAGGCTCTGCGGGCGGAGCATCTACGGCTGCGGGCCCGCGCCGGACGGCCTGGCCGCCCCGTCAGGCTGCCGGCTGACGTACAACGCCGACAAGCGCCGGCTCTACCTGCACGTCTTCGAGTGGCCGATCCAGACGCTGCACGTTGACGGCTTGGCGGGCAAGGTCCGCTATGCCCAGCTTCTCCACGACGCCAGCGAGGTGATCATGCGCGAGCCGCCGGCCGCCAGCGCGTTGACCAACCCGCACTCCTACGAGCCGCCGGGCGCAACCACGCTGACCCTCCGCCTGCCCGTCCGCAAACCGGACATCGCCGTGCCCGTGGTGGAGCTGATGCTCAAATAGCGTCTCACACCCGCCACGGTTCGCGATGGGCGACCGCCATCATTCGCGAGGCGTCGGCGTCGCCGACGATCCGTTCCTTGATCGGGTCCCAGGTGATTTTTCGGCCGGTGCGGACGGCGATGTCGGACAGGTGGCTGAAGGCGTCGGAGCGCACGGCGTCGGCGATGGGGCAGACGGGCGTCTTGCGGGAGAGCACGCAGTCGATGAAGTTTGCCTCGTGGCCGGGGCTGCGGGGCATGTGCACGTCGTTGGGGCCGATGACGGCTTTGCGGAGCGAATCCGGCTCGGTGTCCAGGCCCATGTATCGCAGCGCCACCCAGCCGTCGGCGCCGATGATCTGTGCGTAATCGCTCAAGGCCGCCAGCCTGGGCTCCTCGTCGTCCTGCCTGACGCCCGCGGCCCAGAACTTCATCTTCACGCCGTTGGCGAAGTTGATTCTCACGTTCCAGTCCATGACGGCGTCGTTGCAGCCCTTGGTTGGTATCACGCCGGAACCCTCGATTTCCCACGGCCCCATAAGGTGGGTGTCCACGGCCGAGACGAGCAGGTCCAGCGGGTGCGCGCCCCACCCGGCCAAGTAGCCCAGGGCGTAGTCGCGCACGTGATACCAGTTGCCTCCGCTGTTTGGACAGCCGGTGTAGGGCCGCCACGGGGCCGGGCCCAGCCAGAGGTCGTAGTCCAGCCCGGCCGGCACGGGCAGCGGCTTGATATTCCCGCCGGCGGCGCTGTTGGGGCACTTCACGCGGATCTCGCGGATCTGCCCGATCCGTCCGTTGCGGACGAGCTCCGCCCCGAAGGCGCTTTGGCCCCACGAGCGCGACTCGGCGCCGTACTGGAGCACCGCGCCGTGGCGCCGCACGGCCGCGCGGCAGGCGAGGTCCTCGGCGATGCTGATTCCCAGCGGTTTCTCGACGTGCACGTCCTTGCCGGCGCTGACCGCGGCGATGGTTATGGGCACGTGCCAGTGGTCGGGCGTGGCGACGCCGACCGCGTCGATGTCCGTCCGGGCCAGGAGCTCGCGGAAGTCGCGGTATGCCTTGCAGCCCGGGTTGCCGTAGCGCTGGTCCACGGTCTGCCGGGCATTCTCGCGACGGTTCTCCCATACGTCGCAAACGGCGACGAGCTGGGCCTTGGGGCAGCCTAGCTGCTCGCGGAGGTTCATCATGCCTCGTGGCCCGTTGCCGATGTATCCCAGCACGACGCGCTCGCTGGCGGCGGGCCTGCCGCCCTGGCCGAGGGCGGCGGAAGTAATCACATACGGCGCCGCGGCCGCGGCGGCCCCCGCGCCCAGCACGCCCTTGAGGAACCCGCGGCGGGTCCAGGCGGCCGCGAACGATCGTCCGGTCAACAGTCTCCCGGCCGCCAACGCGGTCGAAGGCGCCATCTGGCTTCTCCTTTGAAGGCGAGGAGGCAAGTGAGGCGAGGGCCTGCCGCCTACTTCGTCTTGGCCTTGGCCTTTGGTCTTGCCTTTCCGGTCGCCTGGGGGCTCGTGTCCTGCTGCATCGGCGCGGGGTTCTTGATGAACTCCGCGACGGTCTGGAGCTTCGGCGGGTTCGTGTCGGCCTGGATGTCGGCGATCAGCTTGTCGATCTCATCGCCCTTGCCCTCCGCGTTGCCGACGGCCTGGCGGAGCTTTTGCAGCGCGGGCACCAGTTCGCGCGCGTTCCCGCCGTAGCGCCTCAGGCTGGCCAGGCACGAGTCGATGCGATGGCCCATTCCCCACCGGCCGGGCTCTATGACGTCCACGCACAACTGCATGCCCTCGCGAATGTGCCGCCGCGACACCAGATCGAGGCCCGCCAGGCGGATACCGTCGCCGAACATCTCATTGCTGGGAGCCAGTTGCCGAATCGCCTTGATGATGGCCGGCATCAGCACCACCAGGTCGGCGTCGGTCAACTTGCCGTAAATGCGAGCGAGCGATCCGCGGGCGACGCTGTCCTCGTTTTCCAATATCGACTGGAAGGCCGGATAGAGCAACTGGCGGTCGACGCCCTCGATGGATTCGGCCAGGATGCTGCTGGGTCCGCGTGAGCCGGGATAGAGCGCGAACAGCGCGACGCAGGCGCCCCGTTGGGCCATTCGCCGCGGGTCGGCCGGGTTGGGTCGCACCGTCATGCTCAGCAGGTCGGGCACGCTGGCTGTGCGCACCTCCGGCCCCAGCGCCGGCAGGGCCTTGCCCGCCAGACTCTGCAACCACGGGTCCGTTTCCTTGAGCAGCGCCCGCAACTGGGGCGCCGCCGCGTCGGCCCGCGGCCCCAGGCAGCCCAGGGCCTCGCAGGCGCCGTACCGGGTGTCGCGATCGGAACTGGCCAGCATCTTCAGCAGCGTCGGCACGAAATCACCCTCGCGCCGGCCCAGCGCCTCGGCCGAACGCTTGCGCACCGCGGGCGACCAACTCGACAGGCCTGCCATCAACTGCTCGGTCGTGCGCCCCTCGTAACCGCTCTTTCCGGTCCGGAAGCCGTAGTCGCGCCCGGCGGCAATGACCTCCGCCACCTCCTTGGGGTTCAAGGCCGGAATCGAGAACTGCCTCTTGCCCGTCAGGTAGAGGCTTTTCAGCGGCAGGGCATAGGCAAGCAGATAGGCGCCCGTGCAGTCCCATCTCGTGTACTTGCCGTGCTCCTCCTCACCAATTGGCGAGCCCTGATACCCGAAGGCGCCGTCCCAACCCCGGGCCAGGTCGTAGTACCACGACTGCTCCTTCATATAGGCGCCGGTGGCCAGCGGGCCGCAGCGGGCGACTCCGGGAAGCGCCCATAAGATGTTGAAGAAATTGCCCGTGTGTCCGCGCTCCCGCTCGTCGTAGCCGGCCGTGGACATCCGGGCGAAGAACGTCGTCGCCTCGCGGTCGCCCAGCAGGTCGAACAGCACCACGGCCATGGAGCACTTGCCGTTGTCCTCATGCCCGGGCCAGGGCTGGTGATCGCCGTAGGGAATGGCGCCCTTGTCGACATACCACCGCAGGAAGCTCGACGCCTTGGCGATCGCGCGGTCCAGGACCGGGTCTTTCAGGCCGGCCTGGCGGGCCAGCACCATCGAGATCGCAAGGGGCAGGCCCGGCGCGTTCATCGCGCCGTAACCGTTCAGGGACCCGTCCGGGCGGGCGAACTTGTGGCCCCACGTGCCGACGTTGCTCTGGCCCCTGGCGGCCTCCAACGTGAGGCGCTTGAGCCCATCCAGCACCGACTTGTCGCCCGTGGCCATGTAATACTCGCCCAGGAACGTGTTGGCGTACCCGTAGCTCCACGTGGCCATGCTGTCGGCGCTGTAAGCGGCCACCAGCTTGGCGTATTCGGCAAGCAGCGGCTTGTACTGCTCCTTGCCGGAGGCCAGCAGGGCCAGGGCATTGAGGCAACTGGGGATGGAAACCTTGCCCAGGCCCTTTTTCGCTATGGCCTGGCAGCCGAACTCGAAGATCTTCTTCGACTTGGGGCAGTCATACGGCGTCGTGGCGCTGTAGGCGCCCATGACGGCCAGCTTGATCTCGACGTCCTCCGTCTTGCCTTCGCGCCAGCGGACGAGCTTGAGCAGGCCGTGGTTTTCATCTTTCTCAGCCTCGGCCAGCGCGCGGGCGAATCGGATCCGCGCGTCGTCGTCGAACGGTTTGCCCGCCAGGCCGAGGATCACGTCGCCCTTGGCAAGAACCCCGGCGGCGGGCGAGCCGGCGGCCACGGCCGTGATGAGGATCTGCCTGGTGTCAGAGGTCTGGCCCTTCTGGCCCCAGACCCACCCCCGCGCGCCGGTGGCGCCGAGGTTCCAGTCGTGGCTCTCGTCGGGCTTGCCGCCCTGCGTGAAGTCCATCATGGGCGACGGGGCGGCCCGTTTGGCGGCCCCGTAAGCCGCCGGTGCGACAACCATGGCCACGACGGCAGCCAGCACGATCACGATGCGGTCCTTCGAGATGTTTCTCACGATAAAGCCCTTTCACGCAGTCTGGCAACTTGTGAACTGTCGCGGGCGCGCTTCACGCGCCTCGCGCGCCGGCCAGTGCGACCGGGCTACAACCGGAAGCGCCGCCAGGCAAACCTTATTCCATATACCTTCAACGCACCGCGCAGGGGCGGGTTGCAATTATTACGTCCGGCCGGGACGCGGCCAGGCCGATCCGGACCGGCCCGCTCAGCCCTTGACCAGCCCACGGGCCTTGAACCACTCCAGGCATTTGGCCTGCCAGGCCGCCCACTCCGCGCCCTTGCCGCAGCCCAGCCCGTGGGCGCCCGTCGGCAACTCGAAGAACTCCGCCGGCACGCCGTGGGCCTTCAGGGCGTCGTGGAACATCTGGCTGTTGGCAACGGGGACGGCCTGGTCCACCTTGGAGTGGGCCAGGAATGTCGGCGGGGTCTGCCTGGTCACCTGTTTCTCGTTGGACAGCAGGTCTATCAACTCGGGCGACGGGTTCGGCCCCAGCAGGTTCTTCCGCGAGCCGGCGTGACTCTTGGGGCCCATCGTTATGACGGGGTAGACCAGCACCATGAAGTCCGGCCGGCAGCTTACGCGGTCGATGGGGTCCGTGGCCTTGGCATCGCCGGCGTCGAAGTGCGTGCCGACCGTCGAGGCCAGGTGCCCCCCGGCCGAGAAGCCCATTATGCCGATGCGATTGGGATCGACGTTCAACTGCCGGGCCTTCGAGCGCACCAGGCGCATGGCCCGCTGCCCGTCGAGCATCTCGACGGGATGGCGGTACGGGCTGACGCGGTACTTCAGCACGACCCCGACGAAGCCGTACCCGTTGAGCCACCGGGCGACGTCGTGGCCCTCGTAGCTCATCATCAGCGAGCCGTAGCCGCCGCCGGGGCATATCACCACCGCGGCGCCGTTGGCCTTGCCCGACTCGGGCATGTGGACGGTGATCGCTGGGGCGGTATTGGGCCTGTTGGCGTCCATCAGCGGCGCGCCGGCCGGCCAAAGCAGTTCCGGCTTCGGCTCCGCCGCCATGGCTGCGGAGGCCAGAAGAACCAGTGCAAGACCACAAGACCACAAACTCAGATGCATGTAAGCGTTCATGTCCACGTTCCGCCCGGCAAGGAAGTAGTCCGCGCTGGTCTTCTGGCTGCGCGATGACCACCACACCACGCCCACAAGGGCCAGGAAGTACAGCGCGATGATTGTCCAGTCCAGACCTGTCATGCGTTGTGCCTTTCAGCCCAGCCGGCCCTCCCGGTGGGCGGCGATGAACTCCATTCCGTACATGTCCTCGCCCGTCAGGAACGCCCTGGCGAGCTTGAACGACTCGGTCGAGGTGTCCATCGCGGCAATCTCCGAAAGCGGCATCTGGACCGGGTCGATGATCCCGCTGGACGCACCGGCCTCGGCGCACAGCCGCACGAAGACCATGTTCAGCAGCTTGCGCTGAGGCATGCCGAACGAGACGTTGCTGAAGCCGCCGCCCAGGCGGACGCCCTCGAACCGCCTCACGGCCTCGGCCGTGGCGTCCAGGAAATTCCGCCCGTGCATCGGGTCGGTGCTGATGGGCAGCACCAGCGGGTCCAGGTGCATCCGCTCGCGCTCGATCCCGGCGGCGTCGAGCTGGGAGAGGATCATCTCGAAGTTCGTGATCCGGCCCTGCACATCGCTGGGCAGGTCGTTGACGCCGGCGGCGCTGACGACCGCCTCGGTGTCGTACTTGGCGATGACCTCCACCAACCCAGGCCGCTCCAGGCTCACGGAATTGACCATCTGCCGGCGGTCGGGGTCCTTGCAGCATTCCAGGCCCGCCACGACGGTGGCCGCGTTAGAGGAGTCCACGCTCAGCGGCGTATCGAACCGCTCGCAGAGGAACGTCACCAGCCACTGCATGGCCGCGATCTGCTCTTCGGGCCTGTGGGAGTACTCATCGACGTTGACGTCCAGAAACGACGCCCCGGCGTCGATCTGCCTCTGGGCGGCGGCAGAGAGATAGTCCTCGCCGGCCCGGCGGTCGTCGTTGGTGGCCCCGCGCGTCGCCTGGTGAATCGCCAGGGCCATGTGCTTGATCTTGCCGTCGCCGAATGCCGGTGAGACCTTCGCCCAGTCGGCCGGAATGGGCAGCACCCGATCAACGCCCTTGTGTTTGAACGCCACGCCCATCGCCCCGCCGGGAAGCTCGACCGTCGTCTTGCCCCCGGCCTTGACGACCCGAGTGCAGTGAATGTTCTCGCCGATAACCGCAAAGTCAGAAAGGTCCATGTGAATTCCTCTTTCCAGCGCTGCTGGCGCTTCAAGCCCCGGCCGAACCGTACGGGCTCGGCGCGAAGCGTCCGAATCGATTGTGCCGGAGATTCTAGACCCCCGGCCGGCGCGGGGCAAGACTTCGGGTAAGAGTCTTCGGATCGCGTGCGACAGCGACAGCGCGGCCCATGCCTTGGCGGTTATTGCTCGTCCCGCCAGTTGAAGAGCGGGCTGGTTGCGGGGCGAGTGGGAAGCCACCTGCCGCTGCGAACGTCCAGTGCATAGAAGACTTGCCTGTCCACAGTGGTCAGCCGGAGCACCGCGAAGCCGGAGCCCGCTGGCCCGCTGCAACACTCGATCTTCTGCACATCACGCTCGTCCAACCGCCGCACATGCGATCGGCCGTCGGCAGAAACATGAAACTCGAAGCTATCTTCCAGCCACTGACGGCCATTGCTGCTCCATGCTTGCTTGTGAGTCGTCAGCGCCAGCCGCCAGCCGCGGTAGTCAACGGGCCCGGCGTTGGGCAGAACCGCCGCCGGCGCCGACCCGGCTGACTGCTCCTTCCAGTACTTCGCCAAGTCCAGCAGGACCGGGGCCCACTGTTTCATCGAGTTCGCGGGCAGGCCGTGTTTGCGGATGTACCGGCGGACTTCGCGGTTGTACCCGGCGGCGAACGTGTCGGACCCGGGATAGCCCGTTCCATAGACGGTCAGGCCGGTTTCCTCGTCCAACTCGCCGGTCAGATCGCACCGTAACGATATGAAGCACGCCAGGCCCGCGCGAAGATCCTCACGAGCCTGTCGCGCCCCTGGCGATACGATGACCAGCCGGACACGTCGTCCAGCAGAAGGAACAATCCGTATCCGGCCAGCAGAACCGCCGCCAGGACCATTGCGCGGACGATCGACCGTCGCTTCTTCGACTTTGCGGGCACGCGCCCGGCTGCATCGTCCGCCTGTGCTTTCGTCTCCGCCACCGACGCTTCTCCCTATAAACAAGCCCGCCTGCCGAGCCTGCGGGCCGTCCGCTGAAGCCTCTCCTGTCGCTACGGATCCAGGTCCTCGAAGAATCGGACCATCAGCCCGTACGGCGTGGTCGCGGCATCAGAGTAAGTGGGAGCCATCAGGAAGACGCGCCGACCGCCCTTGGCCGCAAGGTGCAGGTATGTGTAATACGTTCCACCGGCTTGTATCAGTTCGATGGCAGGGAGGTCGTCGAACCTGCCCTTGACGATCGTGTCAGCAAGCCACCGAGCCTCATCCTTAGTCAATTCGCGCGACCAACTCCCCTCTTTCTTCTGCTGGCCAGGAGAGTCCCAGTTGGGCGGGGGCTCGAACGTCAGGCGGTGCTGGTTGCCTTTGCGCCGGATGATCCAATTCCCCCGGCCGCCCCCGGCGCTGCCGGTGATCATGGCGATGATCTCATCCGGCCTGTTGGGCTCCTGCATTTCCTTGCGAAGGCGCTTTTCGTACTCCGGCTCGCGGATGTCCCCGGGGAAGTCCGGGTGCCGGCGCAAGGGTTCGAAGCTGTCGGGGCCGCCGAGAATAAGCACCTCACCCGGGTGATGAGCCCAGACGATCTTGCGGGCAGCGAGGCTGTCCTCGCACTCAAGATACCGCTCAGTCGCCAGGGCCAGCAGCGCATCGTCCGGCGTCCACAATGCGGCCACGTCCTCAACAGTCAGGGCCGTGCGGATCAGCCTGGCGCAGGCCAGGAGCATCAACTTTGCGGGCTTGTCCTTGCCGCGCAGCAACTTCAGGCACGTTTCCGGCTCGGCAAGGACAGCGGCCGCGATACCGGACGCGGGGCCACCGGCGCGAACCATCTCCGCCAGTTCCCGCGGGACGTTCTTGCGCATCTCCTCACAGCGGTACAGGGCCGACAGGACGGTAGTGACACTGCGCGTCCTTCCCAGCAGGCGGATGAGTTCCCTGTCCACCGCCGGTGCCGGCGAATCCAGCAGGACCACCACGATGTTTTCGGCGAGATTAGGCTCGGCCTGGCCGAGCTCCCGCCCTCGCATCAGGAGGGTTTCCGCGACCCGGTCGGCGGCGGGGCCGAACGCCTCCTGTCTCAGTTCCTTGTCACGGCGCAAGTCGTCATCCACCGAACGGAGCCAGCCTCGTTCCGCACGGTTCGGCAGGTGCGGCCTGCCTTCCGCGAAGATTCCTCCTTCACGGAAAGGCCCCTGGTTCGGGTCAGCCATGATTTCCCGGGCGCGGGCCTCGGTTTGCCTGGCGATCTGCTCGTCGGTTATTGCCGAGCAATACCACGTGGCCCGCTGCAGCACCGGGACAAATCGCCTTTCATCATAGGAATCTCCCGGCCAGGCGAGGGCTTCCTCGGCTTTTTCGAGAAGCTTCCGAATGTCCGGCCCGGCCTCCTTTACGCGGTAACGCCCCAGCGCCTCGGCGGCCAGATACTGCGCCTCGCCCTTTTCACTTCTCAGCATCCGCAGCAGGCCCGGCACGCTCTCGGGCAGGTACACGTAGCTCAGTGCGGAGATCAGGCGGCGCCTGTCGTAGGCCGACGACCAGTTCGGATCGCTCAGCCAGGGCAGAAGTGGAACGAGCGTGTCCTTTCGGGGCGGCCAGATGAGTAGCCTGCACTCGATCAGGCACGACACGGCGTTGTCGTGGACGGCGCGGTCTCTGCTGGAGACCATCTTCGTCAGGATCGGAATCCAGTGGTTTGGGTCGCGGTCCGTGTAATCCCGCAAAGGGCGGTAAACATAGCTTCCCTCCCGGAGGTCCATCAACGTGGCGTCCGTGAACCGTGACAGAAGCCACTCATCCCGGCCTGGCCAGGCCGAACTCATCAACGCCTTGAAGGCATGGTCCCGCACGAAGCCCAGGGCCTTCCGGTCTTCCACGATCCCTCTGAGCCGCTGTCGCAGCTCATCAGCCGCCTTATTGCCGGTCTTGTCGGCGTGCTCATAGAGCAGCGCCATTGCTGCGGCGGCCACGTGCGGCTCTGAACCGGCGGCATGCTTATTCAGCAACGGCTCCGCGGCTGACCAGTCCAGCCTGGCAAGGGCGGCATTGGCGCCCAGTCCGATCAGGTACCCGTCAAACCTGGCATTCGTCGCGTCGCGGATGAGTTCGTCACGGAAGTACAGGCTGCGAGTCAGCAGCCAGTTGTGGATTTGCCGGCGAAGCTCTTGGACGGGATCCACCGGCGCGGAACCCGGCTGCGGCGCGGAGGCACTGGCGGGGCGTGGGGCGGGCTCGGTGAGCTTATCGTACGCCGCCTTGATGTTCGCTACGGCCTCGGGGGTTTCCGGCAGCAGCCATTCGTACGAGGGGAATCGCCGCGGTTTCTTGATTACCGCATCCAGCAGCCTGGACTGGACCCCGGCCGAGGGGTACAGCGGAAGAGACGGGCTGCGTGCGCCAGCCTCATACGACCAGAACGCCAGCAGCACCTCGATTGGCGCGTCGTCGGGCGGCACCTGGCCCCATGGGATAACCTTGACCGCCCGGCGCCAGTCCGGCGCGGGGGCCGACATGTCCAGAAGCTCGTGGACGAGATCCTTGGGGTTGTTTACCGCGGCGGTGGCATTGGCATCGGCGTTTGCCTTTGTATTGCCCTCCGCCCCGGCGGCCGGGGCAAGCCCGGCCATGGCCAGCAGAACAGCCATCGCAATTGCCCGAATGTCCATTGTTCGCGCCTCCCCATTGCTTGCATGCTTCCGGCCGCTCACGGCCCACAGGACAATTCTAACCTTTCGGCTCGCCGGGGCAACCCCAAGGCATTCGCACTCAAAGGCACGCGCCGCCTGGCGGCGTCATCGGCGCTTGCGCCATCTCGCCAGCTTTGAGTTCACTTTCTTCAGGTCGAACGCATCCGGATCGAAGTCCTCGCCGAGCCAGTCAACCATATCCTCGTGCTGTTCGTGGTCGGGGTCGGAGACGGCCTGCAGGATGCTGTAATAGTCCCATATTCCGCCGCAGTCATCGGGCGGGCAGGCGCGCTGGCCGCCCAGGCAGATCGGGTACTCCGCCCCGGGCTCGGGGCCCCCGGCCCGCTTGACCTTGATCTCGTGTTTCCAACTGTCGCCGAAGTCGTATTCGTAAGTCAGCCTGGCGCTGGCGTCGGGGCACACCTCCGCCAGCAGAACGGCGTCTTCGTCCGTGCCATCAATGTTAATAGGGGTTCCGTCAGGCGCCCTCTTCGGCACAAAGAACTTTCTGCCGCGGATTCTGGCGTCAAAATCATCGTCCCACTTGGCTGCCCGATAGTAGCGGTTTTGTTCTTCGTAGCTGGGCCTCGTGCTTCTCTTGAGTTTTTGACAGAACTGGTGGAGATGATCATCATCCCAGCCCATGACGATCTGAATCACATCGTGCAATTGCCCGAGCGTGATGTCCGGCAGCACGGCCACCTCCCGCCAGATCGGCGGATTGGAGTACTCGAGAGTGATGAGAACCCGAAGAAGTCTTTCTTTGGCGCCTTTCTTGGCCATCTCAATAGCTCCCGATAGAGTGTGACCTTTGGGACTATTCTAGGTCTGTTGCCCGCCGGGGCAAGGGGTGTCCGCACAATCTGTTCGCACAATCACGGCCTGCCTCGCAAGGCAAGCTCACGGCGGCTCGCCCATGCCGCTAGGCGGACGCCCGCGATGAGGGCATGGTCGCCGGCAGGTCCGGGAAGGCGTCTGGCTGACGGCCAGCCGCGATGGGCCGTCGGGGACATAGGTAGAATCGTCCAAACAGCGAAAGTCCGGCCAAACCCCCTTGGCAGGCGCCAGCCGGGGTTTCGCGGTTGCGGCTTGCCAGCCTTGCCGGAATTGCCCGCCTTGCCGCCGGCGGGTATGCCCTCCAGGGGCAAGATGCCCCTGGGACTCATGGGCGAGACGCCCATGCCACGGCCCGGGGGCCAGCCGCCACCCCATCGGTCGTCAACCATCGGCCCGGCCGGGCTTTCACCGCGCTATACTTCATCAGCCGGCTGCGCAATCGCCGCCGGCGTACCGCACCCGAAGCGTATTGCATCACGAAGGAAGACACTCATGGCCAAGCTGCTATACATCCAGGCATCGCCCCAAGACGGGCGGAGTAATTCGATCCAGGTGGCCGACGCATTCCTGGCCGCGTATCGAAAGGCACACCCGGGCGACGAGGCCGTTACTATCGACCTGTTCCGCAAGGACCTGCCCGCTTTCGACGGCCCGGCCCTTGAGGCCAAGTACGCCATCATGCACGGCAAGAAGCACTCGCCCGAGCAGGCCCAGGCGTGGAAAGCCGTCGAGGCGGTAATCGCGGAGTTCGTCTCGGCCGACAAGTACCTCCTGGCCGTGCCGATGTGGAACTTCGGCATCCCGTATCGCCTCAAGCACTACCTGGACATCCTGCTCCAGCCTGGCTACACGTTCTCATTCTCGCCGGAGAAGGGCTACGAGGGGCTCGTCAAGGGCAAGCCATGCATGATCGCCTTCGCCCGCGGCGGGGACTACGAGAACGCCGACCCCAACGCCGTCGACTTCCAGAAGCGATACCTGGAGTTGGCCCTCGGCTTCATCGGCATTACGGACGTCCGCTCGGTCGTGGTCCAGCCGACGCTGCAAGGCGGCCCAGACGTCGCCAGCCGGAAGACCGACGCCGCCATCGCCGAGGCCAAGAAGCTGGCGGAGAAGTTCTAGCGGGCCCATAAGCCCCGCCCGGGAGAAAGGCGGTTAGCCGCGGGCGAACATGAGCCTTCGGCTCACCCGAAAGACCAAGAGGCCGAAAAGCCGAGGACGAGAACGAAGATGAGGACCCCGGCGCGCCGGGGCTGTCGCCTGACCCCGTTCCGGGTTCCGCTTTTCCTTTTCACGGGTTCCAGGTTCCGCCGCTCCGCTTACCGGCCGCCACCCGGGCCTGCTCGCTGAAGCGAACAGGCCGATAACCGACCGCCGCCGCCTACCGCGGCCTACATCTTGCGTATGACGCCGATGACCACGCCCTGGATATCCACTCGGGTGGCGTAGATGGGTTTGTAGGCCGGGTTGGCCGGCTGGAGGCGGATGCGGTTCTTCTCCTTGTAGAAGGTCTTCAGCGTGGCCTCGCCGTCCTGGAGCAGGGCCACCACCGTCTCGCCGTTGCGGGCGGTGTTGCGGCGCTGGCAGACGACGTAGTCGCCGTCGCGGATCTGCTCGTCGATCATGCTGTCGCCGGTTACCCGAAGGACGAACTTCTCGCCCGGGGCGTCGAAGACCTCTTGCAGATCGAGCGTCTCGCGGTCCTCGACGGCCTCGATGGGCATCCCGGCCGCGATGCGCCCCACCAGCGGCAGGAGGCGCTCGTTGTCCTCGGGGAACTCGAAATCGGGGTTAACGCGCAAAGAGCGAGCCTTGTGCTTGGCGCCGCGCGACAGGGTTCCTTTTTTTTCGAGGGCCGCGATGTGCTCGAAGACCGTGACCTTCGTCAGGTCCAGGTGGTCCCCAATCTCCTGCATGCTCGGGGAATAGCCGCATCGCTCGCGGAATGCGCGAAGAAAGCGAAGGATTTCGAGTTGTCTGGGCGTCACGTTCTCCATGTTCGTTCTCCTGTTGGGCCGGCGTTGTTGGCGCCAGCACGGTATAGCCCTGGCCGGCAATGGCGCCTGCCGTCGGCGGGCACGCCATCGCCACGTCCCGCAGTCTGGCGGACCGCTCGGCCAGGACGGATTCCCCGGCCGGCGCTGCCGGGCAGGCCGGGCCGTCGTCAAGCTTTTCAATTGCCGCAACCCGCGGCGAAGGCAATTCCATCTTCCGATCCGGCCCAGCCGCCGGGCGGGCCTGTGCGGACCCGGCCGGGGGCTTCGCAAGTTCCGAGTTAGCCGCCTTCTTCGACCTCACCCACCGGGCCAGTTCTTGTGCCTGCGTCGACACCACCTCGGGTGCCGGCTCCACCTCATGCGTCGGCGCCATTCCGGCCGCCGGCGCCGGTCGCGGCGCCCAGGCCACATGCTGCCGGCTCGCCCGCGTGGCGGGCGCCGCCCTTGCCATGACGGGCGACGAAGCACCAGCCTGTTGCGGCTGGTTCGCCTGCCTTGCATCGCCCGCCCGCTTGGGCGGAGCCACCAGCGCCCGCAGGGACGAAACCGCCCGCGTGATGATCGCCGTCAGCGACCATCGCGGGCGAGAAGCCGCGGCGGCCGGAGCGAGGCGAATCCCGCCGGGGCCGGTGCTGATCAACGGTATTTCCAGTCCGTGTTGTTCGGCCAGCGCCGCCAACTCCGCCATATTCGGCTCGGCCGGGGTGCAGGGCAAAACCTCGCACTGCCTTGGCCAGACGGTTACATAGCTGCCGCCCGGTCCAAACTGGCACAATGGTTGATCGTGTTTTTCAGTTTGTGTCTGCATAAGCTTATCCTAACATCGGCCTAACGTCAAGCGCCGCGTGAGGTTTTTGTACGGTTTTTGTCAATTTTTTTCGGGGCCTGTTTGGTGGCCGGTGGCCGGCGGCCGGTGGCTGGCGGCCGGTGGCCGGTTGAGCCAGCGGCGGTGGCGAGCCTCTTGCCGTTTTCGCCGGCTACCTGAGCCTTAAGAGCCAAGACCTTCTTCCCTACATGTTGGGTTTAGTTCGTTGGCGGCACCCTAGCGGTGGCATAGGGTGTATCGACAGGGTGAAATGAAAGTCTTGACCTAAAAGCGGTGCGTAGAGAATCCTCCGGACCCAATGCTTTTGCCCGCCTGCGGTCCCGGGGATTCCTACCTGCCCCTAAGGGGTCCCTGGGCTTCCAGTACCTTACCGGGTTTCGGGTTCTCGATTCCGCTGTTTGCTTTCCTTCCTATTTCCTATCTACTGACTACTTCCTTCTTAAAAAAAACGCGGCATGGACCACGAGGCGTGCTCCATGCCGCTACTGCATCGCGTTCCGTCCAGTTGGCTTCCGGGGGGTAGGTGGGAGGACGGAACTTA
>Ga0315279_10006748_pt1 | contig 14414 bp, 7 predicted proteins | sample YL17G06_20_MG_FD_203694 | JGI IMG/M metagenome (GOLD analysis project Ga0315279, IMG submission 203694) | Sediment microbial communities from Yellowstone Lake, YNP, Wyoming, USA - YL17G06_20 | ecosystem: Environmental > Aquatic > Freshwater > Lake > Sediment | place: USA: Wyoming | collected... | reverse complement strand
ATCCGAGGAGCCGGATGCGGTAGTTCCGCACGTCCGGATCTGTGGGGGCCCCGGGTGAGCAATCGCCCGGGGCTACCCGACCAACTTTAAGGCGGCAGGCAGGCCCCATGAACGGGGCTGTTGCGAAGGCCGTCAGCGGCCAGAACCCCGCTGCCGCGGGGTCGAAGCCTTGTGAGCGTGGCAATTGCCGCCATCAGTTTCTTTAGCACCGTTCGCGTGGCTTTGCCTGAAGGATGCCGTTGGCCTGGATTTGGCGACAGCCATAGCACCGTTCACGGTGCTTTGCCCGCCGAAGGCGGGTATAGACCAGGGCTTTGAGCCCTGGGTACAATCCGCGTTATTCTTCTTTGTTTCTGTTTTGCGTTTAGCACGCTTTCAGCGTGCTTTCAGTCGGGGCTTTAGCCGAAAAGGAGCCGCCATGTCGCTACGAGCCTATTCGGAAATCAACCTGCACATCACCTGGCACGTCAAGGATAACAGCCCAATCCTGACGGACATGATCGAAACCCAAACGCACCGTTTCCTTCGAGGGCGGGTCATGAGCACGCCCGGCGCAGCGTTCCATGAGGTAGGCGGAACGGACGATCATATCCACCTCGTGGCGTCGCTGCCGCCAGACGAGTTGATAAGCGGCTGGATCGGCAAGCTCAAGGGCGCCAGCAGCCATTTCATCAACAACGAGATCGCCAACCGCAAGCTTCTCCACTGGCAGGTGGGCTACGGCGTGGTGGTGTTTGGCACGGCGCATATTCCGTGGGTAGTCAATTACGTGCGAAACCAAAGGAAACATCACAAAGACGGCACGACGATAGACCGCCTTGAACGCACGGAGCCGGAAGAGCCCAAAGATGAAGAAACGGGCCAAGGCCCGCCGCAAGAGTAAGCGCGCTGAAAGCGTGCTAAGAAGAAGAAACAGAAACAAGGAGTGGCGCGCCGCCGGCCACCCAGGGCTAAAAGCCCTGGTCTAGACCCCCGCTATCGCGGGGTCGAAGCCCCGTGAACGGGGCTGGAAGGCACATGCGCATTGTGGAGTATGCGTAGCGAGTCCCGGTCAGTATTTGTCATAGGCCGCGAGCGGCAACCCGGCAGCAAACCCACCTGTCTGAGATGCAATCTCAGACGGAAGCATGGTACCGCGAACGATTGGCTATGAGAAACAGGCCACCGGCTGCGCCGACCCAGGGCTGAAAGCCCTGGTCTAGACCCCCGCTATCGCGGGGTCGAAGCCCCGTGAACGGGGCTGGAAGTCACATGCCACCGACCTGCACATTATCCTCGCGGAAGGAAAAGGGACAGGCTACTTTTTCACGCATCGTTCCTGCAAAAGGCGTCGCCGACAAACAAAGAAGTCGCCTGTCCCCTTTCTTCTTTCTGCTAACTTGAACTCGTGGCGGAACACTTTGCCGGCGATCTGCTGATACGTGTAAACCACGTAGTGATTCACCGGCTCGCCTCGCGGTCCCTTTGAAACATACGTCCAGATCGGGCGGATGACAGCCGCAAGGTCCGCGGCCAGCGGGGCCTTGTCGTAACCAGGAATGTCCGCGTTGCTTTTGACGACGACACCGTAATCGGCCGAGAGCGCCTGAAGGCTCTGTTCAACGAAGCGGAGGCGGTCGGTATTTGACTCCGGCCTGCCGCGCTCGTGAACCAGAACGCTCATGCACAAGTCCAAGCCGCGTTCGCCGGCCGCGACACCGATCTCGCTGGTCGTGAAGGCGTTTAGATTGCCCGGCAGCGGGCTGACGAGGTAAAGGCAGCATGCGTTTCCTTTCGCATAACCGACATTGGCGACATAGTACGGTCCAGCGAAGTGTTTAACGGTCACTTCTCCCGATGGATTCAACCTGACGACCTCAGGCGTAGCGAGAAGGAACTTCTTTATTCGTGCCTCCTCCTGGCGCATGGTTTCCGGATTGGGCGTCTGATCCGCAGGCTGAGAAGCCGGCGTTTTGGCGGCCGGCTCATTGGCGCGAATCAATCCGATCACAACGAGCGCCGTCAGTACAGCAATACTGACCGCGATTGTATGTCTGGGCGCGATGTGGATGAGATTCATGCTCTTGCTCTTTTCTTTGGGCTTTGTCGCACAGACGCCGAAAGAGTTCCGCAAATGCCAGGCCGGCGGCATGATTTCAAAGGCAGCCGAGTGCGGAGCCATGCTTCCGTCTTCGGAAGCATGTCCGGGCTGGGTCTCCCCCTGTAGATAATCTATCCGGCGGCGGGCAATTTCAGTCGGTTACAGTTTGTCATCGACTGGCGGCCTTCCTTCTTCCTTCAACCGCTCTTTAAGCGGCCCCTACCCCCCCAGCCTTCCGGATATCTCCATCAGTTCTTCCGCCATCCCGGCCGACAACGCCACTCGGGGAACCTTGTGCTGGCCGCCGAGCTTGTTCTTGGCCTTCATCCACTCGTAGAACGTTCGCGGGGCGACCTGGACGAGCTGCGGCGGCAGCAGGCCGTAGTCGCCCGTGCGGTGGGTGTCGTAGTCCTCGTTCTCGCGGCGGATGCTCTGGTCCGCGGCGGCGATGAACGCGGCCTCGTCGGCGGGGGGGCGGTCGAACTCGACGATCCACCGGTGGGCGGGGACGGGGCTTTCCGGGCAGGGGTAGCGCGGGGCGATGGTGTAGTCGGCCACGGTCGCGCCGGTCCGCTCGCATGCGGCCGCGACGGCCTTTTCGATCATGCCGAGCGTCACGTGCTCGCCGAATGCGCTAAGCTGCAACTGCGTGCGCCCGGCGAAGACGATCCGCGGCGGGCGGAGGCTCTCGAACCGCACGACGTCGCCCACCGGATACGCCCAGATGCCCCCGTTGGTGCTGACGAGCACGGCATAGTCCTCGCCCTCGCGGACTTCGCCCAGGTGCAGGCGGGGCGGATCGGCATCATCGGCCTGGCCGGCGGGGATGAACTCGTAGAAGACGCCGTTATCGACGATCAGCCGCAGCGCCCCGCCGTCGTCCACCTGTATGGCGGACATGCCCGCCTCGGAGGATGAGTAGGTGCTTGTGTAGTGGATGTCCCGCCCGACATATTCTTCGAAAGCCCGGCGATAGGGCCGGAACGACATTCCGTACGAGATGAAGTGCCGCAGTTTCGGCCAGAGCTCGCCGACAGTCCTCTGGCCGAGCCCGCGGGTCTCGGCGGCCTGGAGCATCTGCTTGAACAGCAGCGCCGCCCACGACGGGCATGCTCCCAGCGCGCATACGTTTGCGGTCAGGTATCGCTCGACGATCAGGTCGATCTTCTCCTGCCAGTTGACGACGCGGCGGATGTCGTCGGCGGGCAGGCTTCGGCCGCGAACCCAGGACGGGATGTGCTTGGCGACGATTCCCGAGGCGTCGCCGTGGAGGCACTTGCCCCGCGGCGTCAGGTCGATGGTCCCGCCGAGGTATAGGAAGCGCCCGCCGGTGATCGATCGCGGCCCGCCCCGGTGTGCGAGGCAGGCCATCAGCAGGCCGCCAGCTCGCATGTTGCCGCGGATGGCGTCGGCGGTGACCGGCAGGTACTTGTTTCCGGCCCCTGGCGCATCCGTCGCGGCGGTCGTGCCGGATGACATCGCGAAGTACCGCACGTGCCCTGGCCAGGCCACGTCGGCGGCGCCGTCGAAGGCCTTGTGCCATGACTCGGCGGCCGCCTCGTAGCCGGTAACCGGCACGCGGGCGCGATATTGTTCGGGCGTGCGGATGTCGGCGAAGCCGTACCGCCGGCCCCACTCGGTCGTCGCGGCCCTGGCAAGCAGGCCTTGCAGGACGGCGAACTGGCTTTCCACGGGCCTGGCGCACGCGAGTTCGAAGTTCCGCCGGCGCCGTCGGAAATCCATCGCCAGTGCCCAGTCAACCAGGCCCATGGGACAACTCCTGAAATAACCCCCGCATCGGACCGACCAGGGGGGTGATGGAAAATCGGAAGTATAGCAGCTTTCTGACTTGCCTTTCACCTGAAAATGATGATGAATTGACGCCCAAGTGTATCCGGGCCTCCTGGCGACCGCGGCGATTGCCGTGGCGGGAGCGGGGGGGCGTTTGTTTGCAACGGGCATGGAAGGGCTGCTGATGGCCGATATCTTCGACAAGTGCGTGCGGTTCCAGCAGGAATCGCGAATCGTCAAAAAGCAGGACCGGGCCCTGGCCGAGTCGACACTGTATCGGCCGGGGCCGCTTAACAACGTCGGGCCATGGTTCGAGGCCGATGGCCGGAAAATGCTCCAGTTCAGCACGAACGACTACCTCGGCCTGGCCAGCCATCCGAAGGTCATCGCGGCGGCCGCGGAAATCGTCGAACGCTACGGCGTCAGCGTGCCGATGGGCGCCAGGCCCCTGACCGGGACCATAGACCTGCACCTCCAACTCGAGCGCGACTTGGCGGACTTCAAGCAGACCGAGGACGCGCTGGTCTTCGCCAACGGCGCACACACGATGATGGGCGCGATCGCCGCCCTGGCCGGGCCGCGCGACCTGATCATCCTCGACCGATACGCCCACGCCAGCCTCGTCTGCGGCGCGAAGATCTCCGGCGCGCGCGTGCGGTTCTTCCGCCACAACGACGTCGAGGATCTCGAGGCCATCCTGCTGGAGACCCCGCGAAGCCAGGCCCGCATGGTCGTCGTGGACGGGGTCTACTCGATGCAGGGCGACATCGCGCCGCTTCCGGAACTGTGCGACCTGTGCGAGAAGCACGGCGCCAGGCTGATCGTCGACGACGCCCACGGCACCGGCGTGTGCGGCGAGAACGGGCGCGGCACGGCCGAGTTGCTCAACTGCGAAAGCCGCATCGACGTGCACCTCGGCACGTGCAGCAAGGCCCTGGCGACGATGGGCGGTTTCGCCGCCGCGGACGCCGCCGTCATCTACTACCTTCGGTTCAAGGCCCCGACCATCCTGTTCACCAAGGCCATGCCCGCGTGCATAGCGGCGGCCACGCTCGAGGCGCTGCGGATCCTTCGCGCGGCCGGCGACCGCCGCAAGACGCTCTGGCGGAACAAGCGGATGCTCCAGAACGGCCTGAGAGAGGCCGGCTTCAATATCGGCGAGACCCAGACGCCCATCACGCCGATAGGGAGCAACGGTTCCGACGCCGTCCACCTCTGCGACGGGCTCTACCACAAGTACAACATCTGGGCAAGCGCCGTGCTGTACCCGGCCGTGCCGATCGGCACGAGCATCCTGCGCGTGATACCGACCGCCAACCACACCGACCGGGACATCGACCTGCTGCTAAGCGCGCTGTGCGAGCTCAAGGCGGGGCAGCGCCCCGAGCCCAAGAGCGAGGTCCCCTCGGCCCAATGAGCGCGGAGCTGGCCATCCGAGAGGTCGGCGACCGCCGCGGCATGGGGCGGCTGCTGGACCTGCCGATGGCGCTGTACCGGGGCAGGCCCAACTGGGCGCCTCCGCTGCGGCGGGCCCAGGCGAAGATGCTTGCCCGCAAGACCGCCTTCTTCGACCACGCGGACATGGCGCTTTTCCTGGCCGAACGGGCCGGGCGGGCGGTCGGGCGAATCGCCGCCATCCACAACCGCGCCCACAACGACCGCCACAAGGACCGCGTGGGGTTCTTCGGCTTCTTCGAGTGCGACATCCACGACGCCGCCGCGGCCGAGGGGCTCTTCGAGCATGCCCAGCGCTGGCTCGCCGACCGCGGGCTGACGAGCGTCCGCGGGCCGGTCAACCCCTCAATGAACGCCGAGTGCGGACTGCTGATCGACGGCTTCGACCGCCCGCCGATGGTCATGATGCCCTACAACCCGCCCGAGTACGCCGGGCTCATCGAGGCGGCCGGGTTCGCCAAGTGCAAGGACCTCTACGCATACCTCATCCGCGCCGCGGACGTCGATGACGGCCAGGGCAGGGGCCGCATGCTCCGCCTGGCCGACGTGCTCAGGCGCCGACACCCCGAGGTGCGCGTCCGCCCGATCGACATGAAGCGCTACGAGCGGGAGGTCCTGGACCTGGTGGAACTCTTCGAGACCGCCCGATCCGACAACTGGGGCCACGTGCCGCTGACCGAAAAGGAAGTCCTGGAAATGGCGCGGGACATGAAGGCGGTTGTGGACCCCGACCTGATCCTCGTCGGCCAGGTCGGCGACGAGCCCGCCGGGGCCTCGATGGCGCTGCCCAACATCAACCGCGCCCTGGCCGCCTGCCGAGGCAGACTGCTGCCCTTGGGATTCCTCAAGTTCATGCGAGAGATGAAGCGCATTCACGAGATCCGCATCTTCGGCATAGCGGTCCTGGAACGCTACCGACACCTGGGAATCACCGCCATGCTGCTGCTGGAAACGATCCTCCGAGGCCGGGCCAAGGGCATCGACATAGGCGAGGCGTCCTGGGTGCTCGAGGACAACGAGATGTCAAACCGCACCATCCAGAACGTGCTGAGCCCCGAGCGATACAAGACATACCGCATATACGAGAAGCCCATCTCCCGGCCGGACGCGGCGAAAGAGGGCCGCCAGGGTTTGTCCTCGCACGCTGGGCAAAAAAATCCGCAAAACCCGCACTTTTCGAGTTGACAGAATCGCAGGGCGTGGTATAATGTCTACAAGTTGGGGTATGGAGTCGCCGAGGCCATCTGAAGATCGATGCCTTCGCCGCATGTTGTAGAGCATTTCAGGACTAACGGTGCTCATCGTTTGAGAGTCCGGCAAACTTGCCGCAAGCGATGGGCGGAAGGATGTTTGAGAGCCTATTTGAAGGAGGTCCCACGTCATGAGCAAAAGCAGAATCAATGCCGTACTGGCCCTCGCCGCCGTGGCGATGGGCACCCTTGTCCTGACGACCACAATGGCCGTCGCGGCCCCCATCACAGTCCCCAATGCCGGCTTTGAGAACCGTGTATTAGAGCTTGTCGATGGCAAAGACGTATATACTAAACCTGCGGTGGACTTTTGGCGTCATTTTGAGACGGCTGACAACGGTGGTCCCTTAAGGCTGTGGGATCCTGGTATCGCGGGCACAGCCTCCCCGGGCTTCGGAGGGAACGCACCAGAGGGCCAGTTGGTTGTACGGGTGTCCTCCCGCTACAATGACGACAGGCCGTCAGTTTCAACGGATTTTCCTGACGGCCCCTACGTAAGGGATTTTGAAGCCTGCACACAGTTGCTGACCACGACGTTCGACCCCACCATGACCTATACGCTGACCGCCATGGTAGGCCGTCCTGAGGGTTACCGTTATAGCGGCTATGCCGTTCAGTTCGCCGTCGGAGGAATCCAAAAAAATGTCTCTAACTATGGGGGCTGGGTAAAAGGCGGAACCGTCATTGCCCAGGATTACAGCAGTTTGACTGTGCCGGTGGGCGGTTTCGTAACTTCAACCGTCACGTTTCACCCCGATCCGGCCGATCCGGCCTTACAGGCCTTGGCGGGGCAACAACTGCAAATCCGGTTGTGCGCTCTGGAAGACCCGGCGAATCATGCTACCACCTCCTATGCGGCCTTCGATGTCGTCAAGCTCGAGGCGGTTTCCGCCCTTTACTGGGACCTCGACGGGGCCACAGCCGGCGCGGGCGGCGCCGCACCGGCCGGCACATGGGACTCGGCCACCGCGAACTGGAACAGTGATTACACGGGCGGCGGCGGCGGGAGCGTAGCCGCCTGGTCGGCGGACAGCGTGGCCTGCTTCTCCGCCGGCACGGATGCCACGGGGACCTACACGGTCACCGTCGACGGCACGCCGGACATCCGCGGCCTGAACTTCCAGGATGGAACGGTCACGCTTACGGGCGGCACGGCGCTCCGCATGACTTGGAATTCCATGGTAGAGGTTGCCGCGGGGCTGACCGCGACGGTCGCGACCCCGGTCACCGATGACGGCGCGGGCCGACAACTGATCAAGAAGGGCGACGGCACGCTCGTGCTGTCCGGCGCCAACACGTACACCGGCGGCACGTCCGTCCTGGCCGGCATCCTTCGCCTGGGCGCCAACGGCGTGCTGCCCGATACGTCGGTCGTGACTGTCAGCGGCGATGCTCCGGGCGTGATAGCCAAGCTGGAACTCGATGGCAAAAGCGACACCATCGGCGGTCTCTCCCTCGGCGGAGCGAGCCCGACCAGCGGGGCGGCGGTAACTACCGGAACTGGGACGCTGACCCTCGGCGGCGACGTCAACTACAACAGTACCTGTTACCCCCTGGGCGCGACTATAAGCGGCAAGCTCGAGCTCGGGGCGACTCGGACCTTTACAGTAGGCGACAGCCTGACGGCGGCGGACGATCTGGCCGTTTCGGCCGACATCTCCGGCGCCGGCTTGGGCCTGATCAAGGAAGGCGATGGAAAACTGGTCCTTTCGGGCAATAACGCCGCGGCCACCGGCGGCATGACCATCAACGCCGGCACCGTGCAGTTTGATTCGACGGTTTCCATCAACGGCACGGCGCGCGACGTCGCGGTCAACTCCGGCGGGGCGGTGGTGTTTGGTTCGTCCTTCAGCGCCGGCAACATCCCGGCCGCGTTGTTGACCCGGATCGCGCCTGACTCGACGGGCGCAATCGCCGCGGACAACTATGCCGCCACGAACTTCGACTTCGACGCCGCCGGCCTCACCGCCGCTTCGCTCGGCGCGGTCGGCAACGTGGCCTATACCGGCACGTTGAAGCCCAACGGAACCACCTATCGTCTCGGCGGCGGCGGCGGGACGCTCACCATGGCCAATACCAACGCCATCACCGGCACGGGCTACAGCCTGATCGTCGGCGGCAACGTCGTCCTGTCGGGTGCCAACAATTACGACAGCAACACGACGCTGAGCGCCGGCAACCTGGGCGTCGGCAACGACAGCGCCATCGGCAGCGGCACGTTGACGTTCAACGGCGGCGGGATTTCCTCCGACTCCGCGACGCCCCGCACGATCGCCAACGCCGTCGCCTTTACCGGCGATGGCAGACTCAGCGATGCCGTCAATAACGGCAAGCTGACGTTCACGAACACCGTAGACCTGGGCGCCGCAGCCCGGACACTGACGATCAACGGAGACGCTAACAACGTCGTGGAATTCAGCGGCATCATCAGCGGCGCCGACGGCGGCATCACCAAGGCCGGCGGGGGCGTTCTGATGCTCTCCAACAACAACAACTACACGGGCGGAACCACGCTGAGTTCCGGCACGCTCATCATCGGCAACGCCGGAGCCCTGGGCGCCGGCAGATTCACCATCGCCGGCGCGGGCACGCTGGCGGCCGCGGGAACCATCGTCATCACCAATCCCGTCGACGGCAACAGCAATTTCAGCATCGGCGGCACAGGCGCGCTGACCCTGGGCGACATGACGTTAAACGCCAACCGCACCATCACCAACAACAACATCACCAGCGCCACCACCTTCGGCGGCATCAGCGGCGCAACCAGAACCCTCACGTTCTCAGGCGACGGTGACACGGAGGTGACGGGCATCATCGACACGACCACCGGCGGCCTGACCAAGAACGGCGCCGGCACGCTGACTCTTTCCAACGCCGCCAGCACCTACAGCGGCGTGACCAGCATCGCCGCCGGCACGCTGATCGTCAGCACACTGGCCGACGGCGGCTTGCCCAGCAGCATCGGGCAGTCCACCAATGCCGGCACCAGCCTCCTGCTCGCCAACGGCACGACCCTGAAATACATCGGCGCCAAGGACAGCACCAACCGCCAGTTCAGGTTCAACGGCAACCTGGCCGGACTCAGCATCACCCTCGACGCCTCGGGCTCCGGGCCGATCAACTTCACCAGCCCGACCGGCCCGTCGCACAGCAGCGGCGCCCAGACCCGGACGCTGAACCTGATCGGCTCCAACACCGGCGAGAACACGTTGGCTGCCAACATCGGCAACAACGGCACGGGCGCTCTCAGCATCGTCAAGGACGGCGCGGGCATGTGGGTCCTGAGCGGCGCGAACACCTACACCGGCGAGACGACGATCAACGGCGGCACGCTGCTGGTCAACGGCTCGCTGGCCGCAGGCAGCGCGGTGACCGTCAACTCCGGCGGCACGCTGGGCGGCACCGGCGCCGTCGCCGGCGCGGTGGATGTCTTCGGCACCCTCTCGCCAGGCGCCAGCATCGAATCCCTCGATACCGGCGACCTGTTGATCGGCGCGACCGGCACGCTCGACAACGAGCTTGGCCGCGACGGCCTGACCCCCGTCAGCGACTCGGTCAACGTCACCGGCGCCGTGGCGATGGAGGCCGGGGCAAACCTGAAGCTGACGCTGTATTCGGGCTTGAGCACCCCGGGGCTCGGCGACATCTTCTACATGGTCGCCAACGATGGCGACGATGCCGTGACCGGTGTATTCACCAAACTCGATGGCGCAGACACCACGCTCGACGAGGGCAGCACCTTCGGCTGGAACTCGCAGTCATGGAAGATCACCTACGTGGCCGACGCGGGTATCTCGTTCACCGGCGGCAACGACATCGCCATCAAGGTCGTTCCCGAGCCGGCGACGATTGGCCTGCTGGCTCTGGGCGGCCTGATGCTGCTGCGTCGTCGCAGATCCTGAGCAGCGTCGAAGGGACGCCGCGCTTTGAATGAGTAACCCGATCGACTTCAACCTTCCAAATCGCCCGTCGAAAGACGGGCGATTCTTTTTACCCGGCTGGTGTAAGGGTGTTGGCAATCCCCGCCCCCGGGCGGCCCCGGCGGCCCTGTGCGAGGCGGCGCCGGTGCGGTTTCGCCTTGCCAAGGCCGAAATCGCGCAGCTCATCCTGTTGTTCCTGAAGCCCGAAATCTGGAATCTGGAATCTGGAATCTCACATTTGGAGCCTGAAGCCTCCGGATCGCTGTGCGCGGCCTCGTATGCCGCCACCGGCGCGGCCAAAGAGGGCCGCCAGGGTTTGCCCTCGCACACGACAAAGGGACAAAGAACTCGCAGTTTTTTAACTAGACAAAACTAAGTTGGGCAGTATAATATTATTGTCTATTTGGATGCAAGTGCAGCCCGCATTTCCGTACAGGCGTAGGTCCACATTTCCGTGCGGGTGCAAGTTTGCATTACCGTCCAGGCAAGTCTAGGTAAGTAAGGAGAGAACGATGAGAGGTAACATGTCTTTGCGCGTGGTCTTGGTCTTGTCGGTGGCGATGGCAGCCCTCGTCCTCACGGCCCTTCCGGCCGGCGCCGCCTCCATCACAATTCTCAACCCGGGGTTTGAGGTGCGCGGAACATACGACCTGTTTTTGGACGGCGTGGACAAGTACAATCAGCCGGGTCAGGAGACCTGGCGCCACTGGCAACGCGCGGACAACGGCGGGCCGTTGCGGATATGGAATCCCGGCGCTCCCGGTTGTGCCCTCCAGGGCGCGGTCGACGTGGGTTTCGCGGGCAACGCGGCGGAGGGCACGTATGTTGTGCTGGTCAGAAGCCGCGAATCAGACGGAGCGAACACAGACGGAGTGAATTATTTTGAGGCCGCGGCACAGTTGCTGACCACGACGTTTGATCCATACGCGGCATATACGATGACCGTCGCCGTGGGCAACCCGCCCGGAAGCGACTATTATTACCCGAACTGGTTTGGCTATGCCGTTCAGCTCGCCGTGGGAGGAACGAACATCCCTCACACCGGCCAATACTCCGCCGAGGTGTCCGGCGGAACGATTGTTTCCCAGGATGCCAGCAATTTTGCCGTTCCGATCGACACGTACGTGACTTCGACCGTCACGTTCCACCCCGATCCGACGGATCCGGCCATACTGGCCTTGGCGGGGCAACCCCTGCAGATTCGGCTCTGCGCCCTGGAGGACCAGACGAATCTGGCTCGCACCGGCTTCGCCGTTTTCGACGACGTCAAGCTCGAATCGGTTTCCGCCCTGTACTGGGACCTCGACGGTGGCACGGCCGGCGCGGGCGGCGCCACACCGGCGGGCACATGGAACGCGGTCGATCCGAACTGGAACACCGATCACACGGGTGGCAGTGGCGGGAGCGTAAGCGTCTGGTCTGCCAGCAGCCTGGCCTGCTTCTCCGCCGGCACGGACGCCAACGGAACCTACATGATCACCGTCGACGGCACGCAGGACATTCGCGGCCTGAACTTTCAGAACGGAACGGTTACGCTTGCCAACGGCGCGGCCGGGGTTCTCCGCATGACGTTGGACTGCGGGGTGGAGGTCGCCGCGGGGCTGACCGCGAGGATCGAGACCCCGATCTCCGATGACGGCACGCCTCGGCGACTCATCAAGAAGGGCGACGGCACGCTCGTGCTGTCCGGCGCCAACACCTACACCGGCGGCACGGCCGTGCTGGAGGGCACGCTCCGCCTGGGCGCCGACGACGTGCTGCCCGATGGGATCGTCACGGTCAGCGGCGGCGCACCGGGCGTGACCGCCACGCTGGACCTGGACGGCCACGACGAGACCATCGGCAGCCTCACCCTGGGCGGCGCATCGCCGACCAGCGCGGCCCTGATAACCACCGGCGCGGGAACGTTGACCCTCGGCGGCGACGTCACCTACGACCGTTCCGCCAACCCCCTGGGCGCGAAGATCAGCGGCAAGCTCGCACTCGGGGGGCCCCGGACCTTCACCGTCAACAACAGCGCGTACGCGGCCGACGACCTGACCGTCTCGGCCGACATCTCCGGCGCCGCCTGCGGCCTGATCAAGGAAGGTGAGGGAATGCTGGTCCTTTCGGGCAACAACGTCGCGGCTACTGGCGGCACGACCATTAACGCCGGCCCCGTGCAGTTCAATTCGACCGCCTCCATCAACGGCACGCTACGCGACGTAACGGTCAACTTCGGCGCCGCGGTGGTGTTCGGTTCGTCTTTCGGCGCCGCCAACATTCCGGCGGCATTGTCGACCCGGATCGTGGCTGACTCGGCGGGCGTAATCGCCGCGGACAACTATGCCGCCACGAATTTCGACTTTGATGCCCCCCGCCTGACGGCCGCTTATTTCGGAGCGGTCGGCAACGTGACCTACACCGGCACGCTGACGCCCCAGGGGACGACCTATCGCCTCGGCGGCGGCGGCGCGACGCTGACCATGGCCAACACCAACGCCGTCACAGGCACGGGCAATTCGCTGATCGTCGGCGGCAACGTCGTCCTGTCGGGTGCCAACAATTACGACAGAGGCACGACGCTCGTCGCCGGGACCCTGGGCATCGGCAGCGACAACTCGATCGGCAGCGGCACGTTGACGTTCAACGGCGGCGGGATTTCCTCCGACTCCGTGACGGCCCGCACCATTGCCAACGCCGTCGCCTTTACCGGCAATGGCAGACTCGGCGATGCCGTCAATAACGGCAAGCTGACGTTCACGAACACCGTGGACCTCGGCGCCGCAGCCCCGACGCTGACGGTCAACAGCGACGCGGAATTCAGCGGCGTCGTCAGCGACTCCGGCGGCGGCCTGACCAAGGCCGGGGGCGGCACGCTGATTCTCTCCAACAACAACAACTACACCGGCGGAACCACGGTCAGCGGCGGCACGCTGGTCCTTTCGGGCAGCAATAGCACCAGCGGCGTGACGCTCAATGCGGCCACGCTCATCATCGGCAACAATGGGTCGCTGGGCGGCGGCACATTCACCATCGGCGGCGCGGGCACGGTGCGGGCCGCCGGAACCGTCGTCACCACCAATGCCGTCGCCACCAACAGCAATTTCACCATCGCCGGCACAGACGCGCTGACCCTGGGCGGCACGATGACGTTAAGCGCCAGCCGCACCATCACCAACAACAACATCACGAGCGCCACAACGTTCGGGGCCATCAGCGGCGGCGGCGGATCATACACCCTCACGTTCTCAGGCGACGGCAGCACGGCAGTAACGGGCATCATTGACACGGGCAGCGGTTCGCTGACCAAGAACGGCACGGGCACGCTGACCCTTTCCAACGACGCCAGCACCTACACCGGCGTGACGAGCATTGCCGCCGGCACGCTGAGCGTCAGCACACTGTCCAGCGGCGGGCAGCCCAGCAGCATCGGCGCGTCCGCCAATGCCGACACCAACCTCGTGCTCGCCAACGGGACGACGCTCAAATACACCGGCGCCGGGGACATCACCAACCGCCAGTTCAGGTTCAACGGCAGCCTGGCCGGACTCAGCATCACCCTCGATGCCTCGGGCTCCGGGCCGATCAACTTCACCAGCCCGACCGGCCCGTCGCACAGCAGCGGCGCCCAGACCCGGACGCTGAACCTGATCGGCTCCAACACCGGCGAGAACACGTTGGCTGCCAACATCGGCAACAACGGCTCGGGCGCTCTCAGCGTCGTCAAGGACGGCGCGGGCACGTGGGTCCTGTCCGGCGCGAGCACCTACACCGGCGGGACCACCGTCAACGACGGCACGCTGCTGGTGAACAACGCCACCGGCTCGGGCACCGGCACTGGCACTGTGATGGTCAACGCCAACGGCGCCCTTGGTGGCATCGGCGTTATCGGCGGCGCGGTGACCGTAAACGGCGCCCTGGCCCCCGGCGCCGGCG